>Ga0209013_10003354_pt1 | contig 14213 bp, 7 predicted proteins | sample Cruoilmetagenom2_FD_187291 | JGI IMG/M metagenome (GOLD analysis project Ga0209013, IMG submission 187291) | Oil polluted marine microbial communities from Coal Oil Point, Santa Barbara, California, USA - Sample 2 (SPAdes) (version 2) | ecosystem: Environmental > Aquatic > Marine > Oil seeps ... | reverse complement strand
CACCAGGAGCATATGCCCCAAATGGGTCAGAGATTTACTACACCTGCGTGATTTACCCCACTGGCCGTTTAGGACAACCTACCATCTGAAATCCTTATGGCGCCGATGGCGTCCAGGGCAGCAGTGATCCCTAGCGGTAAGCGGGTGCACTGCTGAACAGTTCTTCACTGTTACGTCCGGTTCCTGATTTGAGCTTCAATACGGGCGGAACTCAAAATAATCGAAATACCCAGGGGGATATGAACATGTTGAAAGGTTTCCTGAAACGTTTCCTGCAAAGGGCCACGGCCCTCACCGCAGCCGCCGGCATGTTGCTGGTGTTTGGTGCGGTCGAGGCTGCGCCCAAACCATTTACCTGCAGCATTTCACCCGCTGATGGATCAACGGTTGCGGGTGTGCCGATCACATTTACCGGTATGACCGAGGGCGGTAAAGGCCAGAAGTCCTACAGCTGGGATGTCTCAGATGGCGCCGGGGTACCGGTTGCATCCACTGATACCACTGTGGATGTGAACTATGGCACGGCGGGTGGCCCTTTCGACGTGCTTCTTGACGTGACTGACAGGAATGGCGCTATCGCAAGTTGCAGCACCACCGTGACCGTCACACAGATCGGCGTTAACACCCCGCCAGTCGCCAATGATGACGATTACACGGCGACAATAAATACGCCCCTGAATGTTCCTGTACCGGGCGTACTGGGTAACGACGATGATGCCGACGGCGATACGCTCACTGCCGTGATTGAAACCGATGTACCATCTAACACCGGCAGCCTGACCCTGAATGCCAACGGCTCCTTTGACTATACGCCCGCTACCGACTACCTTGGTGATGCTACCTTTACCTACTTTGCCCATGACGGCACTGTCCCGTCGGATAATCCTGCAACAGTCACCATTACCGTCGAAGACGTTGCACCACCAACCGGTGAGGAGCTGTACCTGGACAATTGCCGCATGTGCCATGGTCTTGAAGCCGTCGGTGGCTTCGCACAGCGCGACGTCAGGAACGCGGGGTTCAGCCGCATCTCTGGCGCCATCACACGGCGCGCCGATATGAACTTTCTTGGCACGCGGCCGAACCCCCTGACCGACGCGGAGATCGAGAGCATCGCCGCTTACTTCGCTACGCTGCCGAGAGGGCAAGACGACATTCCGAAGAGGGGTGACCTCGCTGTCGGCGAAGACAAGTTCCGCAAGTCCTGCAGCTATTGCCACGCCTTCGGCGGCGCGCCCATCGAGCCACCCCGGCCCGGCCCCGACCTGTTGGGTATCAGCACGAACTTCTCGGATGCCTTCATCGGCGCCTGGATTGCCTACCCGACAGAGATGATCGAGGCGGGTGCGTACCCGGATGCCCTGGAGCCCTACTGGATGCCCGATGTCGGGCACTCGGACATCAATGCCTGGGATATCGCGCAGTTCATGCTCGCGAACGATGTAGACGGGATTGTCGACAGCGATCCGGTTGTGCTGACACCCGAAGAGTTCGAGGCCAGCCGGCAGGACTACTTCAACCTATGTGCTGGCTGTCACGGGCTGTTCCGCACGGGTGCCACCGGGCCTGATATCGGTGCGTTGCGTTCTTCGGAGATTGGTACCGATGGTCTTGGTGCTATCCTGCAATATGGTACTCCAGCTGGTATGGGCAACTTTGGCCAGACTGGCATCATGACCGAAGAGCAGATCACCAATATGGCCGCCTACCTGCAACTGCCACCGCCGGATGCGCCGCCTCTGCCGATGGAGGACATCATTGCCAGCTGGGATCTGGTCGTCCCGGTAGCCAACCGCCCCACTGCGCCTGAGCACACCCGTAACTGGGAGAACTTCACCGGTGTGATCCTGCGTGATGCCGGCCAGATTGCGATTATCGACGGCGACACCAACGAGGAGATCGTCCGCCTGAGCACCGGTTTTGCCGTGCACATCCTGCGTTCTTCGTCGACCGGCCGCTACTTCCACGCCATCGGCCGTGACGGCCTGGTCACCATGATCGATCTGTGGACCGACGATGGAACTGTGGACCACAACCCCGAGCCGACGATCGTGGCGAACGTGAAGGGCTGCCACGATGCCAGAAGCATAGACGCCAGCAAGTTCCCGGGATTCCAGGACAGCTACCTCATCGAGGGCTGCTACTGGCCGCCGCAATATGTCGTCTATGACGGCCTCACGCTGGAGCCGATACATCGGGAGGACCTCCCCCTGGTGGACATGTACGGGGACCCGCTCGTCGAGAACCGGGTTGCGTCCATCGTTGCATCCCACAGTCGCCCGGAATGGGTGGTCTCGCAGAAGGAGGCGGGTTTTGTCTCCATCGTCCCCTACGCCCCAGCACCGAACCCGGGGGACCCACTCCCGTTCCAGATCTCTAAGAACATCGCGACCGCGAAGTTCCTGCACGACGGCGGCTTCGATCACACCGGGGATTACTTCCTGGTGGCCGCCAACGCCAGCAACCTGATGGTGGCCGTCAACCTCAATACCCAGACCCTGGAGGCACTCATCCCCACGGGGCAAGTGCCCCATCCGGGCCGGGGTGTGAACTGGCTTGATCCGGACTTTGGCTGGGTCAATGCCACCTCACACATCGGCGAGGGCAAGGTAACGGTGTACGGTGCGGATCCGGTGCAACGTCCGGATGTCGCCTGGCAGATCGTGCGTGAAATCACGCTGCCGTCATCCGGTTCGCTATTCATCAAGTCGCACCCGGCCTCCCCGTGGGTACTGGTGGACATGACGCTGAGCGCGACCGGCTTCGATAAGGACATCTGTGCCATCTCCAAGGCAACAGGTGCCCTTGATCGGTGCTTCACCGTGGCCAGCAACGGCAAGGCCGTTCACTTCGAGTTCAACCAGGCCGGTACCGAGGTGATGGTATCCGACTGGCATCCGGACGGTGCAGTGATCGTACTCGATAGCACCACGCTGACGGAGATCAGGCGCTTCTCGGGTCTGCCGACGCCAACCGGGAAGTTCAACGTCTTCAACACGGCTCACGATATCTACTGAGCCAGGGAAGACTTCGCGGCGGGACGCCGCTCCCACAAAACCACCAGAAGGTGAGAATTGTGGGAGCGCCGTCCCCAGCGCGATTGGTTGCCTGGTCTCAGCTTCTTCGTGGCGAGACGCCACTCCCACAGTTCTTTGATTACTGGTGGTGTTGTGGGAGCGCCGTCCTCGGCGCGATTGGTCTTGCATCACACGCCTTGACAGGAGAACCTCTACTTACACAAACACAGGAGCCTTGTCATGGACGACAGGCAACACTCCCGCGATCTTCGCAAGGGTCGCTGCTCGGAAACAGGCAGGATCTATCTGGTCACCACAACCACACACCAGCGAGTCCCCTGGTTCCAGAATCTGCTGAATGCCCGCTGCCTGGTGCAGGCCCTGATGGAGGCACAACAACGGGGACTGAGTGAAACTCTCGCGTACGTGCTTATGCCCGACCATCTCCACTGGTTGCTGGTGCTGGGAGAGAAACGCAATCTTTCGACGGTGGTTGGTGGAGTAAAGTCCCTGAGCGCACATCGTATCGGCCACCGAATCTGGCAGACCGGATTTCACGACCATGCACTGCGCCATGAGAAGGACCTCAAGGATATTAGCCGGTACGTCGTTGCAAATCCTCTACGGGCAGGGTTGGTGAAGAGCCTGCGCGACTATCCGCACTGGGATGCAATATGGTTGTAGCATTGAATCCTTGTGCACGATTCTTCGCGCCGGGGACGGCGCTCCCACAACAACACCAGTCGCATGACCCTGTGGGAGATTCTTCGCGCCGGGGACGGCGCTCCCACAACACCACCAGTCGCATGACCCTGTGGGAGATTCTTCGCGGCGAGACGCCGCTCCCACGAAACCACCAGTTGCATGAGCCTGTGGGAGATTCTTCGCGGCGGGACGCCACTCCCACAACACCACCAGTCGCATGACCCTGTGGGAGATTCTTCGCGGCGAGACGCCGCTCCCACAACACCACCAGGAATGAGAGAATTGTGGGAGCGCCGTCCCCGGCGCGATTATTGATTGAGCGGTATCCGCTTTAATCCATCCCCCGCCCTTTCCACCACAAGTACAGGACCGGGATCAGCAGCATGGAGACCAGTGGTGCCGTCACCATGCCACCGACCAGCGGTGCCGCGATGCGGCGCATCACCTCGGAACCGGCACCCGTACCGAACATGATCGGCAGCATACCGGCGAATATCACCGCCGCTGTCATCGCCTTGGGGCGTACGCGCTGCACCGCACCTTCGATCACCGCCTCACGCAGTTGCTCAAACGTTGTCGGCCTGTGTCGTTTCACCGCCTCGTTAAGGTACACCATCATCACTACGCCGAATTCGGCCGCGATGCCGGCCAGAGCGATGAAGCCCACCGCCACTGCGACAGATAGTTCGTAACCCAGAAAATAGACCAGCCAGAATCCGCCCACCAGCGACAACGGTACCGCAACCATTATTATCAGCGCCTGGGTAAAACTGCGGAAACTCAGATACAGCAGGCCCAAAATGATCGCCAGCGTCAGGGGTATGATCCAGCCAAGCCGTTCCTGCGCGCGCTGCATGTATTCGTATTGCCCGGCCCAGGTGAGTGTGTACCCTGGCGGCAGTTTGACCCGTTCGTGTACGGCCGTGCGTGCATCGGCGATATAGGAGCCAAGGTCGCGGCCCGATAGCGTGACGTATACCCTGCCGTTGAGCCTGGCGTCCTCGCTGCGGATCATCGGCGGGCCGTCGATGATGCGAACCTCGGCGACATCTTGCAGCAACAGCTCTTCCTGGCTTTCCAGCACAATGGGAAGGTGGCGCAGCTTGTCCAGCGAGTCGCGCAGGTGCAAGGGGTAACGCATGTTAACCGGGTAGCGCTCACGCCCCTCGGTCGTCCACATCACGTTGACGCCGCCGACCGTGGTGCTGATGATTTCCTGTATCTCGGCCACCGTGGTGGAATAGCGCGCCATCGCGTGCCGGTCGATGTTGATGTCTATGTAGCGCGCGCTGGCGGTGCGTTCCGAGTACACCGAGCCGGTACCGTCGACGCCGCGCAGTACCCTCTCGATGTCCTCGCCGATCGACTCGATTACCGCCAGGTCGGGACCGGCGATCTTGATGCCCACCGGGGTATTGATGCCTGTCGATTGCATGTCAATGCGGGTCTTGATCGGCATCAGCCAGGCGTTGTTCAGGCTGGGTACGCGCACTTTTTCATCCAGCTCGGCCTTGAGCTTGTCCATGGTCATGCCCACGCGCCACTGCTCGCGCGGCTTGAGCTTGATCGTTGTTTCGATCATGTTCAGCGGTGCCGGGTCGGTTGCGGTCTCGGCGCGCCCGACCTTGCCGAACACCCGCTCGACTTCCGGAACGGTTTTGATCAGCCGGTCGGTCTGCTGCAGCAGCTCACGCGCCTTGCCGATGGAGATGCCCGGCAGTGTGGTCGGCATGTACAGCAGGTCGCCCTCATCCAGTTCCGGCATGAACTCGGAACCGAGCTGCGTGATCGGCCACAGGCTCGATACGAGCAGCAGCAGGATCGCTGCCAGCGTCAGGCCGGGGTGTTTGAATGCGGAGGTGATCAGCGGCTCGTAGCTGCCAATCAGCCAGCGGTTGAGGGGGTTATCGCGTTCCTGGCGGATGCGTCCGCGAATCAGGAACACCATCAGCGCCGGCACCAGCGTGATCGACAGCCCGGCGGCTGCAGCCATCGCGTAGGTCTTGGTATAGGCCAGCGGCGAAAACAACCGGCCCTCCTGCGCTTCCAGCGTGAACACCGGCAGGAAGCTCAGGGTGATGATCAACAGGGAGAAAAACAACGGCGGCCCGACCTCGGTGGCCGCGTCCTTGATCGCGTCGATGCGGCCGCTGTCGCCCTTGACCGCATGCTCCAGGTGCTTGTGCGCATTTTCAATCATCACGATCGTCGCATCCACCATCGCACCAATCGCGATTGCGATGCCGCCAAGCGACATGATGTTGGCATTGATGCCCTGCGCTTTCATCACAAGGAATGCTATGAGTATGCCGACCGGCAGGCTGAACAGGATGACCAGCGAGGAGCGGAAATGGTACAGGAACAACGCGCAAACCAGCACCACCACGAGGAATTCCTCCACCAGCCGGTGACTCAACGTATTCACCGCGCGCGAGATCAGCGCCGAGCGGTCGTAGGTTTCGATGATCTCGACGCCGGCGGGCAGCGCCGATTGCAACGCGGCGATCTTTTCACGCACAGCCGCGATGGTCTCCAGTGCGTTTTCGCCATGGCGCATCACCACGATGCCGCCGACGACCTCTCCCTCACCGTCAAGTTCAGCAATGCCGCGGCGTGTCTGCGGACCGGTGCGCACCTCGCCGATCATGTCCAGTGTGGTGCGGGTGCCGGTCTTGCCGGTCGACAGAGGCGTCACCAGGCGCAGGTCTTCGACACTCTGCACGTAGCCGCGTGAGCGCACCATGTACTCGGCCTCGCCCATCTCGATTACCGAGCCGCCGGTTTCCCGGTTGGCCGTGAGCAGCGCGCGCCGGACTTCGGCGATAGGCAGCGCGTAGATTCTGAGCTGCTCGGGATCGAGCACCACCTGGTACTGCTTCACCATGCCGCCGACCGTGGCCACCTCGGCGACCCCTGGCACGGACTGCAGTTCGAACTTGAGGAACCAGTCCTGCAGGCTTCTCAGCTGCGACAGGTCATGCGTGCCGGACCGGTCCACCAGCGCGTACTGGTAGACCCAGCCGACGCCGGTGGCGTCGGGCCCGAGTTCGGGCTGGACTTCCGGCGGCAGCAGGCCGCTGGCCTGGTTCAGGTATTCCAGCACGCGGGAGCGCGCCCAGTAGATGTCGGTGCCGTCCTCGAAAATCACGTATATGAAGGAGTCGCCGAAAAACGAGTAGCCGCGCACCGTGGTCGCGCCCGGCACGGCGAGCATCGCCGAGGACAGCGGATAGGTGACCTGGTCCTCCACCACTTGCGGCGCCTGTCCCGGGTAGGTCGTCCTGACGATGACCTGAACATCGGACAGGTCAGGAATCGCATCGAGCGGAATCTGTTTGAGTGAGGCAATGCCCCAGCCCGCGAGAATCAGCGCGATCATCAGCACCAGCATGCGGTTGTGCACAGACCAGCGGATGATGGCGGCGATCATGTCAGATCACGCCATCCGGGTGATGATATGCAGGTTCGAATTTATTCGCACAAATTCGTCCGGAAAGTATTTGTGCGAATAAATTCGCACCTGCAAAGTGGATGCACTTACTGAACATCATCCCCCATCTCCATCCGCTGGAAATTTGCTCTCAGGCTGCTTTCCGAATCGATCAGGAACTGGCCGGACACCACAACCTCCTGTCCTTCTTCAAGGCCGGACAGGATTTCCATGTGGTCACCGCTTTCGATACCCGTAACGACGGACACCGGCCGGAACCGGCCGTTGCCCCTGGCCACGATCACGCGGTCACCGTCACCGGTGCGTATCAGTGCCTCGCGCGGGATGCGCACCACGTTGTTACGCTCAGAGGCATGGATTTCAGTCTCGACCAGCATGCCGTAACGCAGCCTCGGATCTGATGTGAAGAAACCGGCGTAGACCGGTAGCGTACGGGTGCTGAAATTGATCTCACGGTCGGTACGGTCCACAACGCCGACGAACTCGGTACCTGGCATGGTTGGCACTCTGAACACGACACGCTGTCCCCTGTCGATCCAGGCGCCCTGCCCCTCGAACAGCGAGATGATGACCGGTACGCGGTTCACCCCACCGAGGGTGACCACTTTGTTGATCTTTTCTACCTTGTCGTTTTCTGCCGCACGCCACTCGATGATGGTGCCGGCCACCGGGGCCGTGATGTCGAGCACCTGCCGGATACGCCCGCCCCGATCCAGCTGCGCAAATGCGGCATCGCTCATCCCCAGTGACTGCAGGCGCTGACGCAATTGCCTGCGACTGTCCTCGTCCTGTTTTTCGATGGCATCGAGATAGAGCTGTTGCAGTGACTGCCACTCCGGGGCATCGACCGAATACAGCCACTCACCCTTGTCCACCGAATCACCGATAGCCTTGTCGCTGATCCCGGTGATGGTGCCATCGAGGCCGGGAGCCACGTCGGTCTCCTTCGGCAGCGGCATGCGCGACACGCGGCCCAGCGCGATGATGCGACGCGAGACCGGGCCGCGATTTACCGTGTCGGTGCGTATGCCAAAGTTGTGTATGAAACCAGACGTGACCGTCACTTCGGGCAGCATGTCCATCCCCATCCCGGATTCGGCGACAGGTTCTCGTTCGACCAGGTTCATGCCGCAGACCGGACAACTGCCCGGCTCCTTCGACACCACAGCGGAATGCATGGGACAGACGTAGTCGGGATCGAGGTGCTTGTGTGCGTGCTCCAGCGCGGTTTCACCCACGGGTAACGTTATGTCGTCAGTGGTTGATGGAACCGACCAATGGCGCTCGACACCCATACCGATGCCGATACCGAGAATAAGGAGACCTGTTGCGATGAGATAAAAACCGGAGCGCATAACAACAGATCATACCGAAGCAATTGCAGGAGGCAATGAATCGTGCCAGTGAAGTTCCCGCATGATAAAAAGTCCCTGCAGGAGCGGTGCCCTTGCCGCGATTGATTCCACAACCTGTAGCCCGGATGTAATGAAGTGAAATCCGGGAAAGGTCACGCTGCTTCCCGGATTACGCTATGCTCCATCCGGGCTACGACTGCTACAGCAAGGCCAAACGGCTTCATGTAGGAGCGCCGTCCCGGCGCGATTTTAATTATGTGGGAGCGGCGCCGTCGCCGTGATTGTTTATTCGCCCGGCAGGTGGTACTCGACTGCCAACTCCGGGTGCTGGTCGGCATTGGATGCCGTACGGCTGTCGAAGCGCTTCACCGAACCACCGGCAGACTCGTCGCCCATGACCAGCCAGCCAAAATTCCGATCGGGATCATGCAGCCAGTGACGCACGTTGTTGACCATCTTATTTGTGCTCTGCCAGGTGTAGAAGCCATTGCCCTTGACTGTTGCGGTGGCGCTCGCACGTGACACAAAATGCCCCCCGGCCTGTACCCAGTACTGCAAGTCCCAGAACGTATGCAGCCAGGTCGCGTCGCCTTTCTCCGCCGGCGCTCCGCCACCGCCACCGCTGAACGATGCGCCCTCACCCCAGTCGGCAAGCATGACGTGCAGAGTCATATCGGAGGGTACGGTGTTGTTCGAACTCTGGTACAGCGTCAGGAAAACGCGATCGATGATTGCATCCTCAGGCAGTGCTGAGGCCACATCGAATCGTACCAGCGCGCGACGCACGCTGAACATCGCCTGGTTGGTGCGGCCCGCAAAAAAGACAGGGCCTGAACCGTTAGCCTTGGCACCATCAGGGTCTTCGATCAGTGTCGTATCCCGGTCGGCCTGAATATATGCCCACTCAGCGGATACCGGTGCGGCAACCAGGCAGGACAATAAAATCGTGGAAAATATTCTGAACATAATCAACACCTCATTATTATTAGCTAAACATCAGTATCAACAATCAGTGCGGCTGCTTTCAATGATGCAGGAGTGACGATCTCGCCGCGATGTTGCAAACCATAAATCTATCGCGGCGAGGACTCCGCTCCTACAAACAATTTAAAAAAGGGGGGCAATATGCCCCCCTGTTTGTTTACGGGTTGTCACCTGCACATCCCTGCTCATCGTCCATGACAACCTCCGTAACGGTATTACCTAGTAATTGCCGTCACAGATACTACCGTCGCCTTCCGGACCTTCCTGGACGCCGTTACCGCAGCAGTAGCGGTTGGCAGGCTTGCCACCGGTGACGCCGGCACAGTCGCTTGCACAACTATTGCAGTCTTCTCCCGGATCGCAGACACCGTCATTGTTACAGGTAGTCTGACAGGCTGGATCGCCGCTGCAGTTGGCATCGTTACAGTCAATGTCACCGTTGCAGTCATTGTCGTTGCCATCGGTGCAGCTGACCTCCGGATCCTCATCCGGTGTACATGTAGCGATTTCCTGGCAGAAGCCGTTCTTCGGACTACCGATCCATTCACAGGTGGCCGCGTTGTTGCAATCGCCCTTGGTAGTAATATTTGAGCATACTACTGCGCCCTGGCAATCCGGGTCGTTGGCGTCGGTTAATCCATCACAGTCATTGTCGATGCCGTCAGTACAGGTTGCATCGCCTTCCGGACCTTCAACACCCGGGGTTCCCGGTGTGCAGGTATCAGATTGGGCACCGCCCGAGCAGGTCACATTACCAGTGGACTCACAGGCTCCAACACCGCAGGTCGTCAGAGCACCGATGGCGCCTTCGCAATCCGCGGTATCGGCACAGTCGATCTGCTCGTCACAGTCGTTGTCGTTGCCGTCGAAGCAGGACTGTTCAGGCGTCTCATCCGGTACACAGACCTGGCAATCCGGGTCGGCACCGTCGATCAGGCCGTCACAGTCATTGTCATTACCGTCATCACAGGTGACTTCGGTGCCCGGCTCATCCGGTGTACAGGCATTCGGGTCACAGTCGTTCTGGCAATAGTCGGGACCCTGCACCTGTTCCTGGCCTTCGCACAGCGCATCGCCACAGCATGCCGACAGCCTGGCGGTTACTCGGCAGAACAGGTCGTCAGCTGCACTGATACAACGATCATCGTTGGCATCCACGCCACAACCGATCGGGTTGGTGACCTGGCCGTCATCGAAGCCGCAGCAGAACTGGTTCTGCTGACCACCCTTCTGTCTGCCACCACAGTCCTCGGCACAGGTGACGCAGTTCTCGCCGTCACCGGCTTCGCACAGGCCGTTGCCGCAGAAGGCGCCGCTGACCTGGCCGCAGTCGGCACAGCTCGCGCAGTCCTCGCCCGGATCACAGGTGCCGTCGTTGTTGCACACGCCAGTGGTCGTCTGGAACTGCCGCATCATTTCGTGGTCCTCATGATCGAGGAGGTGGCAATGATTCGGGAAGCGTCCCGGGTAATCCTCGAAGTCCATGATGATGCGCGCCCTGACATTCGGCGGGATATGCACAATATCCTTCCAGGTGTTGGCTTCCCACGGCTGCAGCTGTATCGGCTGGCCCGTGGTCATGTCGGTCTTGCTGACGATCTGGAAGCGAACCAGGTGAACGTGCATCGGGTGATAGGAGCTGGTCGGATTTTCGAACTCCCATACCTCGCGTTGACCAAGTTGCGGGAACTCGGTGACGTCATCCCAGAATTCACCGGTGACGTTCCCGTTCGGACCATCCAGGGACTGGATCACCCACTCGTTGATCAGGCGGCCCGAGCCGTCCTTACAGGCCTTGTTTTGAAGCTTTTCGAGACGGAAGTAGCGCGTATTATCCGCCGAAGCTTCGCTCATCGGTGTTACCGGGCGCAGCGTGCTAGCGATCGCACCGGTGTAACCCTGGTTAGCCGTCACGATGAACTTCATGAGGCTCGGCAGCAACGGCGTGGTCACATCATCGTTACGCAGGATGATCTCGGTGCCCGCCGGGTAGCCGGAGAAGTCGATCACGACGTCCATGCGCTCGGCAGGTCCGATTACAGTACCGGTCGTGTTACCGAGGTCGATCGGCGCGCTGACCAGGCCGAGGTCGGTGCCGACCAGCGTGAAGCTCGGATCGTTGCCCGGGTCGGTGATGTTCTCCAACCGGTAGATATATTCACGCGACTGGGAACCATTGAGCATACGGAAGCGGTACTTGCCCTGGTCGACGTTGAGGAAGGGCTGGACCTTGCCATTGACCACCACCGACTCGCCCTTAAAGGCATCCTCGAGCTGGGCGTTGTAGAACAGGGAGCCGTCGGAGTTGAAGGTACGGTCCTGGATCGCCAGGCCGATCTCGTACTGCCCGTTCGGCAGGCCGAAGGCGTTGCCCGGGCCCAGCGTGTCCTCGGCGTCGGCAATCAGGTAGAAGCCGGCCATGCCCGCGTAGACGTTCAGGCGGGTAATACCCAGGGCGTGGTCGTGGTACCAGACGGTGCCGGCCTCCTGGTTGTTGGGGTATTCATAGATGTCGATCTCGCCAGGCAGGATGGTGAACTCCGGCTGGCCGTCGACACGTGCCGGTACATGGCCGCCGTGCAGGTGGGTGCTGATGCGCTTGGCATCACCCCAGTCGTTGGGACCGTGCGCACAGGTATCGACCTCGAGGAGGTTGCTGCCCTGATTACCGCCACCACCACTGGGCAGGTTGTTCTGGTAGGTCACCTCGATAGGCTGGCCCTGCACAGCCACTATAGTTGATGCCGGCCAGGAACCGTTGTAGGTCCATACCGTGGTGTCCGGCAGGTCCGGATGCACGCTCTGCGTGGCCTCCTCGACCGAAACCGTGTACTGCGGATAGCCCTTGGCATTGGTACCGGTCGACTGCAGCACCGGCGGAATCGGCAGCGCCTCGACGAACGGCGTCAGGCCGCAATCCGCCTGGTTGCAGTTGCCGCCGGTAAAGATGCCGCCATTATCGATACAGACCAGGCGGTCCTCGTCGGTACAGGTGTTGTCTGTATTACAGCAGGCGCCGACCGGCTGCGGGCACAGGTTGGGATCGCACGTGGTGCCACTGCCCTGGGTTGTTCCATTCGCAGCCTCGCAAGCCCCCGATCCGACGACCGTCGTGTTACAGGTACCATCGTCCGAGCAGCAGGCCTCGCAATTGCCGACGCACTCAAAGTCGATAACGAGCACCGGCGGCGCCCCGCCCTCGCTGCTGTCGAAGCGTTTTGCCGTCTCGTCATCTGGGTTTTCCGGTAGAGTATTCTCGTCGCCGATCACGATCCAGCCGAAGTTCGTGCCCGGGTTGTTGACCCAGCCCTCGACGTCGGCGACCATGGCGGTGGTACTGTTCCACACCACGGGATTGCCGCCGACGGACTGCGCGCTACCACTGGACGGACCGAACCCGGGCTGGGTGTTCCAGGTGACGCCATCGCCTCCGGATTCACCCTGACCACCGCCACGTGTGCCGCAACTATTGCTGCCCTCGACCCAAGCCGCGTTGAGCGGGTGCAGGTCCATGGTCGAATCGACGTTGTTGCCACCCCTGGTGGTGGTCAGCGTCAGGGTAACGCTGTTGATGGTCGCGCCCGGCGGGATCTGGGCGCCGACGTCGAACCGCATCAACGCCCGCCGGGCGAAGGCGTTGTCCGTGTCGCCGGCGAAGATCGAGTCACAGGCCCCGGAGCTGTTGTCCGGGAAATCCCCCTCCGCCACCGTGTTGTCCTGGATATTCACGGCCTCGATGGTCGCTATGGCGGCGGACGCGGCCGGCGTCCACAGCAAGGATGCGGTAGTAACGATAACGGCACATATTGTTACGAAGTGTTTGCTATTCATTTTGGTTCCCCCTCCCGGTTAAATCGCTGGAGTTGTGTTTGTTTTTACTTTGCGCATTCTTGTTTATTTTATTTTTTAGTTGTTAAGGTTCACTTAAGATTTCCATGTTATATGCGCGACTAAATCAATTTTCTAAGAGGCAAGAACTATACCAACTCGATATTCAGTCGAATGATCATTGATTTCCCTTGTGTTTTGTTTATACAGAAATCAGGCGGCTAAAGACTGACAGTGCATTCCTGACAATTCTGACAGCACTGTCAGCATCAACCGTCAGTTGTGTCAGGCCGTGGGTAATAATTAATTGCGTGTCAGTACCTGCGGGCCAAAGAATCCCGGCTTCTCACTTCATGGCATGAAGATTGCCTTGTTTCATAGAAAACACTATTCCGGAGAGACGGTCATGAGACACGGAATTGAACGGACCCTGCTACTTGTTGGCTGCCTGCTACTGGTCATTGGCAGTCTGATGCTGGTCAGCACCAGCTACGCGGCCGCCCCGGATTGTGAAGGCGCGGTAACAAGTCACCGGGTTGATTTTTAGGGGCTGGATTCCCACTTCCAGCCCCACTCCCCAAGGGCGGTTAATACCGCCCTTTTTTTTTGACCATATACCTGCAAATCAGGGAATGGTTGACCGGTCTTGGGCTCAGCGGCCGGAAACGGGTATGATTCGGCTTTTAATCCATTGGCTTGCGCAAGCACCCGTAGTTAAAACATAAAAACCGTGACACAGAGCAATAACAACACCGCACTCGAAGTCCATGCGCTGGAATGCATCCGCGACGATCGCACCCTGTTCAGCCAGCTGGAGTTCAGGCTCGAACGTGGACAGGCGCTGGTACTGGAAGGTCGTAATGGCAGCGGCAA
>Ga0209013_10003353_pt1 | contig 14214 bp, 14 predicted proteins | sample Cruoilmetagenom2_FD_187291 | JGI IMG/M metagenome (GOLD analysis project Ga0209013, IMG submission 187291) | Oil polluted marine microbial communities from Coal Oil Point, Santa Barbara, California, USA - Sample 2 (SPAdes) (version 2) | ecosystem: Environmental > Aquatic > Marine > Oil seeps ... | reverse complement strand
CGATACAGCGCCCGAGAAGCCACTTTCGAGGTCGAATCGATCTCAAGTCGCCGAAGGACGCTATTGACGTCGCTATTGAGCTGCCGGTAGCGAACGCCAAGCAGGACGAGCGCAGCGAGCGTGATGAGGAGGAGAGCGATCAGGATGCCGGTGAGCACAACGCGATGATAGGGACACGGAGACGCCCAATCCCGTGCTCACGACGCCCCTTGTCGAGAATTCACCCTGGGTTCACCTTCCGTCCCGATCCGCTTCAACAACCACTCGTACCGTCCATCCCAACCGGAGCGGATATCCGGAATCTCACGCAATCGGGAGAGACAAGATCATGAAACGGAGATTCACAATGATCGCGGCGGTCGCCGCGTTCGCCCTCGTAGCCACCGCGTGCGGAGGCAGCAGCGACGACACCGCGACTGCTGCCACCGACGGCACTGACGGACTGAGCGGCACGATCCTCATCTCGGGTTCGTCCACGGTCGAACCGATCTCGGCCCGAGTCGCCGAGGACTTCTCGAAGGCGAACCCCGGAGTCGGCCTCACCGTCGAAGGTCCAGGGACCGGCGACGGATTCAAGAAGTTCTGCTCGGGCGAGACCGACATCTCTGATGCGTCGCGCCCCATCAAGGACAGGGAAATCGACGCCTGCAAGGAGACCGGTATCGAGTGGATCGAACTGTACGTGGCCATCGACGGCCTTTCGGTCTTGACGTCACCGGAGAACAACAAGGCCTCGTGTGTGACGTTCAATGACCTCTACGCGCTCACCGGGCCTGAGTCCACCGGCTTCGGCAAGTGGTCTGATGCTTCGGATCTCGCTCTGGAGATCGGTGGCGTGTCTGCGACGAACTACTTCGACGAGGATCTCGTCATCACCGGACCGGGCGAAGAGTCGGGCACGTACGACACATACGTGGAGTTCGTCATCGACGGCCTGTCCGAGGAGCGTGGAGTCGACGCGGCCTCCCGCCCCGACTACGTGGCATCGCCGAACGACAACGTGATCATTGAGGGCATCGCCGGATCGAAGTACTCCCTCGGTTGGGTCGGTTACGCGTTCTACGCCGAGAACACGGACAAGGTCAAGGCCCTCGAAGTCAGCAACGGCGAGAGCGGGTGCGTCGCTCCGAGCGCCGACACGATCGCCAGTGGCGAGTATCCGCTGTCACGACCACTGTTCATCTATGTGAATGCCAAGAGGGTCGTGGACAACTCGGCACTGGCGTCGTTCGTTGACTACTACCTGTCCGAAGCGGGCCTGGCCCAGGTCTCGAACGCGGGGTACGTCCCGCTCGCCGACTACGGCCCCACTCAGGACGCTTGGATCAACAAGGTCATCGGCAGGAACTTCTCCTCGTAGCGAACCGATGAGGAACCACCGAGCGATAGAACCGGGGGGCGGGCGCACGACGGGTACCCGCCCTCCTACTCTCCCCGACTGGACCGCATGACAGCACCGCATCCACCCATCGATCTCAGCGGCAACCCGCGCCGGCGTTCCAAGGAGCGCCTCGTCGGTGCGGTCTTCTTCGCTGCGGGCCTCGTCTCGATCCTCATCAGCCTGGCGATCGTGCTCTCGCTAGTCGGCGAAGCATGGACGTTCATCAGCGGGTTGATCGAAGAGGGTGAGCTCGGCTCGCTGTGGTCCATCGGCTGGTTCCCCCGCCGCGGGCTCTACGACCTCAGGACGATCATCGTGGGCACCTTCATCATCGCCGCCATCGCCATCGTCGTCGCCACGCCACTCGGGTTGGGTGCTGCCATCTATCTCGCGGAGTACGCCAACCCGAAGACGCGCCGGAGGCTCAAACCCATCATCGAGATCATCGCCGGTATCCCCTCGGTCGTGCTCGGGTTCTGGGCCCTGGCATTCATCGGTCCCGAGGTCGTCCAACGGCTGTTCGCATCCGCCGGGGTCTTCAGCATGCTTTCGGCCGGTCTAGCGGTGGGGATACTGATCACACCGCTCGTCGCCACGGTGTCCGAGGATGCCATGCGGGCCGTTCCGTCATCGCTTCGTGAAGCATCCTATGGGCTCGGCGCCAATCGTCTGACCACTACCATCCGCGTCGTTCTTCCGGCAGCGATTTCGGGAGTCGCTGCTTCCCTGATCCTCGCTTTCTCCCGAGCGATCGGTGAGACAATGATCGTGTTCATGGCTGCGGGGGCCGTCGGCGGAGCGCTGTTCACGGTCAACCCACTCGACCCTGGCCAAACCATGACTGCGTCAATCGCATCGCTCGCCATCGGTACCGACCAGGTTGCCGGTGAAGGACTGGCATTCCAGAGCTTGTTCTTCGTCGGATTGCTCCTCTTCCTCATGACTCTTGCCTTGAACGCCGCGAGCAATCGGCTCGTGCGCAAGTTCCGGGAGGTGTACTGATGGCCGCCCGAACCAATGCATCCCAACGGGCTACCCGTGACGCCGTCCGGTCGGCACTCCAGGGGAAACGAGCAGAGCCGGGCGCCGTCATCTTCCGGCTTCTGCTGATCACGATGCTCCTGTCGCTGCTCCTCATCCTCATTGTGCTCCTCGGCGACATCCTCATCGGGGCGTGGCCCACGTTTCGTGATCGGGGCTTCGATTTCGTGTTCTCAGGACTCTCCCTGAACCCGGAGACGGCCGGGGTGTGGACGGGGATCGTCGGATCGCTCGCTATCGCCCTCTTCGTGGTGATCTTCGCGATCCCGATCGGTATCGGTGCCGCCATCTACCTCGAGGAATACGCCCCAGACAACACCCTCACCCGATTCACCGACACAGCTGTGAGGAACCTCGCCGGTGTGCCGTCGATCGTCTTCGGCCTGCTCGGCCTCACGATATTCGTCGTAATCGTGAACGCCATCGGACTTGGTGGGTCGACAGCCGGCAAGAACGTCATCGCTGCCGGCATCACGATGGCCGCCCTGGTGCTCCCGATTGTGATCATCACATCGGCCGAGGCGATACGCGCCGTTCCGTACACGATCCGCGAAGCGGGCTACGGCGTCGGAGCAACCAAGTGGGAAGTGATCAGGAGCCACGTCCTGCCGTCAGCGTTCCCCGGGATTCTCACAGGCACGGTGCTCACTCTGGCCAGAGCCTTCGGCGAGACGGCCCCGCTCCTCGTCATCGGGGTCGCGACCGGTTTCTTCTCGGCGTCGGCCGATGCAACGGTTCTCGAGAAGCTGACGGGGCCGTACACCGCCTTGCCGGTGATCGTGTTCTCATGGTCCCGCCAGACCGACCCCGCGTTTCTCAACACACTGGCTCCGGCGGCGATCGTTGTACTGCTCACGGTGCTCTTCTCCATCAATGCGGTGGCGATCTACTTCCGGAACAGATTCGAGAAGAAATGGTGACCGACATGAACGACACACTCGACACGGCAGCGGGGGTGCCTCCAGGTGCTCCGTCCCCACGGCAACCGGGTCGGAAAACACGCACGGTCGATGGCAGCGCAAGCATCGCTCCGACCGGGAACGAGGCGGATGATTCGAACCCCGTCATCATCGACGTCGAGGATCTCAACGTGTACTACGGGGACTTCCACGCCGTCAAAGATGTGACTCTTCCGATCCGACAACATGAGATCACGGCACTCATCGGCCCGTCGGGATGTGGAAAGTCCACCGTCCTCCGCTGCTTCAACCGGATGAACGACCTCATCGAAACGGCACGGGTCGAGGGAAAGGTCGAGTACCACGGCGTTGATCTGTACGGGAAGAACGTCGATCCGGTCGAAGTTCGCCGCCATGTCGGCATGGTGTTTCAGAAACCGAACCCGTTCCCGAAGTCTATCTACGACAACATCTCTTTCGGCCCGAAGATCGCCGGTTACAAGGACGACATGGATGACCTCGTCGAGGAGACGCTCCACAAGGCGGCCCTTTGGGACGAGGTCAAGAACAAGCTCAACGAGTCCGCCTACGCCCTGTCCGGCGGCCAGCAGCAGCGGCTCTGCATCGCACGAGCGATCGCGACCAACCCCGACGTGCTGTTGATGGACGAGCCCGCTTCGGCGCTCGACCCCATCGCGACCCTTCGCATCGAGGAGCTCGTGTTCGAGCTGAAGAAGGACTACTCGATCATCATCGTGACCCACAACATGCAGCAGGCCGCCCGTGTCAGTGACCGCACGGCGTTCTTCAGCGTCGAAGTGGGCGAAACGGGCCAGCGCACGGGCAAGCTCGTTGAGTTCAGCCATACAACGCAACTCTTCACCAACCCCGACCAGCAAGAGACCGAGGACTACATCACCGGCCGCTTCGGATAGGAGACACTATGACCACATTGCACTCGGAGCACGCCCACGAACAAGAGGGCGAGATCGAACTCCGCCATCACTTCGACGACGAACTCGACGAGATTCGACGCGGTCTCGTCGAGATGGCGTCACTGGTCGCTGAGAACACCAGGCGAGCCGGGGAGGTCGCAACCGAGAACCGCCTCGACGTCGTCGAGGCCGTGCGCGATGGGGACAAACCGGTCGATGATCTCTACCGAATCCTGGAACGTCGAACCTTCGAGATCCTGGCGCTCCAGCAGCCCGTTGCCGCCGATCTTCGATTCCTGGTGGCCGCCACTCGGATCCTCTACGAGGTTGAGCGATCGGGCGACCTCGCCGTCAACATCGCGAATCGCGTCTCAGCTCAGAACGGATTCCCACAGCTCACTGAAGTCCAGGCTCTCCTCCGCCGCCTCGTAGATGAGTCGACGAAGGTATTCGCCTCGGCCGTCGACGCGATGGCGAACCTTGACCCCGAGATCGGGGTCAACGCTGAGGCATCCGATGATGTGGTCGACGACATCACAGAGCGCTTCTTCGCGACGGTGCATGCTCACAGTGCCGAACTGGGGCTGGAAGTCGCCGTCGAACTGTCCCATGTCGGTCGATTCCTCGAGAGGATCGCCGATCACGGAGTGAACATTGCCCAGAACGTGACGTACGTCATGACCGGTACATTCCCCGATGAAGATGAGCGGTAGTTGGTAGTCGGTGGTAGTCGGTATCGAGGCGCCTACGATCCGAAGCAGCGAACGTGCGGGTGACGAGCTTGAGAGTATCGAGAGTCACGGACAGGGGGCTTCGACACCGAGGCGAGCCTCCTCGCTTCGGCCGTCGGCGGCGACGGCGAGGGTGACACAGATGGGGTCGTTGGACACCCACAGGCCTCCGGAGAAGACGATCCACTCGTAGCCGTCTCCGGGGCAGGGACCGACGTGGAGACGGGTCGTGGGCCGGTCGGGGTCCTCCAGCGGAATCCATTGCATGACGGCGGTACCCGGCTGGACGTCGACGATCTCTAGGGTCAAGGCACGATCGGCTCGGATGAGCAGGCCGAACTTGGCGAAGCGGAGCCCTTCGTAGGGGGTGTCTGGATCGCCATCACGACCGAGGTCGAGGGGATCGGCGGGCAGGGCGATGACGTCGAGGATCTGACGCGGGAACCAAGCGTCGGGCTGGTCCACGGAGTCGATGACGCCTGAGCAGCGGACGCGGTTGGCGGGCGGGGGATCCGGCAGTGCAGGCCGCAGCGCCGACGGCCATCACCACGACCAGGATCCGCAGGCGTTCCGACGGATGGACAGTCAGTCGGTGCTGCATCGCCGATCCTCCTCTCGGCCTGTGGCTCTCGGCTGTTGGAGTCTGACAGGTCGCCAATATCAATGCGTGGTCAACGAAGGGGAAGGCGGATTCCGCGTCGCCGAAGGGGGAAAGCGCGATGCGATCGCCCGGTCCATTTCTTCTAACGGATCTTCTAACGGATGAGGCGATATGGGGGGTTATCCACAGGCACCAGCCATCATGCCGATTCCGCGAAACCCCAGGCAGTGAGCACTATTGAGCAATAGCGAAAACCAACGAGTAGCCCCGGAAAGCAACTCATAACCCGAAGGTCGCAGGTTCAAATCCTGCCCCCGCTACGAAGAAAACCCTTGGGACACCCACATATCCCGAGGGTTTTCTCGCGTCCGGAGTGGTCCTCTGGAGTCCCCCTGAAGCCATCTTGAGGCCCGGCCGTCGCGGCGGCGACCAGTTCTGATGCGAGAAGTGCATCCCCGGCACGTGTGTGCCTCTTCGGGTTGGAGAGGGACCAGTCCGGTCGCTTCAGTCTCCGTGAGAGCGCGACGTTGACACCGGGCCGGGCGAAGCGATAGCTACGTCACACACCCACCCCGACGCGTTCCTCCCCGGGTTCCGGTGGGGGTGTGGTCTCCATCTCCGGTGATGGGAGAGCAGACTTACCTCGTCGAGTATCTGGTTGAGCAGTCCAGAGTTTCGATTGTCAGAGTGGCATCTTTGCGAGGGATTGAGCAGCCGGAAGAGGTGGCATCTCGGTCAGGTGACGATCGCCTCAGCCTGCACAATGGTGAGCTCAGAGACGTCCCTTCCGCCGATTCAGACAGAGGTTGGTTGGCGGTTCGTCTCGACCATGGCCCCGAGACCCGGGATAGCCGAGCGCGCACTCCGACTCGCCGAGTGGAGTCGGATGGCGCTCTAACATAGAATGTTGCGAGCAGGAGGGTCAGTACGAGAGTCGTCATTGCTGGTTGCGGGAGGGTCGGCAGCGACCTGGCGCTGCACATGGCTGAGGAAGGCCATGACGTGTCGATCATCGACGATCGTCCCGGCAAGCTTGAGGCCCTCGGCACGACCTTCAACGGGACGACGCATTTCGGTCGGACGATCGATATCCGGATGCTGAAGGAGGCGGGTATCGAATTCGCCGACGCGTTCGCTGCTGTCACCAATTCCGACAATATCAACGTGATGTCGGCGCAACTCGCCAAGCAAGTATTCGGCGTTCCCCGCACACTTGCCCGCCTCGATGATCCCGGACGTGCCGACTCATATCGAGCGCTCGACATCTCGTATGTGGCTGGAGCACAACTCACGGCCAATGTGATCTTCGAGCGACTCGTCGACGAAGAGTTTGCGTATCACGTCACCTTCTCCGGGGGCGACGTCGAGGTCGTCGAGATGAATCTCGGAGCGAAGGCCAACGGACTCACGGTCGAAGGTTTGGGGGTCGAAAACCAACTACGGATCGCAGCGGTTCGACGTGGTGACCAAACCTACATACCCGAATCGTCATTCGAACTGCGCGAGAACGATCTCGTTGTCGCCGCCGCGCGGCATGGCGTACTTGATCGTGTGCACCCTTACCTCCAATCGGACAATACGGCATGAGGGTGGTGCTCATCGGAGGTGGCAAGGTTGGATCTTTCCTGGCCCTGGAGTTGGTGTCGGCGGGGCATTTCGTGGCCGTCGTCGAAGCGAGAGAGGATCGGGCCCAGGCACTTGCCGACGACGTTGGCGCGGTCGTTATTCATGGCGACGGCACCAACGTCGACAAACTCAAATCAGCGTCTGTGGACGACGCGGACTGGCTCGTGGCAGTCACCGGCCTCGACGAGGTCAACCTCGTAGCGTGCGAACTCGGGCGCACACTGGGGGCGAAGCGTGTCTTGGCTCGTCTCAACGCTCCGAGGAATCGTCCCACCTTCGATGCACTCGAGATCCCGGTGGTCGGCATCACCGACCTCATGGTGGATGTGATCTCACAGGAGGTAGCGGTCTCCCAACTCCAGCGGACCGCTGTTCTCGGAAAAGGGCAACTGTCTCTCTGTGAAATCGACATCCCGCCAGAGTTCGATCCGATTGAGCTTCGGGATCTCGTACTGCCCGCGCCGTCGATTGTCGTTGTCGTCCAGCGAAAAGACCAGGCAATCGTGCCTGAGGCCACGACGCGTCTCCTCCCAGGGGATCGAATCGCTGCAGTGACCACGATCGCCCAAGAGTCGGAACTGCACCGGGTCTTCGCTCCGAGCGGTGACGAGTCATGACACGTAGCAACAAGCTCCGCAGTCGAGGAATGCCGGCCAGCGTCGGTGGCGCAGCAGTCTCGTTTCTCTTCGAAGTCATCATCGTTGCCGGCCTCGCCACTGTCGCTCTTCTTGTCGCCGCGGTCGTCACCGCTGTGAACTGACGTGCTGATCCGGCCAGATCATGAGGATCTGCGGATCGTTGCATACGCGCTCGGACGTATCTTCACGGTCATCGCCGCGGCGAGCCTTCTTCCACTCGCTTGGGCCGTTCTGGGTCGGGAGTGGCACCCGTTTGCCTCGTTCCTGCTGATGATCGGGACCTTCGCCTTTCTCGGACAGCTCGGACTGCGGTATCGGCCGTTGAACGAACGTCTGGGTTGGAGTCATGGGATGGTCGTCGTGGCTCTGACCTGGCTCGCGGTACCCACGATCGGATCAATTCCCTTCATCTTCTCCGGCCACTACGGCGGACCGGTCGATGCAGTCTTCGACGCGATGTCCGGCCTGACGACAACGGGACTCACACTCGTTCAGGACCTCGATCACATGGCGCCCTCGTTGAATTTCTGGCGCCACCTGCTCCACTTCCTCGGCGGGCAAGGCATCGTCATCGCTGCGCTTGTCCTCTTCGCAGGGGGCGGCGGCCTCACTTTGTACTACGGCGAAGCACGCGACGAACGAATCCTGCCGTCCGTCCGATCCACAGCGCGGTTCATCTGGTCCGTGGCACTCGTTCATCTCATCGCAGGCGTTCTCGTCCTGGGCATCATCGGCCACCAGGTGCTCGGCTTCGACTGGAAACGAGCCTTCTTCCACGCGCTGATGGTCTTCTTTGCCGCATTTGATACCGGTGGGTTCACTCCGCAGTCGACGAGCCTCGGGTACTACCACTCCGGCGTATTCGAGTTCGCTGCGACCGTCTTGATGGTTGCGGGTGCGATGTCGTTCGGTCTGCACTACGCACTGTGGCGGGGCCCTCGTCGCGCGCTGATCAAGAACCTCGAGACTCGCACCATCTTGACGACGTTCACGTTCACGATGGTGCTCACCATGGTCGGACTCGGAGCCGCCGGGATCTACACATCAGTGCAGGGGCTCACCCGTCAAGGGTTCTTCCAGATCATCTCGGCCCACACCGGCACGGGATTCGCGACGATTCCGTCGAGCGAGCTTGTGATGTGGGGTGGTCTCGCGTTCGCCGGGATGACCATTGCGATGGCACTCGGAGGGATGGCATCATCCACTGCGGGCGGAATCAAATCTCTGCGCATCGGGCTGACGGTCAAGGCCGTCGCCAACCAGACCAAGCAGCTCCTGCTCCCAGAAGGTGCCGTGGTCAGCACACAGTATTTCCAATCGGGGCGGAAGCGACTCACCCCTGAACTCGCTCAGTCTGCGATGACGGTGGCGCTTCTCTACGTGGCTCTCTACCTTCTCGGTGCCGGCGTTGCCCTCGGATACGGGTATGGATTCCAGGAGGCGCTGTTCGAGTCGGTGAGCGCCGGAGCATCGGTCGGGCTGTCCGTCGGGCTGACCGAACCGTCGATGCCCATGCTGCTCAAGCTCACATACATGTTCCAGATGTGGGCGGGCCGACTCGAATTCGTTGCGGTGTTCGCACTCCTCGGCTTCATCTATGCCTGGGTGAGGGGGAAGTGACGTGAACCGCAGGATTCCCCTCATCGGTCGCCATGGCATGATCCGCACCGCGATGGTGCTTCTCGTCACAGGATCGCTGCTCGCCTTGCCTGGGATTGCGCTCGGCCAGAGCAGCGCACTGGTTCCCATCTCCGAACTGTTAGAAGACGGCGCCCGCTTCGATCACCACATCATCACCGTTGAAGGAGAACTCGTCGGTGACTACGGATTCCGAGACGACGGATTCATGTGGACGCAGGTCAACGGCGACTCGTATGCTCGCGAAGCTCTGGTCGACGGTGGCCCCCGCACCGGAGCCAACGTGGGGATCGGCGTCCGGATGCCATCACACCTCGGCGAGGGGCTCCCTCCGGTCGGCGGGTACCGACTGGAGGGTCCGCTGGTGCACCTCACCGGTGTGTGGCGATATCACGATCCGGATCGCGGCGGCGAGTCGTATCTCGATGTTGGCGAGTTGCTCGTCGTCAACAACGGGCGTCGTCTTGAGGAAGGACCCGACTGGATCGTGTTCACTCTCGGCGTGCTGCTCCTTGCGACATCCCTCATCATGTGGAGACGGAATCGCCACCTCGCCGTCGGTGGGTGATGACACCGAGACGACGGCCGGGCCGTGAAGCACGCATCGCGTCGACAACCACGATCTCTGACTGCGTTCAATGGACCTATCCTTCGCCAATGAGCAAGAATCTCGGTCTTCGCACAGTCACCATCGCCGGGCTGCTCCTGCTCCTGCTCCTGCTCAGCGCATGCGGCGGTGAGAGCCGTCCGTCGGTCGAAGAATGGCAGCCCATCTGGGAGGGAACCGTAGGCAATTTCCCCTCACCCCAGGAACTCGGCGAGCCACCCGACCACGCGGTGTGTAGCCACGAGTTGGGTGTTCTGCGTTCGGAGTCAGTTGATCTCTTTCCCACGCCAGACCTTGCGATCGACGACGTTGTTGCGGATTGGCTGCACATTGCGCAGAGCGTGGTGTACGAATGTCCCCCTTCAAGTCAGAGACTCCCAAGCATGGAGTACGCCTACGGTGAGTTGGCACGGCTTGAGGCTGAGGTCGCCGTGGTCCTGACCATCGACACTGGAGCCGGCTGAGCGGAACGCGGAACCCGTCAACGCTATTCAAAGCCCATTGCCGATCGCACATTGGCCCCTGGGCGCAATCGAGGTTCTCGATCGGCATCAACGCCCCCATGCCCACGATTGCCAACGCCATCTACGACGCGATCGGCGTACGCCTCCGCACGACCCCATTCACATCCGAGCGGGTGATGGATGCTCTCGAGGGAATCCAACAGAACGGGTAGCCATCGTCGGCACTCGAAGGTCGCATTCCATGGGGATGTGCATTCCGAGGCTCGAGTCACGGCTTTGTCGGTTGTGGACGATCTCGAAGTACTCGAAGATCATATGGGTAGGGATTGTCACGTTGAGGAGCGACCGGACAGCGGGCTGAGTTGAAGCTGGCCCTCCATCCCTCAACAGTCGCCTCTGCTGTCCATACTGGTCACGAGACCGACAACCACGACGAAGGAGGCACCGCATGATTGCTCAGTCCAACTCGTATTCGGCTCGCTTGGGAATCGACACCGGTTCGCGTCATCGCGTGCTGATCTCGAGGCAGACCGATACCGCTTGGGCGGCAAGACCGCGGTGTGGGACCCGAGCTAGTCTTGATGGACAGCGCTACTGAGGGGCACTCGGTGTCAGATGAACGCAAAAGGGGAGCGTGGATGCCTCCGAGGTGGTTCGTTCGCCTCGCTTGGTCCACGCATCGCGGCCTCTACCGTGTTTCCGGCGGCCGATTTGGATTGAGGCGTGCGAAGGCCAACCGCTATGGAATGATGCGCCTCACCACCACCGGGCGTCGGACAGGCCAGGAGCGGAGCGTAATCCTTGGCTTCTTCGATGACGGCCAGAACCTCGTCACCATGGCGATGAACGGCTGGGCCGACGCAGAACCTGCGTGGTGGCTGAATCTCCAAGCGCATCCCGCAGCCAGCGTCGATCTCCCCGACGGTCGACGTTCGATCAGCGGGAGGGCTGCAGAGGGCGAGGAACGATCGCGATTGTGGGATCGGTGGCGCGAGATCGACACGAACTTGGACGGCTACGCAGCGCTCAGATCCGCCGAGACCGCCGTCGTGATCTTGGAGCCATCGCCCATTCCAGACGATTGACGCCCTGGATTTCGGATGCCTGCCTCATCCGAGTTCTCCACGGGGTAGCGGAATTGGTGCCGAGCCGGCACCCGATTGCCTGACGATCGATGACGCGGACCGGAGTGCGCTGGTCCGGGCATCGGCAAGTGCAGCTGGAGGCACCGGTGTTACGATCCCCGACAGAGTGCCTCGACAAGCACTACTCGCGCATGGGCCCACGTGCGCCAGCGAGGATGAGGACACGCCAGTATGAAGCACTTCACCGAGCCTCTCGCTGATGTTGATCCCGAGATCTACGCAGCACTCGAAGCCGAGACCGCCCGTCAACGCGACGGCATCGAGTTGATCGCGTCGGAGAACCTCGTTAGTCGAGCAACGCTTGAGGCCATCGGCTCACCGATGGTCAACAAGACCGTCGAGGGGTATCCGGGCGGCCGGTACTACGGCGGTGCGGAGAACGCCGATCGGATCGAGTCGCTTGCTATCGAGCGGGCGAAGCAGCTCTTCGGGGCAAGCTACGCCAACGTGCAGCCGCACTCCGGCTCGCAGGCCAATCTCGCCGTGTTCCTTGCATTCCTTACCCCCGGTGACACCGTTCTCTCGATGGATCTGTCGGCAGGGGGCCATCTCAGCCACGGCGCCGGACCCAACATCTCGGGGAAGTGGTTCAAGATCGCCCACTACGGCGTCGGTCCCGACGGATTGCTGGACTACGACGACATGGCCGAGATCGCCAGGGCGACGTCACCCAAGCTGATCATCGCTGGCGGCTCCGCCTACCCCCGTGCCATCGACTTCGAACGGTTCCGGACCGTCGCTGACGAAGTCGGAGCGACTCTGCTCGTCGACATGGCGCACTGGGCCGGATTGGTGGCCGCCGGGGTGCATCCCGACCCGGTGCCCGTCGCCGATGTCGTCACGGCGACCACCTACAAGAATCTGCGCGGTGTTCGGGGCGGCTTCATCCTGTCGCACCGTGCCGATCTGGCCAGGAAGCTGAACTCGGCGGTGTTCCCCGGTGTTCAGGGCTCGGTGATCCTGAACGCTGTCGCAGCAAAGGCGGTGGCGTTCCGGGAGGCCATGACACCCGAGTTCGCGACCTATGCCAGCGGCGTGCTCGACAACGCACGAGCTCTCGCTGCGACCTTGATCGAACGCGACATCACTGTGCTGACCGGTGGAACGGACACACCCTTGCTGCTGATCGATCTCCGTCCGCTCGCTCTGACCGGCGCTGCTGCCTCGGACGTCCTGGAAAGCGCCGGCCTCACCGCGAACAAGAACGGTGTGCCCGACGACCCGGAATCACCCAGAGTCACGTCCGGGCTGCGTCTGGGGTCATCCTCAGGGACTGCACGCGGGATGGGAACCGACGAGTTCACCCAGATCGGTCACTGGATCGCCGACCTGCTCGAAGCGATGGAGTCCGGTACCGGCGAAGCGGTCGCCGCTCGAACGCGAGACGACGTCGAAGCGCTGGTATCTCGCTTCCCGATCTATCCGGCCTGAACCCGGCGGCCGGCGGAGATCGTGGGGCTGATCCGGATCCCGAGGGAAGCGGGTCGATTCACAGTCCAGGCTGCGGCGCACGGCTCTCGGTTCGCTCAAGCAGGAGCTGGCGGTGGCCGATGTAGCACACACTATGGATCGCCGAAGATCGCTCATCCTCAGGTGGACACTCGGAGGGGCCTTGTTCGGATTCTTGTTCCCGATGGTGGGATGGCTCCTGGCCGGCGGTGGCGCTTCCGTCGACCACATCTGGTCTGCTCACGCATCTCAGAGTGTGATGTGGATCGTTGATCTCGCCCCGATCATCCTTGGACTTGCAGGAGCTCTGATCGGCGTCGAGTACGCGAGAGTGGATGAGGCATGGCGCGCGGCCGACGAGAAAGTCAAGGAGCAAACTGCAGGGTTGCGAGAAGCGAACACCAAACTCGAGGCGCTGATGCGCTCGAAGGACCAGTTCGTTGCAACGGTCAGTCATGAGGTGAAAACCCCTCTCACCGTCATTCTCGGGTTCGCCGATGAGATAGAGGCGCAACTGTCCGCAAAGGGCGATGCCGACCTGGCCGAACTGGCGGAACTCGTCGGCGATCAGGGACGCGAGATCACCAACATTATCGAGGATCTGCTGGTGGCTGCTCGTGCCGACGTCGGCACGATGACCGTTGTGCCCGAACTCATCGACCTGGGCGAACAGGTCAAATCCGCGGTGCGCGGGTGTGCATGTTCCAAGGATGAGAGAGATGCCATCTCGTTGTATCTCGAGCCTGCACCGGCATATGCCGATCCGGCCCGCGTCCGTCAGATCATCCGAAATCTCGTCACCAATGCGATTCGGTATGGCGGCCCGCAGGTCTTCGCCGTGGTCAGAACGTACGACGGCGTGCCAACGCTCTGTGTCTGTGATGACGGGCAGGGCATACGTGAAGATGAACAGCCTCTCGTGTTTGAGGCGTATCAACAGGGGCACACTGACACTCCCGTCTCTGGCTCGGTGGGTCTCGGCCTCAGCGTCTCACGGCACCTCGCACGACTGATGGGCGGGGACCTCGAGGACACGTTTGAAGACGGCATCAGCACCTT
>Ga0209013_10003352_pt1 | contig 14214 bp, 13 predicted proteins | sample Cruoilmetagenom2_FD_187291 | JGI IMG/M metagenome (GOLD analysis project Ga0209013, IMG submission 187291) | Oil polluted marine microbial communities from Coal Oil Point, Santa Barbara, California, USA - Sample 2 (SPAdes) (version 2) | ecosystem: Environmental > Aquatic > Marine > Oil seeps ... | reverse complement strand
ACTCAATTAGCAAAAGCTTCTTATGTTCCAGGTACTCTTGGTAACACTAAAGCACACAACACAACTACATTTACAATCATCCCAACAGGTAAAAAACTTAAACTTGTTGCACATGGTTACTGTACTAAACACGGTATCTGGGAAGGTACTGAAAAAGTAGTTGAAGTAAACTAATCCTCTAAGCCCCTTACACTAGGGGCTTAATATTTCCTCTCCTCTCCTATTTCTATCTTTTATATACACTCTAAAATATTTATTTTAACACCTTTATCTATCTTCTGCTACACTACGGTCATAAAAGACTAAGGGTTAAAAATGAATATGCAAGACATGTCAGATGTATGTACAAAAAAGTTTCTTGAAAAAGCAGAGGCGAAAATGGAGGATACTTCAAAAATACCTTCACATGCAATAACTAGATACTGCCGTATGCTAACAATCTATTGTGACACAGAAGGTAAAGTGTCTGAAAGCTTTATAAAGTCAATGGAAAAATGTATTAAAGAAATAAAATCTGTAGATGGTATGGAAGAAGTTTTCAATGAATGTAATGAATGTCCTGATAATTGAATGTAAGAAGATCTAACAAAAAAGAAAGAAAGCCATGCAATAATGCATAGCTTTCAAAATACCTGGATCTCTCTTTGGATCAATTAAATGGCGATTACGTGTATATTCGGATCGAGTTTATCTCTAAGTGCATTTTGTATGGCATAGAGTGTACCCGTACCAGAACTGGAACAGTCACTACACGCACCAAGATAACTAATGTAAACCACAAACATATCACCCTCTTCTTTAACATTAATTATATCTATATCCCCTCCATCACTGTGGAGAAACTGTCTTACAGTGTTATCGATCGCAATATCAACAGCAATGATTTTCTCCCCTGTACTTAACTCTTTAAAAGGTTTATCAGATAGAGCGTTCTCTGCTTCTTGTTGTTCTGCCAATGATTTTTGTTGTGCTTCAAGAAGCGCTAAAAGGTTTTCCTTGCAACCAGTATCTGAGGATCCTGCTTTTGTATAGTCCACAAGTGCTTCAAGTGTTTCAATGTTATGTAACGCTATAGACTCTTTTATAGAGGCAATGCTCATTGGGCTATCTTCACAAGGGATGGTTTCTTCTTCATGACTTAATGAAGCACGAATATACTTTTTTACAGCAAGTTTTGCAGCATCAAGTGCAAAAGTGATTGCATAGCGTTCAGAAGAAGGAAGTGCTTCTATCTTAGGGTTGTCTCTTAGAAGGCGTTCCAAAGCTTGGTAAGTGATGCTCTCCACCGCTGGCATATTCTTATTCACAAACATAAGTGCTAGCATATGATTTACTGCGATACCAGACGGTACGCCATCATAAGTATAACGTGCTAGGACAATGGTGTTCTCATGTGTGTTTATAGCCCAATGTAGTGTAAGTTTATAACCTAGTGCTTCATCTCCATAGCTGTAGCTAAAAAGTGAGGCACCTAGTTCTTTGGCTTCTTCTTCAGAGATAGTACCTGAATATTTGGGGTCGCTTATAAACATCTCTACCTTGATACCATACTCATTATTTGTTTGTTGATCCATATTTTTCCTTTAGGAGATAATGCCCACTTTAGCGAGCTAACCTAAAACTAGGCTAAAATTACATCTAGAAATATTATGATATGATTATTACAATACAGAAGGAAGAAGAATGAAAAAGATAATAATGTCTATGATGATACTAACTATAGGTGTTTATGCTACGGCTATTGAAGAGACAAGAAGATCTTGTGAGGCTGGTGACGCAAAGGACTGTAAGATTATGGGTGACTTGACTCGTGCTGGTTTGGGTGTTGAACAAGACTATGCCAAGGCTCATTATTACTATGACAAATCTTGTTTTGATGGCAATAAGGATGCCTGCAAGGAGCTTGCATCAATGGATAAAAAATGAAACCATTTTGTTTATTCTAATAATACTCTTTTAAGAACCATTAAGCTGAACCATATACAGCGAAAGTATAATTTAATATATATAAGGAAGAAGAAATGAAAAAGTTAATATTGGGATTAATACTGCTAACAGGAATAAGTTTAAGTGCCGATGAATATAAAAAAAATCAAATAGCTTGTGATAGTGGTGATGCTAAGGCATGTAATACTCTTGGAGTTTTGTATGATGAGGGATATGATTATGCAAAAGCGAAAGTACTTTTCAAGAAAGCTTGTGATGGCGGTAATGCTGATGGTTGTGCAAATCTTGGGAAAAGGTATGAACCTAAAACCGGTACACAAAAACAGTATGCTAAATCTATAAAGCTTTATGTAAAGGCCTGTGATGCAGGAAGTGCTATTGGTTGTGCATATCTTGGAAGTATGTATGAACTTGCTAACGGATTAAAAAAAGATTATGCTAAAGCGATAGAGCTTTATGTAAAGGCCTGTAATGCTGGAAATGCTATTGGTTGTGCATATCTTGGGGGTATGTATGAGCATGGTAAAGGTATAAAAGAAGATCGTCTCAAGGCGGAAGAATTCTATGAAAAGAGTTGTTATGGTGGCAGTGGTTTAGGATGTTATAACCTTGGTGTTATGTATTATACAGTACAAAATGAAGATGATGACAATTCAGTAGTTAAATCACTTTTTCGTGAAGCTTGTGGTCTTGGTGAAATTTTGGGATGTAAAAATTATAGACTCCTAAATAAGAGATACAAAATAGGAAGGCCCTGATTTTCATTAATTTTTTCTTTCTTACACTTTTTAGGTTTTTATTTACAGTATCCATACCTTATGGTCAACAATACAAATAATAATTTTTATTATCTATGTATAATATGAATTTCTGTAAACTTTTGAAAAATGAATCAATATTAACTCTGAGTTAATATTGATTTGATAATATGGAATAAAAAATGGAAGGAAGTATGACATTATGCAATCCAAAGTTATATTTGTAGTGTTGTTCATGCTTTCTTTCAGTGTTTTTCATGATTCATTTATCTTCCTTATTGAAAAAAATGAACATACAGATATCGTGCATTATATGAGTGATGAAGCGTCCTCTCTCGAGTGTGCAGAGTTTAATGAAATGCATAGTATGTTTCATTTTATGGCCATTGTGACGTCGTATAAAGAGATACAGGTGCAACTTGCCAAAATAAAGAGCATACCGCATCTCTTGATCCAATACGCTTCCCCCTTTCAAAAGACCTCTTACAAACCCCCAATAGTATAAAACTTTTATAAATTCACATTACACTTTAACACTACACCTCTATGCCCTATAATGGTCTGACACTTTTTTATTGGTTAAGATGATCATGGTCAATTTACTAGTAATATAGATAGAAAGAGAAATACTTTATGAAACACATTATCTTATTTTTGTTGCTGATACAGTTAGCAGAATCCTCAACGCTGACTTTAAAGAAAGTATTGGCATCAGCAAATAACAATAATACACTCACGCAGGCAATAGACCAAGAACGTCTTTTCCTTGAAGCACGAAACCTTGCAGATACATCTTCTGAACGGATGGATCTTTATGGAACAGGAACCAGAGCATACCCTAAAGATGGGTCAAATGACTACGAATACTCCATTGGTCTGTCTAAAAAACTCCCATGGGGTAATACACAAGAAGAAGATCAAATGATCACTCGTCTTAATAACGAAGCTTATCTTTTAGAAGAAGACAAGAAGATCTTAAATTTTAAAAATGGCTTGAAGAGCTTGTATCATCAACATTGTTTAGATTATAAAAACTATAAAAGTTTTAAACAAAACTATCAAGACTTTGCAAAGCTTTATAAAAAGAAACAAAAAGCGTATAAATACCAAGAGATCTCCAAAACAGAACTGATGCAACTTGAAATTGAAAAAAATAAATACTATGCACAACTTCAAAAGATGAAAATGATAGAAAAGGTGTCAAAACAAAAGCTTTTTATTTTGGGACGTATTAACCACTCAGAAAAAACAGTTTTGGCTTGTAGTGATATGTATCCTATTAGAGAAAATGTAAAACTTAAAGAAGATACATTTCAGCTTTCAAAACAAGCATATGAAAAACGTATAAAAAGTACACAGGTAGCATTGGAGAGACACTCTAAAGCATTAGACGCTATCAGTCTTGCAGTTCAGTATGATAAAGAGATAGATATAGACAAATATAGTATAGGTGTATCTATCCCTCTTGTATTTACAAGTCAAAGATCAGAACAGGAACGTGTCGCAGCCTTGCATAAAAATTCTGCTATTAGTTTCAACCATGAACAAACGATGCTTGAGAAGAAAAGTATGTTTTCTGAATTGAAAATTACTTTAAAGAGTAATGCTTTGATGATCAGATCACTTAAAAATAATCTACATGATTACAAGAAAAATCTTTTGCCTCTTATCAAAAAGAGTTATGAACTGGGAGAAAGTTCAGTCATAGAATACTTGTTAAACAGACAAAACTATCATCAACTAAAACAAGAACTTTTTGCTACACAAAAAGCCTATTACCATACACTGTTCACACTTTACACACTCAGCGAAATGAAGGATAACTAATGACAAAAAAATTTATACTCTTAACACTATTTACAATTGCTTTAAATGCAGAAAACATTGTACTCACTCCTGAGCAGGAAGCAAACTGGCAGATAAAAGTGGAGGTACCGAAAAGCTCGCAAAAACTTCCTTTAGGTGAATTTATCACTGAAGTGGTAACTCCACCAAGATTGTTACATACTATTTCTCTACCTTTTGAAGCCAATGTTAAAAATTTGCATGTTGCAAACTATCAAGAGGTTAAGCAGGGACAAATTCTTGCAGATGTGACTGGAACAGAATGGATAAAAACACAACAAAAAGCCATTTCTGATGCGATAGAGTTCAAACATCATGAGCATTTGGCAGAACGTAAAAATTTGTTATGTAAAGAAGAGATCATTCCTCAAAAAGAGTGTGTTGCTGCCAATGCAGAGCTTGAAGCAGATAAGATAAAAGTTGCTGCATCTAAAGCACTCCTAAGAAGTTATGGCGCAAGTGATGAAATGATCTTTAATCTGTTTAAAGACTTAGAACTATCCCAAACCATACAATTACGCAGTTCTGTGGAGGGGCACATTGTGAAACTTCATACTACACCGGGTAAAAGTACCAGTCCTGAAGATGCACTTTTTATCATCCAGAAAAAAGGTCCACTTTGGATCGAGAGTGCCATAGAAGCAAAAAGAACACAAGGACTTAAAGAAGGACAAAAAGTACAGATAGTAATTGATAACCAGACTTTTGATACCACTATACTACAACTCTCTCCAGTTATTAATCAAGAGAACCAAACTAGACATATACGTTTCTTGGTACCTGAAAACATAGATATATTTTCAGGTTTACGCAGCACTGCTAAGATCATACTTTTACAAGAGAGTCTTAAGATAAAAAAGAATGCTGTTATTAAAGTGGGTGACACACAAGTCGTATTTTATAAAAATAAAGAAGGTTACACTTCTTTACCGATAGAGATACTTTCAGAAGATGACACATATTACTTTGTCAAACCTTCTGCTCTCTTAAAAAATAAAATAGCTGTCAGCTCCGTGGCTATTCTCAAAAACATGTTAGGAAGTGAAGATGAATAATCTTATAGGGTTTGCCCTTGCCCAAAGGCTTTTCTTCTCTTTGCTGGCTGTGGTGATCTTAGGTTTTGGTATCAAAGCCTATAAAGAGTTACCCATCGATGCATTTCCTGACATCTCTCCTACTCAGGTTAAGATCATCATTAAATCAAGTGGGATGACTCCTGCTGAGATTGAGTCTCGTATCACAGTACCTATAGAGATGAAGATGGTTGGTATACCTTATGAAACGATGTTGCGTTCCACTTCAAAATATGGTCTGTGTGACATTACCATAGACTTTGAAGATGGTACAGACATTTACTGGGCCAGACAACAGATAAGTGAAAGACTCTCTGATATCAAAGATGAACTTCCTGCAAATATGGAAGGTGGTCTTGCACCTATCTCTACACCTTTAAGTGATATTTTGATGTTCACTATAGAATCATCCACACTTTCACTTGAAGAGAAACGAACCCTTTTAGACTGGATCATCTCCCCTAAAATACGTGCTGTAAGCGGTGTAGCAGAAGTCAATCCTCTTGGGGGTAAGGTAAAAACCTATGAAGTTGTACCTGACCTAAACAAAATGAGAGCTATGGGTATCACACTTTCACATATATTTGAAACACTTGAAGCAAACAATCAAAATGATGGTGCAGGACGTGTTTCTCAAGGTGTAGAAAGTATCTTGGTACGTAGTGTGGGACGACTCAAAAGTTTAAAAGAGATCGAAACACTTCCTATAGGGAAACGAGCCGATAAAGTTATCACTATAGGTGATGTAGCTGCTGTTAGGTATGGATATATTACCCGTGCAGGATTCGTGAGTAAGAATGGTCAAGGTGAAGCAGTACAAGGTTTGGTTCTTGGACTTAAAGGTACAAACACAGCAGTGGTTCTTGATGAAGTAAAAGAGGAACTTAAAAAACTTGAAGGTATGTTGCCGGGTGATACAAAGATAGATATATTTTATGACCGTTCAGACCTTGTTAACCTTGCAACGGACACGGTAAAAAATGCACTCTATGAAGCAGTGATACTTATTATGGTTATATTGCTTGTTATGTTGGGTAACCTTGCCTCTGCACTGAGTGTGGCGCTTATTCTTCCTTTCGCATTGCTCATGAGTTTTATCGCTATGCAATACTTTGGATTGACTGCAAATCTCATGAGTCTAGGTGGACTTGCCATTGCCATTGGTATACTGGTGGATTCTGCTGTGGTCGTAGTTGAACATATTACTGCTGAATTAGGAAACCCTAAACATAAACGACAAAGTAAATTGCATATCATCTACGAAGCAACGATAGATATGGCACCTTCTATCATTACGGGTGTACTCATCATTATTATTGTTTTCATGCCGCTTCTTACATTAGAAGGACTTGAAGGTAAACTGTTTAGACCCGTGGCACTGAGTATTATCTTTGCCCTCTTCTCTTCACTGGTTTTAGCATTGACACTCATACCGGTTTTAAGTTCATTTATCTTGAAAAAAAGACCCGATAAAGAGTCTGCTCTTATTAAACTTTTAACCAAATGGTATAGACCTGTCCTTCTTTTTTCATTGAATCATATCAAGGGTACGGTCATAGCTGTAGTTCTACTATTCGGCGGATCTCTTTATTTGGCTTCAAAAACAGGAAAAACATTTATGCCTACTATGGATGAAGGAAGTATTATTATCGGTGTAGAAATGCTACCTTCGATCTCACTCAAAGAGAGTTTGGCACTTAACTTAAAGCTACAGAAAAAGCTTTTGGCTTCGGTACCTGAGATAAAAGATATCATCGCGAGAACAGGAAGTGATGAACTTGGTCTTGATCCCATGAGTTTGAACGATACCGATACCTTTTTGGTACTGCAGGACAAAGAAACTTGGAGAGAACCATCTAAAGAGTTTGTTATTGAAGAGATTAGAAAAGTACTGGATGAATTTGTCGGAATTGAATTTGGCTTTACACAACCTATCGAGATGAGAGTATCTGAAATGCTTACGGGGGTTAGAGGTGATCTTGCAATCGACATTTTTGGAAGTGATAATGAACAACTTGAACTCATTGCTGTAGAGATTAAAAGTATACTTGAAAGTATCTCTGGAAGCAGTGATGTTTATAAGAAAGCCAATGAAGGTGTTGAGTATTTTGAGCTTAAGTTTGATAAGAAATCGATGGCGTATCATGGTATCAGTCAGCAAGAGCTGAATGATTTTCTTAAGGTAATGGTAACAGGTGTACAAGCAGGTATCATCCAGGAAGGCATGCGTCGTATCGATCTGATGGTCAAAGGAGATGAGAACCTGCAAAACTCTTTAGATAGAGTACAAAAGCTTTACTATCCGTTGGAAAATGGTAAGGCTGTACCTCTGAGTAATTTTGTAAAGTTCATCTCCAATGCCGGACCGGTACAAATAGAACATGAACACGGATACAGAAAAACGATCGTACAGACGAATGTAGAAGGTCGAGACCTCGTAAGTTTTGTTGAAGAGGCCAAAGCTAAGATTGATAAAGAAGTGAAGCTCCCTGCAGGTTATTATCTTACTTTTGGTGGAGAGTTTGAAAATCAACAAAGAGCTGCTTCGAGATTGGCGATTATCGTACCATTGGCACTCTTTTTGGTCTTTATTCTTCTTTTTGTCTCTTTTGGCTCTTTAACACAGGCAACGATGGTACTCATCAATGTACCTTTGGCTCTGATCGGTGGATTTATAGGACTTTATTTGAGTGGAGAATATATGTCAGTACCGGCATCCGTTGGATTTATAGCCCTGCTTGGTATTGCTGTACTAAATGGTGTTGTACTGGTAAACTACTTTAACTACCTTATTATCAATGGTAGTACACTGAGAGATGCAGTGATAGAAGGTTCTATTAAGAGACTTAGACCAGTGCTTATGACTGCAACCATAGCGGCATTTGGTTTACTTCCTCTGCTCTTTGCCACAGGACCAGGTTCAGAGATACAAAGACCATTGGCCATCGTTGTGATCAATGGTCTCATCTCTTCGACACTACTTACTTTGATCATACTTCCTATACTTTATCTGAAGTTTTCAAAGAACACTGACGATAGAGAAATAACAAAATAGTGTCGAGAAAACCAGAGCCGAGTCTCTGGTTTCTTCTACCAATCAATACCCTCTCTTGGATACTCTTCTCTTTCATCTTTCTTCTCTTTTTTACAACCTTCGGGTTTAGATTCACAGTATTTATTGTAAGCTATTTTAGCTACGATGAATAAGATAACAGAGATTATAAATAATATTAATGGTTTTTTCATGCTACTACTATAGCAAAATACTTTTAGATATAATCATTTATCATGTTATATTTGAAAACTATCCATGAAAGGTTATTTTTTATGGCACTAAAACTTTTTTTACCTCTCATCCTCTCACTCTCTTTACTCTTAAGCTCTTGTGGTTCCAGTTCCAGTTCAAATTCAAATGTAGAAACAGAAATATTTTCTTTAGATGAGAAAGAATTTTTACATAATTTATTTTTGACAGAATATCTATGGTATGACCAGGTAGCATCAAATATAGATTATGCACAATTCACAGAACCCCAAGAAATGATTAATGCATTGCGTATCGATCCATATGACCAGTGGAGCTTTACCATGAGCCAACAAGAATATGAAGATTATACGAATCAGCAAACATCAGGGTTTGGTTTTGGATATACAAGTGACTTTTTTATCTATTTGGTACGCATTAATGCACCGGCATATGGTCTATTGTTTAGAGGAGATCAAATTTTAGAGATAAATGGTGAAGCTGTTACCGATTCCTTGGTAAGCCAAGCAAGTAATAACCTCAATACAGCAACTACTTTCACTCTACTCAGGGATGGAACCCAACTTGATGTCACAGTTATACCTAGCGAGTATACTTTTACTGTTTCATTAGGGAAGATCATTACACAAGGTACTCAAAAAATTGGATACTTTCGTTACGACTCTTTTACAGAGAGTTCGGTAGCTGAATTTGAAAGTATCTTTACACTGTTTCATAATGAAAATATCGATGAATTGGTGATCGATCTACGATACAATGGTGGTGGCTCTGTTGCTACAGCCAGTGCATTACTGGATAACGTTACCAATGCTTATGCAAGTCAAATACAGATGTATCTTGATTGGAATGCAAATTATCAACATAATAATTCTACCTACACATTCGAAGATGCCGATATGCAAGATGGTAATGAGTTAAATATGAAACGTGTATTTTTTCTTACAACCAAAGGTTCAGCCTCTGCAAGTGAGGCTGTTATTAATGCCCTTGTACCTTATTTTGGTGAGGATAATATTATAACTATAGGGAATTCTACCCATGGAAAACCAGTGGGAATGACTGGTAGAGTATATAGTACTAATTACTATTTCCTCATTAACTTTTTTGTGAAAAATAATGCAGACGACACCACTAGTTTTGATGGTATACTCCCTACCTGTCTCGCTGAAGATGACATTACGCATATTATGGGAGATGAGAATGAAACCATGTTAAAAACGGCATTACATTACATAGAAACCAGCTTATGTCTTTAAGAGAACATATTAAGACATTTGGGAGTATAATACTTCCATGAAAAACCTCCGAAATGCACTTTTACTTAAACAACTCTATCAACTCAAACAGCTAGGTTATAAATATACATCAGTAACCCCCTACAAAGAAGATGAACAGGATCTTAGACTACCTAATACACTGGAGTCTTTGAAAAAGCAAGCCATGGAGTGTCATCTGTGTGAGCTTAGTAAAAGTCGAAACAAAGTGGTATTTGGAGAAGGTAATCCACAAGCAGATATACTATTTATCGGTGAAGGACCAGGTACAACGGAAGACAGTTCAGGTAAACCTTTTGTAGGTCGATCCGGAGAACTGCTTACTAAGATGATAGAAAATGTATTACACATTTCTAGATCTGATGTTTATATCACCAATATTGTGAAGTGTCGTCCGCCAAATAATGCAATACCTACTCCAATCCAGGCACATACCTGTCAACCTTATTTGATGAAACAGATCGAGCTTATACAGCCTAAGCTCATTGTAACACTCGGTGAAACGGCTTATCATTATCTTACTGGTGATGATACAGATATAAGTAAAGTCAGAGGAACTATACATAAACAAAATGAGTATACGGTCATACCTACTTATCATCCAAGTTATTTACTTAGAAATCCAAGTGCTAAAAAAGAAGTGTTTGATGATCTATTGAAAGTAAAAGAGTTGATGGATAAAAAATAAATATCACGCCCCGAGCTTAGTCGTGACATGATGAAGGAGAAGTTCTTACGCTTCTCTTGCAGTTGTTTCGATCAGCTTAACGATAGACGGATCTTCAAGTGTTGATATATCTTGCGTGATCTCTTCATGTTTTGCAATAGAACGTAAAATTCTTCTCATGATCTTACCTGAACGTGTTTTTGGTAATCCAGGTACTTCAATGATATGATCTGCCTTAGCAATGTTCCCGATCTCAGTTGAGAGTAGATCATTGATATGGTTTTTGATATCTTTGTTGATATGCCCTTCTTTCAGTACGATATAGATGAAAATCGACTCACCTTTAATATCATGTGGACGCCCTACTACAGCAACTTCTGCTACAGAGTCATCTTTTTTTACTGCTGCTTCGATCTCAGCTGTTCCCATACGGTGACCAGAAACATTGATAACATCATCTACACGACCTGTGATCGTAATGTATCCATCTTCATCAAGTACTGCACCATCACCAGAGAAATAGACTGGTTTACCGTCTTTGACAGCATCGCCAAAATATGCTTTTTTATAACGTTCAGGATCATTCCAAATATTTCTGAGCATAGCCGGCCAAGGCTTCGTAATACAGAGTAACCCCGTCTCACCTACTTCTTTAGGTGTTCCATCAGGATCGATGATCTCCGCCATGATACCAGGAAGTGCAAACGTCGCACAGGCAGGCTTGATAGGTGTAGCACCAGGAAGTGGAGAGATCATAACTCCGCCTGTCTCTGTCTGCCACCATGTATCAACGATGGCACAGTTAGAGTTACCTACTGTTTCATAGTACCATTTCCATGCTGGTGGATCGATAGGCTCTCCAACCGTTCCAAGTACTTTAAGTGAAGAGAGGTCATATTTTTCAGGTTCATGCTCACCCATCTTATGAAGTACACGGATAGCTGTTGGTGCAGTATAGAATTGAGTGATCTTATGGTCTTGTACCATTTTCCACGCACGTCCAGCATCTGGGTACGTCGGTACACCTTCAAACATAAGCGTAGTCGTACCTGCTGCAAGAGGTCCGTAAACAATGTATGTATGTCCTGTGATCCAACCAACATCAGCAGTACACCAGAAAACATCATCACCTTTTACATCAAATACCCATTCCATCGTCATTTGAGCCCAAAGAATGTACCCTGCCGTTGAGTGCTGAACCCCTTTAGGTTTACCCGTACTCCCTGAAGTATAAAGTAGAAAAAGAGGATCTTCACTATCCATAAGTTCAAAAGGACATTCTGCATGCTGTGAAGTGATCAGTTCATTGTAGTTATGGTCTCTACCCTCTACCCACTCGATCTCTTCATTGTTTCTCTTTACCACAAGTACCGCTTCAATGCTATCACCACCTTGAGTGAGTGCTTCATCAACAACTTGTTTAAGCATATATGGTTTACCTTTTCTATAGGCACCATCTGCTGTAATTACGATCTTTGCTTCAGCATCTTCGATACGATCTTTCAATGCTTCTGCAGAGAAACCACCAAATACGATAGAGTGAATAGCCCCGATACGTGCACAAGCAAGCATTGCATATGCTGCTTCAGGGATCATTGGCATATAGAGTACAACTCTGTCACCTTTATTTACGCCAAATTCATGTCTAAGTAAATTTGCCATTTTGTTAACACGCAGTGAGAGCTGTGCATAAGTAATATGCTCTACATCACCCCTATCACCTTCAAACAAGATGGCTGTTTTATGTGCTTTATCTGCTAAGTGTCTATCGATACACTGGTTCGAGACATTAAGTTTACCATTGGTAAACCACTCATAAAAAGGAGCGTTACTTTCATCCAGTACTTTATCATAAGGTGCCAACCAGTCGATCTTCTCATCAGCAAACTCTTGCCAAAAACCCTCATAGTCTTCTATGGCTTTATTGTGTAACTTCCAACAAGTGTCCATACTCCCAATTGCAGCATTTAAAGCGAACTCCGGATTTGGGTTAAAAATTTCTTTTGTCATAGCTAATCCTTTTGTATATATAGGACTATTCTAACATAGTATTAGGGGTAATAAAAAATTGTAAAAGAAAGAAGATTTAAATAGGAGAATATACTCCTATCTGTTACGTGTGGTAATAGTAGATTTAAACTATCTCTATTTTTTCTACTACGTCTAGACCAAAACCTGCAAGTCCAACAAACTCTGTATCTTTATTTGTAGTAAGCAGATTAATGTTTTTAATGCCAAGATCTTTTAGTATCTGTGCCCCAACACCAAACTCTTTAGCTTGTTCATTAGAGATTACTTTAGTGTCAAGGAAGATTAGTGTTCCGCCATTGGTCTTTAAATAATCTATAGAGTTATTGAGTGCATTAAAACGTTTATCATCAAGCACAAGCCCTATGTCTGTGCCTATATTATGAAACTTCACATTTGCCGTTTCATGTGATTTGTAAAACTGTATAACCGTGTGTGTTCTCTCGAGATGATCTGTATAGGTGATTTTCTCAACTTTTATACCTCTAAGTTCACTCTCCTCTTGTTTTACACGTTTTATGAGTTTTTCATGGGCTAAACGATACTCAACAATGTCTGAAATGTAAACGATAGCCATATCATGTTCTTTTGAAAAGATTTCAAGGTCATCCATACGTGCCATCTTCCCATCATCTTTGATGATTTCACAGATAACAGCAGCAGGAGCAAGTCCAGCCAATTTACAAAGGTCTACCGAACCTTCTGTGTGTCCTGTTCTAACCAATACCCCACCATCTTTAGCAATAAGTGGAAAGATATGACCAGGACGTACGAAATCTTCACTTACTGTTTGAGGATTTGCAAGTTTAGAGATACAATCATCTCTCTCCGCTGCAGATATACCAGTCTCAGCATTGGTAGAGTCTATAGATACAGTAAATGCTGTCTCATAGTTAGATACATTGTTACTTACCATTGGAATGAGATCAAGCTTAGAAGCTATCTCTTTTGTTAGAGGTGTACAGATGAGCCCTCTGGCTTCTTTTGCCATGAAATTTACCATGTCAGGTGTAGAGAAAGTCGCTGCATAGACAAGGTCACCTTCGTTTTCACGATCTTCATCATCCATCATGATGACCATTCTTCCTCTTTTTACTTCTTCTATAGCTTTTTCTACTCTTTTTATCGCTTCAATTGACATCAAATTCTCCCAAATATTTTATACTGTATATATTATTGTTAATAGTATTATACCTATGTCGTACTTCACTTAAGAAACTTTTTTTTACTTTTTTTTAAAAGCTCTTGACATGTGTTCTATTTGGTGCTATAATGCCGTCCACATAAGCAGTAAGCTTGTGAAGATTGGGGTATCGCCAAGCGGTAAGGCACTAGTTTTTGGTACTGGTATTCGGGG
>Ga0209013_10003351_pt1 | contig 14225 bp, 10 predicted proteins | sample Cruoilmetagenom2_FD_187291 | JGI IMG/M metagenome (GOLD analysis project Ga0209013, IMG submission 187291) | Oil polluted marine microbial communities from Coal Oil Point, Santa Barbara, California, USA - Sample 2 (SPAdes) (version 2) | ecosystem: Environmental > Aquatic > Marine > Oil seeps ... | reverse complement strand
GCTTGCCTGCTATTAATTTGAGAATTAAGCCGATTATTATTACCTGACAAGCGACTTAAGCTAATTAAAGAGTCTATTTGCGAAGAAGTAAAGGCTGACTCTTTGAAAAAAATACGTAAATAAAATCAATACATGGAACGTTAAAAAAGAAAATCTGTTTGAGCGCAGCGAGTTATTTTCTTTTAGTGAAATGTATTGATTTTTAGCAATTATTTCAGCAGCAGCAGCATTTTTTGCATCCTTTTTTTGCTGTAGAAAAAAAGGATGTCCCGAAAGTTTTCGGGAGCCCGGCTTGAGGGCATTACTTAATTATATTTATTTCAACTAGAAAACCACCTGCTTTGCAGGTGGTCAGGTTCCTGGGGCTTTGCCTGTATTTGTTAAGAAAAAAAGTGAATAAAGAATATTGATTAACGAATAATGATTTGAGATGTAAATGAGTTTCAAAATTCTAAAATCGTTAATCAGTGTTCGATATTCAAAAAAACAGGAAACAACTAAAAAGCCCCATGTTGGGGCAATCCAAAACCACCTTCTTAGAAGGTGTGATTTTTATTTAGGACAGTATTGGTTTTCATGTATCCCAAATAACGTTGTGAGAAGGCCACCGCAACCCGGAAATTAGAATGAGCCTGAAATAGAATGTTATTTATGTATCTTTATTCATGCAGCACTTGAAAAAAGTACATACAAATTAATTTAAATTTTCATAGTCCCATTCCAATGGGAATTCGTAAATTCGGGCAGAAAATAGCAACACTATGTCATCAGATCATATTCTTATCATTTATCCGGAGGTACACAACACAAAAATTGCTGTTTACCGGAATGTAGAGCCCTTATTTTTAAAGACGATCAACCATACGAAAGAGGAACTGGCACAATTCAGTGAAGTCGCTGATCAAAAGGATTTTCGTATTAAATTTATCAGGAAGGAGTTGGAAAATAATAACTATCCGCTGGAAAGTATTGAAGTTTTTATGGGTCGTGGTGGATTGGTCAAACCGGTTTCTCAGGGGGTTTACCGGGTTAACGATGCTCTGGTGAAAGATCTTGAGGATGGCATTGTAGGAAAACATGCGACAAACCTGGGGGCACTTATTGCCTATGCACTTGCGCAGAACACCAACAAAGAAGCGTATATAGCCAACCCGGTAGTAGTGGATGAGTTATCGGATGTAGCCCGTATTACCGGCCATCCGTTGTTTGAACGGCGTTCAGTTTTCCATGCTTTGAACCACAAACACGTGGCCAAAAAATATGCCAAGTCGATGAACAAGAAATATGAAGACCTCAACCTGATCGTATGTCATATTGGAACGGGTGGGGTTTCGATAGGAGCACACAAAAACGGCATGGTAGTCGATGTGAACCAGGCATATGACGGGGGAGGACCTTTTGGCATTACCCGTTCAGGCACACTTCCGATGGGGCAATTGGTGCATATGTGTTTCAGCGGGAAGTATACGGAAGATGAAATCATGGATATGATCACCGAAGATGGTGGATACAAAGCCTACCTGGGTACTGACGATATCAATGAAATTAATAAGATGCTGGCTGAAGGTGATAAAAAGGCCCAGTTGATTTCGTATGCTTTATCCTATCAGGTGTCTAAAGAAATTGCTTCGCACATAGCCACACTGGGAGGCAGAGTAGATGCTATTATCCTGACCGGCGTGATCTTTGACAGCAGCCGTTTCCTTGAAAATGTGAAGCGCCGCATTGGCAGCATTGCGCCCATCGCTTTATATCCTGTTGTTAATGATATAGGTGCTCTGGCCATGTATGGTTATGAGATATTGAAGGGAGAGGTAGCCATTAAAGAGTATGTCTAATTACGGTATTTCTACCATATGATCTTTGTAAGATGAAGTATTTATCCCCTGCCAAAAGGTTCCTGCCTAAATTCTTTGTCCTGGGATTTTTCCTGGCTTTTTTGATGCAATCAGCTACATCACAAGCTTATTTTTGTAATCTGGAAAACTCGGTCAGGTCTGACATATGGATCGGGCTACAAACCGTTGACTCCGGGTTTGCCCACTCGGGCTATTTTATATCGGTCACAGATTCGGTGAATCTATACGGTTTGGGTATGGAAATGTCCTTCCCGATAGATATAATGGGAAGAAACACATGGGTTGAGGTGAGTGGCTGGGTAAAAAGTTCAGCTTCGTTTCCACATGCCTTGTTCGTAGTAACGGTCAATAAATCCGGGAAGGAATATTTCTGGCAGGGAGTCCAACTGGACACCTTGATCACAACTAAAGAAGTATGGTATAAGTTCAGCGAAACGTTTAAGCTTCCGGCATCTGTAACCCGTTCGGGTGTGTTTAAAAGTTATTTATGGAATGCAGGAGGACGGGACACCGTTGCATTGGACGATCTGAAAATAGATTTTAAGAAGGTGAATAATCCGTCATTCCTTCCGGTGATGATGCTGGAAGGCAATAAAGCGAATGAAAACAATCTAAAAGAGCTGGTGTATATGAATCCGTTTTATTCGGTATGGCTGGAAGGTGACCCGCAACACTTGATCGTCAGCGGAAATGATGGGAAGAAGATTGTGCGGAGTTTGTTTTCTGTGGATGAACTGACGGTAGAAGGGAGCCGGGTTTCGGAACAGGTACCTTTTATTTTTAAAGGGAAAAAATCAAAAAAAGGGTATGTCGAACTTGCACTCGCGGCCAAAAGCAACTATACATTAAAACGGTTAACCCTCAGATGCTTTAATGACTGGCCTGAAATAGAAGTTGTGGTAATAGAGAAATACCGGAAGAAGGTATTGTGTCACAGGTCGGCCATGGTAATGGAAAGCGCACAGGAAGCTGCGGAAGTATTCAGGCCGAACAGAAAATCGGACACGCAATATTTTCAGGATGAGTACTGGCTGGCGAAGCAAGGGGTGTTGTTTGGCAGAAACGGACACAGCCTGCTGGTGTATCACGCGCCGCAGGTTTCATCGCTGCAACTGGATGGCGTGCATAATGTACTGATAATCAACCTCGACTACGAAAAAGACCATCCGTTCCTGCATTTCCCGCTGAAAAACGATACAGTGGATGACAAACAAGACTGGTCGGCAAGCATATATAAAAAAAGGGAAAAACGGGTTAATTCGCTGACTGTTTTCGCGGGGATTGACGTTGGTTCGTTGCCGCGGTTCATGAAAAACCCATCGGGTTTTCTGGCCACCTACATCTGGACGGAACATGCTGATTTTACGAATATCAGAACAAACAGGGCGGCCTATTATGGTTCGGAAAAGATCAGCAGGCCGGAAGATGCTACCGGTGGCTTTATCAAATACCGTATTCCGGTGACAAAAAGTGTTTTCTATGATAATCCGGATAAGATAACGAATACGGAAATATCGGGAGGAGCCTTTACAGATCAGGAGAGTGCCATCATAAGCGACACTACTTTTCGTGATTTTTTAATGCAGATAAAAAACTTCGAAACAGAAATATGCCTCCACACACCCGAACAATTTACAACTACGCCTGTACGTCTGGAAGAAGCACTGAAATTCACTCATAAGAATTACGGCTCGGTAAGCTGGATCGACCACGGCTACAACAACCATTTGGAGAACAACCGCGAAGACCTGATGTGTGACGGTCTGCTGAAAAGATCGCCGTACTATGCTGCCGGGTTGTGGAAAAAACACGATGTAACATACTTCTGGAATGCGTATTATGAAGATTACTTTACGTTTGCCGGATGGAAGTTCGGTAGTTCGATAGAACCGTATTACACAGGCTACGGTGATTTTATGCCCAAACCCGACTACTGGCGTCATCCGACACGCTCCGGTGATATCATTCACTGGCCTACTTCTACGGTGCTCTATATGGGAAACGATGAGATGTGGGATTACTTTTTCAACGAACAGAACCTGAACGACTTTGTTGCCGACTGGTCGGTGGAGATCAACCACTGTTATCCCGCCTGGGCCGACCCGCAAAAAGGTTTCTGGACATACGGAGCCGATTCGGTAATCGTTGCGCAACCCGGTTTTAACCGGACGCTGGAACAAATGGCCGGCCTTCGTGATAAAAAGGAATTGAACGTAACAACCGTAAAAGAATTCATAGGCTATCAGCTAAAGCTGGAAAATATCGAATATGATGTGTTGCCCGATGGCAGGATCAGAATAACCAATCATAACCCGGAAGATATTAACGGGTTATCGTTTGCCACAAAAGCCAAAACCATTTTGATCGACGGACTTAAACCGGCCCAAAAAACCTTCGGCAACGACCTTATCTTCTGGTTCGATATCAAAGCCGGAGAATCGCGGGCTATCCGGTTTGTTGATTAAACCGTCTTAACCTTCTTATTCTTCTCCGCATGATAATATGTCAGTGAATATTTTCCTGCGCCTATGTGCAATATAAGGGTATAGAAGAACAGATACAGCAAAATATTGACATGGTCGAGGATTGGATCGCCCCCGTGCACAACTAACAGGGCAACAAGCATGTTTATGATCAAAGGGATGGCGAAAAACCTCGACCAGTAGCCAAGAAGGATAAAAATAGAACAAAAGAATTCGGCAAAAGTAACCAGCGCCAGTGATAATTCGGGGCCCAGCCCAATAGGGTCGGGGAAATCGAAATTACCTACAAACAAATCAACCAGTTTGGGAACGCCATGCGCCAACATAGATGCCGACACAACGATGCGCATGATCAGCAGGAGCCAGTTAATAACAGGCCCGTAATCATCTGTGCAGCAAGGTTGTGTCGCCAGCCGGTACTAAAATTTAGGTTCCAGCCGGCCCCTCGTATTTGGCACTTCCAAATCCAAGAATGGGATAAAAGATGAAAGGCAGAAGTATAAGCCCAACAGTAAACCCTTCATTTTTTCCGAAACTCTTGGATAGTAAATTAGTAACCCATATGCCAAAAATAATGTTGACAAAAGGGATCAAAAAAAGGATAATCCACCAAAGAGGTTTCCCGACTATTTCCAATAAAACAATGATATTGTAGATAGGAATTATAGCAGCCCATCCGGGTTTTCCAGCTTTCTCAAATATTTTCCATAGGGCAACAATAACCAGAATCATTACTACCCAAAAGATAAAGGAATTAAATGGATTGTAATTACTTACCATACTAAAATCTTCTTCATACATAAGCGTTGTTTTTAAGGTTAGAAAATTAATTTTTAAGATGTTTCATTGAGTATATTTTTAAAGTATTCCAGACTTTCCGGATTGGCCAGCGCATCTCTGTTTTTTACTTCCTGCCCGTGGATAATTTTTTTAACTGCGATCTCCACCTTTTTGCCGTTGATCGTGTAAGGAATATCAGGGACTTCCATTGTAATGGAAGGCACATGGCGCGGGCTGCAACTGTTGCGAATGTTGGCTCTTATCAGTTTGATCAGGTTATTATCCAGCTGTGCACCTTCTTTAAGTTTGACGAATAATACGACCAGTTCATCATCCTTTTCTATTTTTTTCCCGACCACAACAGCATCGTCAATTTCCTTCATTTTATCCAGAACACGGTAAATCTCGGCAGTGCCGATACGTACACCCTGTGGGTTGAGTGTGGCATCCGAACGACCCAGCATAACAATTCCGCCATTATTGGTGATTTCAATATAATCTCCGTGATGCCAGACTCCTTCGTAACGTTCGAAATATGCTTTTTTATATTTTACGTCGCCTTTGTCATTCCAAAAATATACCGGCATGGACGGGAAGATGGATTTACACACCAGTTCGCCCTGTTCTTCGATCAGTGAGTTTCCCTCGTCATCGAAACAATCTATATCCATGCCAAGCCCCTTACACTGTATTTCACTGGCGTAAACCGGAAGCGTTGGCGAACCCAGAACAAAACAGGAAACGATATCGGTACCCCCGGCTATGGATGAAAGCTGAACGTCTTTTGACCAGCGACTGTACACATAACGGAAACTTTGCGTAGATAACGGTGAGCCTGTAGATGCTATTACGTTGAGGTGCTCGAAATTGTACGAACACACGGGACAAACACCTTCTGCTTCAAGAGAGGCGATATATTTTGCACTGGTACCAAACACGTTAATCTTAAGGTCGATGGCCATCTCTAGTAAAGCGTCAGGTTCGGGATAGAACGGGTTGCCATCGTATAGTATGATGGTAGCGCCGACTGCAAGCGACGACACGAACCAGTTCCACATCATCCAGCCGCAGGTGGTAAAATAGAAAATACGCTGGTCGGCGGTCAGGTTGGTATGGAGCACCAGCTCTTTAAGATGCTGAATCAAGGTGCCGCCTGCCGAATGCACGATGCTTTTCGGAAGGCCCGTTGTGCCCGACGAATACATGATGTACAACGGATGGTCGAAAGGCAGTTGCTCGAAGGACAGGGGTTCTTCGCTGGGAGCAGTAAGTTCTTTCCATGTAATGGCCTGAGGTATGGAGTTTACATCCAGATTTCCCGTATAATTCACCATGACTACGCTTTTCACAGAGGGTAAAGAGCTTAGAATACCTTTTAACTTTTCCTGCGAATCGAACACTTTCCCTTTATAGAAATAACCATCAGCGGCGAGAATCACTTTCGGCTCAATCTGGCTGAAGCGGTCGAGGACGCCTTTAATACCGAAGTCAGGTGACGAGGAAGACCAGATAGCTCCCATAGAAGTTGCCGCCAGCATCATAATGATGGTCTCGGGCATATTCGGCATAAAGGCTGCTACGCGGTCGCCTTTTTCCACACCCAGACGTTTCAAACCTGCCGCTGCCAGGCGCACCTGCTCGTATAATTCGGCATAAGTCAGTTGCTTCCGTATTACATCCTCGCCCCAAAAGATCATAGCCGGATGATCGTCTTTGCGACTCAGCAGGTTTTCGGCAAAATTCAGACGGGACCCGGTAAACCATTTAGCACCCGGCATTTTTTTTGGGTCGTCAACAACTTGCTCGTAGGTCTGGGAATGTTTTATGTTACAAAAATCCCATATTTCTGCCCAAAAATCTGTGATATGTTCAACACTCCACTTATGAACAGTGTAATACTCGTTGTCCCGTAAGTTGTATTTTTCAGCAATCCGGGTCAGGAACGTATACATATTCGAGCTTTTTTTATACTCGTCGGTCGGTTCCCAAAGCAATTGATGACTCATGTTTCTTTTGTTTGCAGTGATTTATTCGGTTTAACAGCCAATCTTCCTTGATATGACAAGACGCTGGATTTCGGAAGTGCCTTCCCCAATCTGAAGCAGGCGCTGATCCCGGTAAAAACGTTCCACATCGTAATCTTTCATCAGCCCATAGCCGCCGTGTAGCTGAACGGCTTCATCAGCAACCTCTTTGGCTATTTCAGAGCAGTAAAGTTTCGACATGGCCGCTTCTTTGGTGAACGGTTTGTTGTTGTCTTTCAACCAGCAGGCTTTATATAAAAGGTTTCGTCCCAGTTCGATTTTTGTGGCCATGTCTGCCAGTTTGAAGGCATTTACCTGAAACTTGGAGATGAGTTTGCCAAATTGTTTCCGCTCGTTGGCATAAGCCAGCGCCATTTCAAAAGCTCCCTGGGCTAATCCCAGTCCCATGGCGGCGATGGAAAGCCGTCCGCCGTCGAGGGTGGAAAGCATAATCTTTGATCCTTTGCCCACTTCTCCAAGAAGATTTTCTTTCGGAACACGGCAATCGTCAAAATAGAGTTCGGAAGTATTGGAAGCACGCCACATCATTTTTCCGTGCATCGTTTTTGCTGTAAAACCCGGCGTATCTTTCTCCACCAAAATGGTTGTAAATACTTTTCTCCCATCCCTGGTTCCGGAAACTGCCTGAACCGTGGAGCCTTTTGATAACTCTGACGAACCGTTGGTAATAAATATTTTAGATCCATTGATTACCCACTCATTGTTGTCCAGAACAGCAGTGGTTTTCGATCCTCGTGAATCAGATCCCGCCCCCGGTTCTGTCAGCCCGAAACTCCATAGAGCCTCGCCGGTACACAGTTGCGGTAGGTAGTTCATTTTTTGCTCTTCGGTGCCGTAACCATATAATGGATAAATTCCCAGGGAATTGTGCGCTGCCAGGGTAGCCGCATGCGAGCCGTCAACACGGGCAAGTTCTTCCACGGCAATTATGTATGACAAAGTATCGAGTCCCTGTCCGCCGTATTTTTCGGGAAGGTTCATACCGAACAAACCTAATTCTCCTATTTTCTTCGTGAGGTCAATAGAGAATTCCCCTTTCTCGTCCAACTCTTTAGCCTTTGGTTTTATCTCGCGCTCGGCAAAATCGCGTACCGTCTCCCTGATCAGTTTCTGTTCATCACTAAGCTCAAAATCCATAGATGTTATTTTTTTGTGTTACCTAATAAAACAAGTTGCTTGTCCGTATCTACCATTTCCCCTTCTGCAACATTTATTTTTTCCACTATCGAATTGCTGGCTGCTACGATGTTGTTTTCCATTTTCATGGCTTCAACCACGAGCAGGATCGCGCCTCTCTTCACTTCTTCTCCCTCCTTCACGTTGATCTTGATTACTTTACCCGGCATAGGGGCGAAAAGATTATTTCCATTATCACTGCTGCCTGCCGATGCCGCTACCTCCGAACTGTCGAGTATGTCGTTGCGTTTGTACTTAAAAGTAGCACCATCTACGGTAATGTAATGTATCCCTTTGCTATCGGCTGACAGATATGCCGTGTAAGACTTTCCGTTAAAACTTACCTGTATGCTGTTTTTGTCAGCATCCATCAGGATGATCTGGTATTCTTCCTTACCCATGGTAAAAGTATACTCTTTTCCGTTGCGGTATACCAAACGGACAGATGTTGTTTCTTCGTTGTCAGAAAACGAAAGAACGATCTGATGCCGCCAATACCCGATCTGCTCCCAGATATTGCCGGCTTTGCTGAATTGCGAAAGGTTTAACGCATGTAAAGTCATCACGAGTACCGGTAATTCGCCGGGTACCTGTTTGTGTGCCTCTTTTATAGCTTTGAGTAGCTCATTGCTGTGCTCATCGCAAAATTTGGTAGAAATTTGATTTTTTATAAAAGCTTTATGTTGCAACACTTCGGACAGGTAACTGATGTTTGTCCGGATACCGTGGATCACATAATCTTCCAATGCGCCGATGCTGTTTTCGATGGCTTCTTTGCGGGTAGCACCCCACACTACCATTTTACTGATCATTGGATCGAAAAAACTGTGGATGGTAACGGCTTTTTCAATGCCCGAATCAACGCGGATATTCTCGCCTTTGGGCTGCCGGTAGTAAGTCATAGTGCCCGGCGAAGGCATAAAATCGTTTTCGGGATCTTCGGCATAGATCCTGCATTCGATGGCGTGGCCTCTTTGGAAAAGGTCTTTTTGTTTCAGGCTGAGTTTATTGCCGGCGGCCACTGATATCTGCTCAGCAATTAAGTCGACACCTGTAACCATTTCCGTAACCGGATGTTCCACCTGAATGCGGGTGTTCATTTCGAGGAAGTAAAACCGAAGGTTTTTGTCCACCAGAAACTCTACAGTGCCGGCACTGTTATAGCCCGTTTTTTTGGCGATGGCTACGGCGGCCTCGCCCATTTCTTTCCGGATTTCCGGCGTAAGGGTTGGCGAAGGCGATTCTTCGATAATTTTCTGATACCGGCGCTGGATAGTACATTCCCTTTCAAACAGATGTACTACGTTGCCGAAATTGTCGCCGATTACCTGGAACTCAATATGGCGTGGCTCTTCGATGTACTGTTCGATATAAATACTACCATCACCAAAATAATTCTTTGCCTCGCGGCTGGTGGCTTCCAGTACCTGTTCTAAATCGTCAAGATGGTGTACGATACGCATGCCTTTCCCGCCTCCTCCTGCCGCTGCCTTCACCAGGATGGGTAACGGAATTGTGTGTGCATTTTTTAATAATTGTTTCGGACTTCCCGTTATGCCATCGGTGATGGGCACACCCAGTTCTTTAGCAAATTTCCGGGCTTGTATTTTATTCCCCATCAGCTGGATAGGTTGCGTGCCGGGGCCGATAAAGGTGATGCCTGCTTTCTCACAGGCTTCCACAAATTTCGGGTTTTCAGCCAGGAAGCCGTATCCGGGATGAATAGCATCGCATCCGGCATGGGAGGCCACTTCAATGATTTTATCAATATTCAGGTAGGTCTCGCTCAGCTCCTGTTGTCCGATGCACCAGGCTTCGTCCGCTTTCTGCACATGCAGCGAATCTTTATCTACCGCCGAATAAACAGCCACAGTTTTAATACCCATTTCTTTGACTGTCCGCATGATGCGCACGGCTATCTCGCCCCTGTTCGCTATCAGTATTTTATTAAATATTTTCAATTCTATTTTTCAATTATGATACAATTCGCGCGGAATGTTTCGTGTGCGCCTGTTATTATATATTCCATTTTGCTTTCCTTTTCTCCAGAAAAGCGGCCATCCCTTCCTGTCCTTCTTCTGCAGCCCTCAATTGAGCGATCAGGGTGGCCGTATATTCCAGTATATCGTCATGTTCGTTTTTTACTACCGAGCGGATGAGGTTCTTCGTGGTCCGCACTGCTTTCGGGCCGTTTCGTTTTATTTCATTAATGAGTTCATTCACTTTGTCTTCCAGTTCATTCGCCGGTGCAGTCTCATTTACCAGGTGCCATTTCAGGGCTTCCTGCCCTTTGAACCGTTTGCCTGTAATCATCAACTCTTTGGCACCGAATTCACCGATGCGCCGGATCACAAACGGAGCTATCGTTGCCGGCGCAATGCCCAGTTTCACTTCGCTGAAAGCGAACGTAGTGTCTTTGGTAGCCAATACAATATCGCAGGCGGCCAGCAAACCGTTGGCACCTCCAAAGACTGAGCCGTGCACTATGGCAATTGTAGGGAACGGACAGTCATAAATGGTTTGGAACAATCGGGCCAGTTTCAGGCTGTCAGCTTTGTTCTCTTCAAAGCCAAAAGCGGCAATCTCTTTCATATAATTCAGGTCGGCACCGGCACAAAATGATTTCCCTTTTCCCCTGAGTACAACCACCCTGATCTCGTCATCATCGAAATTTTGGAAAACTTCCGTCAGTTCGTTAATCATCCGGGCGTTCATAGCGTTGTGCACTTCCGGGCGATTCAGCCATACGGTGCTGATCCCTTCTTTTTGCTCGAGCTTAATAGTGTCGTAATTTTTCATGCAGCTACCCTGTTACATTCTGAAAACACCGTATTTCTGTTCGGGGAATTTTTTGTTTAGTGACATGGCAATTCCTATGGCCAGTATTTTTCTTGTGTCCACCGGGTCAATGATGCCGTCATCCCACAGGCGCGATGTGCTGTAATAGGCCGAACCTTCTTTCTCGTATTTGGCCAGTATTTTGGCCCGCAACTCGTCAATTTCTTTTCGAGGAGCTTCTTTTCCGGCCAATCGGTACTGATCTTCTTTTACCGTAGTCAGTACAATGGCTGCCTGCTCGCCGCCCATCACTGATATTTTGGCATTCGGCCACATAAACAGAAGCCTTGGGTCGTAAGCCCTGCCAGCCATACCGTAATTTCCGGCGCCGAACGATCCGCCAAAAATAACCGTGAACTTGGGAACATTTGTGTTGGAAACGGCATGCACCATTTTAGCACCGTCTTTGGCAATGCCACCTCTTTCAAACTCTTTACCTACCATAAATCCGGTGATATTTTGCAGGAAGATCAAGGGTATTTTCCGTGAAGTACACAATTCAATAAAGTGGGTCACTTTCAATGCCGATTCGGAAAACAACACACCATAGTTGGCTACGATACCTACTGGGAACCCCATGATATAGGCAAAACCCGTCACCACGGTGGTAGCATACCTTTTTTTAAACTCCTGGAAACGGCTGCCGTCTACCATGCGCATGATCACTTCCCGCGGGTCAACGATTTTTCGCAGGTCAACCGGAGCAATACCATAAAGTTCTTCGGGATCGTACAGTGGGTCTTCCGGCGTGAGTATGTCCAGCTTTTGTTTCTCTTTATGATCCAGTGTCTCGAAAATGTTCCTGCAAATCTGGATGGCATGCGTATCGTTTTCGGCAAAGTGGTCGGCTACACCCGAAACGGATGTATGCACATCAGCACCGCCCAGTTCTTCAGCGGTTACTTCTTCGCCGGTGGCAGCTTTTACCAGCGGAGGCCCTCCTAGGAATATAGTTCCCTGGCCTTTCACGATGATGGTTTCGTCACTCATAGCCGGGACATAAGCGCCTCCGGCGGTACACGATCCCATTACGATAGCTATTTGTGGAAGCCCCATGGCCGACATACGGGCCTGATTAAAGAAGAACCTGCCGAAATGATCCCTGTCGGGAAAAACCGTGTCCTGCTCAGGGAGAAAGGCGCCGCCTGAATCTACCATATACACACAAGGCAGGAGGTTTTGCATGGCAATCTCCTGCGCCCGCAAGTGTTTTTTTATAGTATAGCGCATATAGGTGCCGCCTTTCACCGTGGCATCATTGGCAATGATGACTGTTTCGCGGCCATGGATAATGCCAATACCGGTAACAATTCCAGCTGCCGGGAACCCGTTATCATACTGATCGTAGGCTGCCAGTGGGGATAATTCAAGAAAAGGAGTGTTAGGGTCAATCAACAAATTAACCCGTTCGCGCGCCAGTAATTTTCCACGCTCCTTATGCTTATTTACAGCCCGTTCCGAGCCTCCTTTAGTATTCTCTTCCAGCCTGCTCCTGAATTGCTTCATCAATTTCAGAAACTCTTTCTTATTGGTTTTAAACTCTTCTGAGTTGCTGTTGATTTTTGTTTTTAAAGTAAACAATTTCAGGGTAAATTAGTGAATAAATTTTACTTCCCGGAGTATATTTTACATCCTATGCAAGTTTAGTGAAATTTGGCCAATTAATAGAACAGAAAAACAATAAATTATAAACCTGATAAAAATAGTAAACCCCGGAAATGTTTTGTCAAAAACGACCCTTTCTACCCATGCAATTCCTTTTTTTTTAACTTAGCTAAACGCTTTTAAAGATAAAGTAAAAGCATATATATTATTGAAAATAAGAAAGATACGTATAAATGAACTATCCAAAGAAAGTAGTAATTGGCGACATTACCGTCCGGGACGGGTTTCAGCATGAAGAGATTCTTGTGCCCACAGAAGCAAAATTATGGGTACTGGAGGAGCTGATCCTGGCCGGTTTCAAGCATCTTGAAGTAACCAATTTCGGGAACCCGAAAGGAATGCCGCAGTTTAAAGATGCGGACGAGATATTTAAAAAAATACGCAGCAGCAAGCGGATTAAAGATATGATTGATTCGGTAAGCCTGACGGCTGTTACTATACGGGAAAGAGCTATTGACAGGGCCATACAGGCAAAAAAGGAAGGGTGGGGGCCGGACAGGATTTTGTTGATGGTATCTACCAGCGAGTCGCATCAGAAAAAAAATTCGGGTCTTACATTGAAGGAGTACTGGAAAATGGCTGAAGAGTATATCCCTAAGGCGCATGAAGCCGGTTTGAAGGTAAACGGTACGGTTTCCACGATCTGGGGCTGTCCCATCGAAGGGCCAACCGACATGAAGGATGCCATAGAGTTTACAAAGCGTTGGTTGGATATTGGTGCTAATGATGTGGAGCATGCCGACCATGATGGCTCGGCTTCGCCGGACAGAGTCTATAAATATTACTCCATGCTGATGGATGCTATTCCGAATCCTGAAAAGCATATTGTCCATTTCCATACCACACGTGGCTGGGGACTCGCCAATGTACTGGCTGCTCTTCAGGCTGGGATGACCAACTACGAATCGACGCTGGGAGGAACTGGCGGCCAGCCGGCGAATTTTGTGAGTGGAGTGCCTGTTTCGGGAACAGGAGCATATTATTACAAAGATTCGAAAGACGTAGGGCTTGTTTCCACCGAAGATATGGTGGTGATGATGGATGAAATGGGCATCGAAACCAATCTGGATATCGACCGGATACTGGAAACCGGAATGATGGTGGAACGAATCCTGGGCAGGAGGCTTCGGTCGGAAACAGTTAACCAGGGAAGGATACCCAAAGAGCTTTCGGGAAGAAACTGGTAAGATCAAATTCGCGATATATTTTTAAACGCACGGGCTTATTCCGCTGATCAGCTATAGCATCAACTCATGACGACTTCTCATATACCGATAAAAATCATCGAAACCCCCCGTGACGGCATGCAGGGGGTCAAAGAATTTATTCCCACCCGAAAAAAGATCGAATTTGTCAATTTGCTACTGCAATGTGGATTT
>Ga0209013_10003350_pt1 | contig 14227 bp, 11 predicted proteins | sample Cruoilmetagenom2_FD_187291 | JGI IMG/M metagenome (GOLD analysis project Ga0209013, IMG submission 187291) | Oil polluted marine microbial communities from Coal Oil Point, Santa Barbara, California, USA - Sample 2 (SPAdes) (version 2) | ecosystem: Environmental > Aquatic > Marine > Oil seeps ... | reverse complement strand
AATAGATATAAGTATGATTTCTCCAATTTTAAAATTGGAAAAATTACCAGAGGTCAGTTGGAAGCCATTGACCTAAAAACTTATATCGACCGATTTCCTCATGAATACCAGATCTATATTGAAGAACCCGTTGATACTGAAATTACCAATGCAATATTAAGTTTAGAATTTTTCATTTTAAATGAAAAAATGGATATAGATGAAGATGATGACTGGTAATTTCTAAATTAAATCTAATACTCTTTCTAAAGCCATTCCTCGTGAAGCTTTTATTAATATTGTAGTATTTTCAATTTTTACTCTTTCCAATCGATCTTTAAATTCCTCAAAGGTTTTAAATTGATCTATGTTTTTGTTAATAATTCTTGTTTTAGAAAATGTTTCTCCAATCAAAAAAGTTCTATTAACATTTGCTTTTTCAATAAGATCGGCAACAATTTGATGTTCTAGCAAAGTTTTATCACCAATTTCAAACATATCGCCCAGTATAGCAATTTTATTCTCATCCTCTAATTGAGATAAATTTTGAATTGCCGCTTCCATACTATTTGGATTAGCATTATAGGCATCTAAAATTATTTTATTGGATCCCTTATTAATCAATTGTGAACGATTATTCTTAGGTATATAATTTTCAATGGCATTTTTTATTTTTTCTTGGTCAACTTTAAAATACAGGCCAAAAGAAATGGCTGTTGCGATATTCAGATAATTATACTTTCCTATTAATTTACTCTGAACATTAATTCCATCAAAATTCAATTTTACAAACGGATTGGCATTTTCAAACTCCATGATGTAATCAGAATTTTCAGAACCAAATGTGATTCTTTTTATTCCTTTGGATTTTTCTACTTGTATCTTATCGTTTGTACTAACAAAAATAGTTTTATTTCTATTTTTTAAAGATCTGTACAATTCAGTCTTTGCCTGTATAACACCTTCTAAATCACCAAATCCTTCCAGGTGTACCTTCCCGAAATTTGTTATATAGCCATAATCAGGAAGTGCTATTTTACATAGTTCTTCTATTTCATTAGGATGATTTGCACCCATTTCAACAACTCCAATTTCTGTATCAGGTTTCATTGAAAGCAATGTTAATGGAACACCAATATGATTATTTAAATTACCCTTAGTAGCAACACAACGGTACTTTTGTTTTAAAATAGCATGAATTAATTCTTTTGTTGTGGTTTTTCCATTACTTCCTGTTAAAGCTATAATTGGAATATTTAACTGTTGCCTATGGTATCTGGCTAATTTTTGTAGAGTTTTTAAAACATCATCAACAAAAATGATCCTATCATCAGTTTGGTATTTCATTTCATCAACAATGGCAAAATTGGCACCTTTATCCAAGGCTTCTTTTGCATACATATTGCCATTGAAATTATCTCCTTTTAATGCAAAAAATATTGAATTTTCAAGATCCGATCTGGTATCAGTGGTCACTTTATAATGTTGCTTAAATAAATTAAAAAGGTCTTTTATTTCCATAAAGTAAAAGTAAAAAAAAACTCAATATCAAAAAATGATATTGAGTTTTATAGTTATATTTATTTAGAAAGTTATTTTGTTTTGCGAGTTTCTTTTCTTCTTCTTGAATATGACATTTGTCCAAGCTTATCTGTTGCACATCTAAATCCAATAAAGTTGGTTGCCATATATTCTGGTAAATATCTACGTTGTGCAGGATCCATCCAAAATGCTCTATCTTTCCATGAACCTCCTTTATAAACTCTTGTTTGATCACTTATCAAGGTGGTTCTGTTTTTAGTATCATATTGCTGAATGATCAATCCGCTCTCACCAATTTGTCTTGGAATTTCAGGTGAATTATACATACGAGGTTTAGTATCTACTTCATCCTCATCTCTGAAAAATTGTTTCGTAGATGCAATATCACCGTCCTTACTGTCGATATTATATGCTTTTTCATAATTTCTACGCATAAAAGCATCTCGCTTGGTAATCGGCACATACTTAATACTTCCAGGTAAATCTTTTGGAACTATTTTACCATTATCCAAAGTGTCAAATTCAACATTATTATAGTCAACAACAACTACATTACCTTCTTTATCGATCATTTTTTTGTCGAATACATTTCCTCTAAAATAACTAAAATCATTCGCGTCATTATCTATTATAGGTCGGTAAACATCTGCAACCCATTCTGCAACATTACCTGACATATCGTATAAACCGAATGCGTTTGGTTTATAGGATCTAATTCTCATTGTAATATCAGCCCCATCATTACTCCAACCGGCCAAACCACTGTAATCTCCTTTACCTTGTTTAAAGTTAGCCATCTGGTCACCTCTATATCTTCTTGAAGTTTCTCTGGTTGAATTACCATTCCAGGAATACTTTTTACGACCTCTTATTGAATTATATTCTCTATTTTCAATTAATGCCTTTGCAGCATACTCCCACTCCGCTTCTGTTGGTAATCTAAATCTCTGTGCTAAAATTCCATCCGAAATTTTAACATGACGTCCGGTAAAACTTCCACTTGATTTCTTTTCTTTTTGAGAATAATCTTTAATTCCTTTATAATAGATAGCAGAATCACCATCAAATAATAGATTAGGGTTTGCCAAATAAGTTTCGGTATCAAAACGGTTTGCCCCTTCAACCTCTAATGAATCCATATCAAATAAAGTATGCAATACACCTTTATCGATCAATATTTTCTCATTAACTCTGTCTGTTCTCCAATTACAAAATTCTGTCGCCTGTCTCCAAGAAACACCAACTACAGGGTATTCAGCATAAGCAGGATGACGTAAATAATTTTCCGTCAATAGCTCATTAAATCCTAATGTATTTCTCCAAACCAAAGTATCCGGCAAAGCAGCCTGATAAATTTTTCGGTAAGTATCATCTGCTGGCGGAAAAACTTTTTCCAAATATTGTAAGTATAATAAATATTCAATATTAGTTACCTCAGCTTCATCCATATAAAAAGAGCGTACCTGTTGCTTAACAGGAGTGGTATTCCAATCGAACATAACGTCATCTTGTACACTTCCCATTGTAAAGGTTCCACCTTCTATTAATACCATACCAGGTGGTGGGCCATGTTCTCTATAATTTGAATTAGCCTGAAAACCTCCATATTTAGGATCATTATACTCCCAACCTGTTAATGTTGATACACTTTTACCACTTTTACTGCAACTTGTTAATAAAACAGTTGCTAAAATTAAAAGTAGTACTTTGTTACTGCTAAACTTTTTCATGATTTTTTTGATTATTTTTTAAATAAATACAAAAACTATTGATTTCTTAAATATATACAGTTTTCACTAATTTTATTTTTTCTTTCAATTCTTGTATAACGATTGTTTTTTTTCTTTATTATGTGTAATGTTGTAAAATATTTAAAATACGAACTTAGTTAAATACCTATGTTTTTAAAAAAGTACATTTCGTTTTTAATTTTAATTCTACAAATATCTTTTTTATTTGCACAAAACACTGAGTCTAAAAATTTTATATTAAAATGGAATGACAACTCTCTTATTCAGGTAAATAAAAATCAAACCATTTCACTACCATTAGTAGAAAATAATTTTTTCGATCAATTTAATATACCTACATATACTACAACATTTAACGTACAAAAGAACATATTAGTACAAGAATATCAAATTAAAAATGTTAAATTTTCTGTTCTTCCTAAAAGTTTATCAAAAAATATAAATATTAATGATATACCAACAGAAATTAAGAGTGAATTCAAAATAAACAAAGTGAGGAATAAATCAATTGCTGTCCTGACTTTAAGTCCTTTAATTTATAATAATGGACAAATAAAAAAAATCATATCATTTACTTTGGATTACCAACTTACTGCTAACAAATTCAATACAAATAATAAAAATATCCCAATACCAATATATACACCTAATTCAATATTGGCCAATGGGACCTGGTACAAATTTGCAGTTGATACCACCGGAATTTTTAAAATAGATAAAAACCTGCTGCAAAGTATAGGTGTTAACACATCAAATCTAGAACCTGATAATATAAGGATCTTTGGCAACGGAGGTAATCTTTTGCCACAGCTAAACAGTGATTTTCGATATGACGATCTTCAAGAGAATGCAATATATATTGAAGGCGATGGCGATGGTAATTTTGATAGTAATGATTTTATCCTGTTCTATGCCAAGGGACCTCATGACTGGAAAATTAATCCTTTAGTATTTAATTTAACCAAACATGAAACCAATATTTACAGTGATAAAGCTTATTATTTTATCACTATTGACAATGGAACCGGCAAAAGAATAAGCCCGGCAAATGCAATAGATCAGCCAGCCGACCAACAAATAATCAATTTTCAAGATTTTTTAGTTCATGAAAATGAAAAGGTAAATCTTTTTTCCAACGGTCAGCAATGGCTTGGTGAAGATTTTAGTTTTCAAGAAAAACAAACTTTTTATTTTAATTTTGATCATATAGATGAAACAGAAGAAATTACATTGAGAATGCAAGGTGCTGCAATTTCATTTTCTAACACCCAAATGAATGCAAAAATCAATGGGCAAGATTTGCTGGATCTAAATTTTAGAGCTTTAACACCAACATCTTTTACATTAGCAACATCAGATGAAGCTTTCAATAGCACTATAATTGATCAAGACAAGATCAGTATAGAGATCACTTACAATAATTTTGGGAACCCATCTTCAAAAGCATATTTGGATTATATTGAAATTATAGGTACAAAAAAGCTCATTGCCGATAACAAACAATTTTCTTTCAGGAACATTAATACAACCGACATTAATAAAATTTATGAATATCTTATTCAAAACAATGCAAATATTCTGCAATTATGGGATGTTACAGATCACCTCAACCCAAAAGTGATAACTAATGAATCCAATAATTCCGATTTTACTTTTAAATCAAAAGGAGGTGAAGTAAAAGAATTTATTGTTATTAATGAAAATGACTTTTTTATTCCCGAACTAATTGAAAATAATATAGTTGAAAATCAAAATCTTCATAAATTAAAGGATATTGATTATATAATCATTACTCAAGATTATTTGATGAGTGAAGCACAAAGGCTTGCAGATTATCATCTTAATAATTCCGGTTTAAATACTTTAGTAATTGACCTCAATCAAATTTATAATGAATTTGGTTCCGGATCGCCTGACTTAACGGCAATTCGGGATTTCGTTAGGTTTTTATACTTAAATGCATCTTCCGATGATAAAAAAATAAAATATGTTTGCCTTTTTGGCGATTCATCATTTGATTTTAAAGATAGAATAACGGGTAATAACAACATCGTTCCTGCATTTCAATCCTCTGAAAGCTTTAATTTAGTTACATCCTATGTTACGGATGATTATTTTGGCCTAATGGATGATGATGAAGGCAATTTGATCAGTTCTGATTTACAGGATATCCCTACCGGAAGATTTCCAATTACATCCATAAAAGAGGCAAAAGAAACGATTGATAAAACATTAAACTATTATCATACAAATTCATTTGGTGATTGGCGAAATAATATAACTTTCGTAGCAGACGATCCTGATAAACCAAGTGAATTTATTTTACAACAGGCAGTGGATCTGATTGCTCAGGATGTAGAGGCAAATAAACCTGAATTTAACATAAAAAAAATATATGCTGATGCACATCAACAAGTAACATCTGCTGGAGGAGAAAGATATCCCACAGTAAACGAAGCTATTACAAATTCAGTGGAAACTGGCACCTTGGTATTAGATTATTTTGGACATGGTGGTATTAACGGTTGGGCAGATGAAAGAATTTTAGAGGTGCCGGAAATTCAAGGTTGGAAAAATTTTAATACACTACCATTATTTATTACAGTAACCTGTGAATACTCGAGATTTGATAATCCAAATCAACCAACTGCAGGTGAATTCACTTTTTTAAATCGTGATGGTGGGGCCACCAGCATGATATCTACAACACGTGAAATATTTATAAGTGTTGGTCAGGCATTTAATAAAATACTGATTCAGAAATTGTTTAATTTCCAAGATGAAAATTATTCCATTGCAGAAGCCTTAATGTTTACAAAGCACAATTTCGGATCAAGTCAACGTTTTTTTGTTTACAACTTTGGTGATCCCGCCATGAGATTAGCCCAAGCAAAACCAAATATCTTAATTACCAAAATGAATGATAAAGATATTGGTCAAAGTATCGACACGTTAAAAGCACTATCACATATTAAGCTTGAAGGTATTGTTACGGATGACAATAATAGCATATTAAATAACTATAACGGAACTTTAACAGCAACCATTTATGATAAAGCTTTAAATAAAACCACATTGGATAATGATAATTTTGGAAGAAAAATGGAATTCACCGCTATTGAGAGTAAGATATTCCGAGGTAGAGCATCTGTTAACAACGGTAACTTTTCGTTTGACTTTATAGTCCCAAAAGATATTAGAATTGCATATGGAAATGCCAAGGTAAGTTTTTATACTGAAAATAGTTCAATTGATAAGTCGGGTTCAAATTTTGATATTAAAATAGGAGGTATTGACCCCAATGCTCCGGATGATAATGAAGGGCCAATCATTAAATTATTTATGAACGATGAATCCTTTGTTGATGGTGGAAATACCAGTGAATCACCTATTTTGTACGCAGTATTGGAAGATCATTCGGGAATTAACACCTCAATAACAGCTGTAGACCATGATATAATAGCAATTTTAGATGATGACAATGCTAATCCATTTGTCTTGAATGATTACTATGAAACCGAACTGGACAACTTTAAAAAAGGTAAGGTTAAATTTCCGTTTCGCAATATAGAACCAGGAATGCATACCATAAAATTTAAATGTTGGGATACATACAATAATCCCTCCGAATCTACGTTAAGTTTTATTGTAGTTAATGATAACGACTTAATATTAAGCAACGTATTGAATTACCCGAATCCGTTTGTAAACTATACTGAATTTTGGTTTAATCACAACAAGCCAAACGAAATTTTAGACGTTCAAGTTCAAATATTTACGGTATCTGGTAAACTTATTAAAACCCTTAACCATTCTGTTCAATCAGACGGACTATTATCAAGAGAAATAACTTGGAATGGTTTGGATGATTTTGGAAATAAAATTGGTAAGGGTGTTTATGTATACAAACTTCGTGTTAAATCACAACTTTCAAATGCGAAAGCAGAAAAGTTTGAAAAACTTGTCATTCTACAGTAAATGGTATTAGAATACAAACCCTGAAAAATTAATTCAATACATGAAAACTCCAAGTCTAATAATCCTTATCATTTTTTTAGGAATATTTAAAGGTTATACGCAAGATAACGATGACATTAATCCTATCACAACAGCTGCTCCTTTTTTAATGATCGCTCCAGATGCCCGTGCCGGTGGTTTAGCTGATATGGGTGCCGCCACTTCTACCGATGCAAATTCATTACATTACAATGCAGCAAAATATGCATTTTCACCTGCACAATGGCAAATAGGGCTGAACTATACCCCATGGTTAAGAAATTTAACTAACGATGTAAGTTTAACAAGTGTTTTTGTAGCAAACAAAATTAACGAAAGAAGTTCCTGGGCTTCAAGTTTAACCTATTTCTCACTTGGATCGATTGAATTAACAGATGAATCAGGTGTAAGTTTAGGTTCAGAAAACCCGAATGAGTTTGCTTTTGATGGTGCTTATGCATTGAAATTGAGCGAAGTTTTTTCAATGGCTGTTGGATTAAGGTACATTCATTCTGATCTAGCCGTTAGAGTTGACAATTCTGAGATCCAAACTATAAATACATTTGCTGTTGACCTATCGGTTTTCTATCAATCTGAAGAAATTAATTTTGGTGATTTTAACGGAAAGTGGCGTGGAGGTGCAAATATATCCAATATAGGACCTAGAGTTGAACTGGTTATTGGTGGAGAAGAAAATTTTATTCCAACCAATTTAAAATTAGGTGGTGGATTTGATTTCATCTTAGACGATTCAAATACAATAACTACAAATCTTGAATTCAATAAACTGCTTGTACCTACTCCACCAATTGTAGATGATGAAACTGGCGAGATTATTGCCGGTAAAGATGATAATGTTGGGTTTTTACAAGGTATGTTCCAATCTTTTTATGATGCTCCAAGAGGATTTGAGGAAGAATTAGAAGAAGTTACCTGGGCTTTTAGTGCCGAATATATGTATAACAATGTATTCTCGGTTAGAACCGGATATTTTCATGAAAGTCCTAATAAAGGTAATAGACAGTTTTTTACCATTGGCGCAGGGTTTAAATTTAGAAGTACTATATTAGACGTGTCATATTTAATTAATTCATCAGATGTTACCAATCCTTTAGAAAGTACATTAAGATTTTCATTGACGATCAACTTAGGTGATGCATATGAATATTTTTAATGTATCCTAAATGAATTAATACAATTTTGTAAAAATTGTTAATATTATTGATATTAGGTTTTTATCTTTATCAATAATCACGTAATTAATTTCATCTGACAGTTAAATAAATATACTTAAGTAAACAGATGAATAAACTAAAAATATCCTCCACTTTTACAGTTTACAAAAATGCGAATGAACTTCCTTCGCAAGATCAAAACTTACTTATTGAAGCTGTTGAAGCCAGAAAAAATGCGTATGCTCCATACTCAAAATTTAATGTTGGAGCATCCTTATTATTAGAGAATGGCATTATAATTCAGGGCAATAATCAGGAAAACGCTGCATATCCATCCGGTATGTGTGCAGAGCGAGTGGCCATTTGGAATGCGGCATCCCAATATCCTAAAATTAAAATCAAAAAAATATTCATTTCTGCTGAGTCCAATAAAAGTATTGTTGATAAACCGGTTTCTCCATGTGGTGCTTGCCGTCAGACAATTGTGGAATATGAACTCAATCAAAAACAAAATATTGAAATTTTCTTTACAGGAGAAACCGGGAAAATTATAAAAGCCAACACCATTGCAGATCTGCTTCCCCTAACTTTTGATAACTCCTTACTTTAAGAATAATGAACAATGATATTTTAGGTAGAGATGATCTTTATTTGATAGTAAATGAATTTTACAAAGAACTTCTTATCCACAAAGATATGAAGCATTTTTTTGAAAAGTTCGACGACAATAACAAGTTAGAGAAACACCTACAAATATTGGTGGATTTTTGGGATAATATCTTGTTCTATTCAGGTGCTTATAAAAAAAATGCCATGCAGCCACATATAAATCTACACTTAACCAAACCCTTTGAAGCGCATCATTTTGAAATTTGGCTAACATTATTTAATAAAGCCGTTGATGATCATTTTAAAGGGGAAAATGCACATACAATAAAAACCAGAGCACTGTCTATTGCAACCATAATGCGAATAAAAACAATAAATTCTTAATCTTTATTTCAAAAAATAAATTACTTTTGGATATTAGTTGATCTTAATAATAACTCAATTAAATCTAAATTCTTTTACTAATTTAATAACAAAAATTATTCTGTACATTTAAATTATTTGAATTTTATCTTTATTATTATCAATGACTTAAAAAAGTAATCTATGAGATCAATCATTACCGGTACAGGTAGTTATATTCCAAAAATTATAAAAAAGAATTCCGATTTTTTAAATGTAGATTTTTATGGTGAAAAAAATGAATCATTTGAAACTTCAAATGATATCATCATTGAAAAGTTTAAAGGTATTACAGGAATTGAAGAACGTCGATATTTAGAACCTGAACTTCAAAATAGTGATTCTGCAGCCATAGCATCTAAGATTGCTATTGAAAAAGCAAAAATAGATCCTGAAAAAATAGATCAGATCATTTATGCCCACAATTTTGGAGACATTCGTCATAACGATAATCAATCGGATATGTTACCCAGTTTAGCTTCAAGAGTTAAACATTTGTTGAGAATTAAAAATCCGGATTGCGTAGCATATGATGTGATTTTTGGATGTCCCGGCTGGCTGCAAGGTGTAATTCAAGCTGATAACTTTATCCAGGCTGGTATTGCAAAAAAATGTTTGGTCATAGGTGCAGAAACCCTTTCAAGAGTAGTTGATCCGCATGATAGAGATTCCATGATCTATTCTGATGGTGCCGGTGCATGTATTATTGAAAAAGGCATCAACTCAAATAAAGGGATCTTAAGTTATGCTTCCCAATCATTTACTTATGATGAAGCTAATTATTTGTTTTTTGGCGAATCCAATAAGATCATTCCGAATATCAATACCCGCTATATAAAGATGTATGGTAGAAAAATTTATGAATTTTCTTTAAATAATGTTCCTAATGCTATGAAAGATGCATTAGATAAAAGTGGTTTAACCATTAACAAAATTAAAAAAATATTGATCCATCAGGCCAATGAAAAAATGGATGAGGCCATCATAAAACGTTTTTACAATTTAATGGATGCTGAAATTCCGGAAAATGTAATGCCAATGAGTATTCAAAAACTCGGAAATAGCTCTGTTGCTACAGTACCTACCCTGCTTGATCTAATTTTGAATAATAAATTATCCGATCATGAAATTAAAGAAGGTGATGCCGTAATATTCGCCTCAGTAGGAGCAGGTATGAATATAAATGCAGTAGTTTATCAATTTTAATTAAATTAAACGAATTAGAGATAAATAGTTTCCAATATCATTCTTAATATGATAATACACCTAGAATCGTGAAAAATTCATTATAAATTATTTAATTACCTCTGCTTCACTACAGTTCAATATTTTAAGACTCTTTGTAATATACGATCATGTTTTTCCATATTATTTTAGAAAATAAACCTGGTACTTAAGATTGTAATTATGCAAATTTAATTATCCTTTTATTAATTCAGATCTATAAAAATAATTTACATTTGTTCCCACATCAGAATTATATAATCAAAATTTATGGAATTAGGTCAACAAGCAAAAAATTATATTTTAGAAGCTTCAAAATGGGCAACCTTTTTATCCATTATCGGATTTATTGGCATCGGATTAATGATCATTTTGTCCTTTACCATTGGAACAGTATTAGCTAATTTACCTGTAGAAACAATGGGTGGCATTTCACCTCAGTTCTTTTCGTTCTTTTATTTGATCATTGCAGGAGTTTATTTTATTCCTGTTTTTTATTTATTCCAATTTGGTTCAAAAACAAAACAAGCCATCATTAATAATGATACCGATGTATTGACTTTTGGTTTAAAAAAATTAAGATCTCATTATAAGTTTTTAGGTATAATATCCATTATTGGTATTAGTTTTTATATTATTCTTATGATTTTTGGGGTTTTTAGTGCATTAATGGTATAGTTTACTTATAATAATTTGATGTTTAAAACATCCTAAATAAAAATTCGTTAAAACTTGTTCTGTGTTTTTTACTGTTTTGATTTAAGAACAAAGAACAAGAGATGATGATTTTAGAAGTTTAAAAATATTTTAGATCAAAAATCCTTAATCCCTAACTTGCAGGCAGGCCTGTACGAAATCCACAATCGAGCCAGTTTTTAAACCCGAAATAAAATAATTTAAGCTGATATTTTTATTTGCTCTTGATATCAATTAAATTTTTCCATTAGTAAAATTAAATCCGGGCTCCATTTCCATTGGAACCTTGTCTTTTTGAAAATATCTGGCATTTAATTGCCCTTTTAGAATAATATCATTCCCCGAAACTTCCAGCCAACTTCCTTCCCTTAAACCAATGACCGGAACATCATTATAAGTATGAAACTCTTTAATACGGGTTTCTCTGGTTTCTCCTTTGTGTTTTGAGGTCGGATCAGGATCCAAATAATGCGGATTCAAATTAAAAGGAATCAACCCTAGTGTTTCAAAACTTGGTGGATAAATTATGGGCATATCATTGGTGGTTTTCATATTTAAGCCTGTAATATTACTTCCGGCACTGGCTCCAAAATATAAAGTACCCTTTTCTACCGCTAGTCTCATTGCCGGGAGAATCTTTTTTTGATGCAACTCATTAACTAAAACAAATGTATTTCCACCTCCCGTAAAAATAGCTTGAGCATTTTGCACAGCTTTAATCGGACTTTCGAACTCGTGAATACCTATAACTTTTATTCCAATATTACTAAAAGCATTTTTTGCCAAAGAAGTGTAATCATCATATGAAATACCCCCGGGGCGTGCATATGGAATAAATAATATTTCATCAATTTCATTAAAAAATTCATCTAAGGATGGCAAGATATATTCTAAATACTCACCTCCATAAATAGTAGAAGTACTGGCAATAATCATTTTTTTCATTATAGATGCTTTCATTAATATTACAGATCTTCAAAAATAAAAAAACTATCTCTTTAACAAAAGTTTATCTTTTCATTAATGATTTTTATGATTATAGAATTGTTTCTTTGAATAATGAACAAACTTTACCTTATCATTTTATTATTTTTTACCTTACACATAACCGCTCAACAAGAGCGTATATTAGTATTTGGCGTGGTGATAAATGACTCCTTAACCATTGACAACGTACATGTTATCAATAAGTCTACAAATAAAGGAACGGTATGTAATGACAAAGGTGAATTCAAAATATGGGTCAAAGAAAATGATACACTTCAATTTTCTAATATTCAATTTAGAACCAGAAGTCTACAAATTAATAATAGACACCTTGAAAATAAAGAATTAAAAATTAATCTAATTCAGAAAAACAATAAATTAAAGGAAATTGTCCTCAAACATTCTGAGAACATGGCTAAAGTACTGGGTTTACCAAATGCGCACAAAGAACCACTCGATCAAGTTGAACGCAAATTGAATTATTATAGCCAAGCAAGTACACCTGTTGTAATAATTGCAACTCTTTTAGGCCAAAAAGGAGGTATTGACGATATATACAATATCGTATCCGGAAATCGAAAAAATCACAGACTATTAAAAACACTACAGGATCAGGATGAAGTTGACAGCTTAAACCAAATTAATATTCGAATGATCAGAGATCATTTTAATGAAAGTTTTTTTATGGATGATATTCAAATACCAAAAAAAGAAATTAATTCGTTTTTGCTCTATTGCTTACCAAGAGATATTATAATTTTGTATAATAAAAAGAAGTATCTTGAAATAATAAATATATTTTTAGCCGAAAGTGGCGAATTTAAAAAAAACAGTTCTATTAATTACTAAATTTAAGCATGTGAATAAAATTTTACCTTTTCTTTTATTTATTATTTCCCTTCAATTAAGTGCTCAGGAGGAGCGAGTAATTATCCATGGTATAATCTTTAGTGATTCCTTAACTGTCGATAATGTAAATATTGTTAACAAGACAACTTTTAAAGGAACTGTAAGTAATAAAAATGGTGAATTTCAAATATTGGCAAGAGAAAACGATATACTTCAATTTTCAAACATTCAATACAAGACCAAAAAGGTTTACTTAAATAAAATACACCTAAAAAGAAAAGAATTAATAATTCATTTAATGCAAAAGACAACAGAGTTGCAAGAAGTTGTTGTTCATAATATGGCAAAGTCATTAGGTTTACCAAATGCGGGTAAAGAGCCGTTAAAACCAACAGAAAGAAAAATAAATTATTATACAAAAGGAGGCAGTATTAGCAAATTATACGGTTTAATCTCTGGTGATTCTAAAAGATTAAAAAGCCTGAGAAAACTTGAAAAAGAAGATGAAGAAGTATTGACTAACAAATTAAATATCCAAATCATCAGAAATCATTTTCAAGATGAATTCTTTATCGAAACCTTAAAAATTCCAAAAGAAAGAATTGATGATCTAATCACTTATTGTTTACCAAAGGGAATTGTTTTTTTGTTTGACAGGGAGCGATATTTAGAAGTTATGGATATTTTAATTCAAAATAAATACGCGTATTTAAATGCCACCGTCAACCCTTCCCAAATGGAATGACTAAATTAACTTTAACCTTTTTACTTTAAATTTTAAACCCGAAACGGAATTGGTTATTGGCTTTTGGTTATTGGTTTTTAGCTATAGAGAGACGTACACTTTTCACTTCTGATTCTCACTTTTAACTTTTAACTTTTTACTAATCTCCAATTTTCCAGATATATTTGCATGCTAAAGATTTATAGGGATGCCAATTTTCAGCAATTTCAGTTAATTTTTCCTTTAATTCATTTTTTTTCAATTCAATCATATATAATTTTTTCATCACATTT
>Ga0209013_10003349_pt1 | contig 14228 bp, 10 predicted proteins | sample Cruoilmetagenom2_FD_187291 | JGI IMG/M metagenome (GOLD analysis project Ga0209013, IMG submission 187291) | Oil polluted marine microbial communities from Coal Oil Point, Santa Barbara, California, USA - Sample 2 (SPAdes) (version 2) | ecosystem: Environmental > Aquatic > Marine > Oil seeps ... | reverse complement strand
TGATTCCTATCGATTAAAAAATCATTTAACAATAGAAAACGAGTGATTTTGTACATCCTTATTCAAGCGAAAGTGTACATATTAGTGTTGACATTTATAGTAGAGCTGAAACAACGATTGAGTCTTACACGACTGACGTACGAAAATACCAAAAATATATGAGCGAGAAGGCAAATGAGTCACAACCGCTATCTCGTTTTTCTTTTGTCCGATACAAACAGTACTTGTTAGATGAAAAGTTTTCCTATGCAACTATCAATAAGAAAATTAATAGCCTGAAAGTCTACAACGATTTTTTACAGAAGAAGGGAATCGTCAGTGAAAACTACATCCAACTCAAAAGAGACAGAATTCAGATTGCAGCTGGTAGTGAACATGCTGCATTAACCGACAAGCAAATCGATACACTGCTTTACTATGTGGAGGATCTTAAAAAAGTGAGTCAACGAAACAAGCTCGTTGTCTACCTCCTTCTTTACACAGGTGTTCGAGTGAGTGAACTGGTGAACATCAAGCTTGGTGACATTGATCAATTGACTTCTACCTTGATGATTCGAGGCAAAGGCGGCAAGGTTCGTGAAGTGAGCCTACGTCAAGATGTTTTGCAACTAATCAAGCAGTACCAAAAAGAAGAGCGAATAAACTCACGCTTTCAGGAAAGCGAGTACCTATTAGTTAGTCAGCGTGCGAACAAAATGCATCGTGATTCCGTTCGTGACTGGTTGGCGAACGTGACAAATGATGTTGGATTTCATTTACATCCTCACTTGTTTAGGCATACATTCAGTACTCAACTTTTGAGGCTTGGAGTCGATCTGACTACCGTTAGCAAGCTAATCGGTCATGCCAATGTAAATATGACTGCGAAGTACTACATCCAAACCTCGAAGGAAGAAAAGCAGTCGGCAGTCGAGATACTGTAGAAGACAAATCGGTTGCAAGTTTAGGAGTTCGGTCGAACATGACAGAAATTCGAGTTTTGGATTAGGCAGCCATCGGCTTCGGAAACAAGAAAAGTTTCCGAGAATCGCTGTCCAAATCAAAAATGAGGGTTACAGGTCTCCCGTCGAAAATGGACGGCGATTTTCCTCTCCATCCAACCGAAACCGTGAGCGTAACTAGAAGTAAACTCATGAAAGGATGATTCCCATGCAAATGATTCAAAGTTTAGCAGACTTAGAGATGTTGAAAATACTCTACAAGCTACCAACTGATTATACAAAGGTAATCGAACAACATTTGATGAAACGATACGAAGTAGAAGGCAAAGGTAAGAACGTGCTCGGGTTTCGATTACCTGATGAAGCTTGTATCTACCACATGATAAAAGAAGATGATGAACACGTACTACTGCAACACATTAATAACTTTCAGTACGTCAAAGTGAAAAATATAGGTGACGAAAATTACTTCGAGATCAAAGTAGTAGTTGATGGCGAAGTTAACATCTACCTCTTTTTAGAAGGTACTTTAGATGGCTGGACAGAACAGTGGTTAAGTAACTGATTGTAAAAAGAATAAAAGGAGAGTCCTATATGTTCGATAGTAAAACGAAACGCTACATGACAAGAGCGATTTCAGAAGAACTGCACATGGAGATCGCAATCATCCTTTGGCAACTGATTGAAGACAAAAAGAACAGAAACTCGTATTAGATTACCTACAGGTATTCGAGGATTCTATTAGTGAAGATCATCAACTAGCTTTCACTCATAGGCAAGAAATACCTGAAAGAAGAGAAACCTGGATAATCCCATAAGAGAACGCAGAACCGATAACAAGGACAGTCGGGTGTATTGATAATAATGATGGGACAATTAATGTTGTTCCCACAAGATTACTAGTGAACGAATCCTGCCTGTTTCCATAAAGTTCTGGAATGGGGCAGAGATCGTTCGATAGTATCCCCAAACTTATCCCCTATTTTTTTGACTATATTTCCTCACAAATACAGAACAATAAAATAATGCACCTACGTAGAGGTAGATTCTACGTTAACGTAGATGTGAAAAACGATGTAGGGGGTGACGCAAATGTATGGTGAGAGGAAAAAGAGAAACATTGATATGTCGAAGTTGGAAAGAAGCAATCAGACAATAAGTATCTTTAAGGACAAATATGAAGAGGTAAATGATGAATACCAAGCAGAGGAAGATGAGTACGAATATGAAGAGCTTATAGTAGATTTAGAAGAGGAAGAAGAGGAACTAGAAGTAGTCGAAGATGGAACTATATGTAGAAATGGAAGATGATTCACTAGAAGAGCAAATAAAAAAAGATCAACAGCAATTATACATTGATGGTAAGCCATTCGTACCTAAACAAAAGAAGAGAAAGCCAAATTTCGAAGAGTCGCACGTTCGGATAATGACATATTTGAGTAAAGACATCCATATGATTGTCAGAATGCTATTGAAACAAAATCAAATAACATCAATAACCGCTATAATAAATGATAGTGTGAAAGCCTACTTACTTAGTGAGATTTTTGAAGACAACAGCAATTAGTAATGATTGATATTGAGAAATATAAATAAAAGACCGAATGACTACGATTATGTGGTCATTCGGCGATCTTTATAACAATAATATATTTCATGGTTTCTCCAAACACATGAATTTGGTTTTATTTATTGTCATTTAAAAATATCATACGTAAAAAGCTCTGCAGATATTTCTATCTGCAGAGCTTTTGTAAAATCTATCTTAATTTATTATTTTGGTACATTAACATTGATCGTAGAAGTAGCAAATACTTCAGATTTTCCATCTAAAGTTACACTTGCAACGATTGTGCCTTCTGCACCAGCAGCAACATCAGCAGCTGTAATTGAACCAGCACTTACTCCTAATGTTGTAAGGTCAGCTTGGTCACCTGAATAAATTGCATCAAATGTTCCTAATTTGATATCTCCAGCATCTAACCCTGCAGGAGTACCTTCAACATCGATGAAGATTGTTCCAGTAGTAGCGTCAATCTCCGCGTTATAATCAGTAGAAGATAATGTAATACCTTCAGCTTTTAATACTTGTGCATTTAATGCACCTTTTGTAATAACATCTTCAACTGTTTCAAAGTCTACAGACGTTATTGTTGGAGTTGTATCAGTAACAGTCACTTGTGCAGTTGCTCTTGTTACTGTTCCTTCTTTGATTACTACATTAGCCGTACCTTCCTTGATACCAGAAACTGTGATTTTCCCATCAGCAGCAACTGCAACTGTTGCAACATCTTCATCTGAAGAAGAAACAGTGTAAGTAGTACCAGCTAAAGTACCATTTGTGTAGTTGGTTTCAGCTCCAATTAAGAATCCACCTGCATTAAATTGGTTCCAAACAAGTTCAACATTTTGATCAGTTGAACCAGTTACTACGTCTAAAGCTAAGTCTGCTGAAGCAGATAGTGTTTCAACTTTGCGTGAAGCAACTACAGCATCATCAGATACTGATACGTTTACACTCTTAATAGTAGTCGTGCCATTCTTAAGGTCAATTACTGTGTTTCCTTTAGTTAATGCAGTAACTGTTTCAGTAGCTTCTCCATCAGTAAAAGTAACTTTCGAAGAACCGTTTGCAATTGCAGCATCACGAGAAACTATAGAAAGATCACCTTCGAACTCATCACCATATTGGTCGACTACTGTGAAATCAACAGTTTGAGTTTTTGTTGCAAGTAATTTCACTGACGTAGTTGTAGCTGTAGCTGTTGTTGCTTGACGAGCTCCAGAAACAACAGTCAATGGTACTGATACAGAAGCATCATCAGCCGTAGCCTTGATTGTTACTGTACCTGCTTGGATTGGCGTAACATCACCAGTAGTAGCATTTACAGAAGCAACTGCAGGGTTTGAAGATTTATACGTAACTGTTGTTGGGTTATTAACAGTAGCACCACTTAAAGTAGTAGCTTTCGTTGCAAGAACGTTTACCACACCATCTTGAACAGAAACTTTACCACTTGTTACAGAAACGTCACCTTGGTCAACAGTTACTTCAGAAAGACCAGTAAGGAATGTTGAGAAATCAAGAACCTCAACTTCTGATAGAGCAGACTCTACAACAATACCATCTTTAGAAACTACTACTTTATATGAGAAATCTGCAGATAGTGTCTCTTTAAGTTCACCCGTTGTTGCATCTTTAAATACAGATTCAGTTGCTTGGAAGTCTACTGTGAAACCAGCATCAACTAGAGATTGAACACTTACTAAATCTCCGCCATTGATAGTCAAACCTAAAAATTGTCCAGCAGTATTGTCGTCAACACGGCTAGTTGTTGCTTCTACAGATACAACTTCAGGTGTTGCAGTAGCAATTTCTGCTTTATAAACAAAAATTGCAAAATCGCCACGTTTGATTGCATCGCCAGTTCCGAAACTAGTAGGAGTTTTACCAGATGTAATTCCTGCTTCCACCATTCCAGCTACTGCAGATTCGTAACGAGTTCCGATAACGTCAGTAAATTTCAATGAAGAAACATCACCTGATAAATTGTAAGCTTTTACGTTAGCCATTAGAAGTGCAACTTCACCACGAGTTAAGTTGTCCTCGAAACCAAAGTTAGTTGTTGATTTACCTTTAATAATTCCAGCTGCTTTTAAAGAGTTAATTGCTAATGTTGCACGTTTAGGAACATCTGAGAAACCTGATGCAGCAGCTTCTTCATCTTCAACAATTCCTAAAGCTTTTGCAAGGATGATTGCAGCATCGCCACGCTTGATTGTCGCTTGTACGCCAAACTCAGTTTCGTTTAAGCCAGAAGATAGGTTTTCGTTAACTAAGTAATCTACTGCTTCTTTATACTTGCCAGATACATCCGAAAATGCTGTTGTAGCCTCATTTGCTGATGCTACCGGTACGATTGCTGATGCTACTAATGTAGCTGTCGTTGCAGTTGCAACGAACTTAGAATAATTCTTATATTTATAAGACATTAAAATATTTCCTCCCTAATCTACCTATCTTAAACCGTATTCCAAAAAAATCGGTAAAGATGGTGATAATAACCTCTATATGTTTTATTTAACTAAATCATATAGTTAAATTCTATCCTAATATCCAAGAATATCTATAGGAAAATAATGGTGATTAATTGGTGTTAAACACCAAAAAACCATTACTTGTAAATTTTTTGGGAGATTTGTCTAATGATGTCGATTTAATCATTCCTAATGCAATTACAATAAGAGTTATTAATTGGTTCTCTTATCATAGAGAATGAAAAAAGCGAACAAAATCGTATCTTTGTCCGCTTTTTTAACTATTATGAGTGAATAATAATTTTGTTAACTTATTAGTCATTACCGGCTGGTGTTTATCTAGCTATTTAGTCAGATAATAATTCATCTAGTATTTGAGCTTTAATTGTCCTCTTGGCGTCCAATGAAATCCGACTAGAGGATCAATAAGTCCGAATGCAACATTATAGCTGCTAAAATCATAAATCGGGCTTTCATTTTCATTTAACTCCACCTTTTTAAACATTCTAACCAAGTTCTAAATAGAGTCGTCACTTTTTCTTAATAAAAGTACTGCGTTATGGTCAATAAATAGATAGGATTTTCCAACTCAAGAAAATTTACAGACCGATGTGTTTCTCAATTTGGTACAATAGGGTATAGGCTAATATGAGAAGTTTTTCATTCACTTTAGTGTAATGACGGGTCGTCTTTATGCGTTTGATGAGCTCAATAGCTGTGAAGTATACTTTTAATAAAGGGGGACTGAACTTTGAAAAAAGAAATTGCCTCCGTTTACTATGTCCGTTTTTTTGCCATGCTGATGGTGGTTCTCGTGCATACAACTGCTCAGTATGTTCATTTGTTTCCGACACCTTCGATTCAGAATACGTTTTATTTCTTTTTAAATAATATCGTCCGTATAGAGGGCGGTATGTTTGTCATGATTATGGGAATCGTATTTTTCTATATGTATCGTGATCGTCCTTTTACCATGGAAACATTATGGGTGTATTGGAAAAAACGAGTGGTGTATATCCTGATACCTTATGTAGTATGGTCTTTGATCTATGAAGTGGAGATGTGGTACTACCAAGATCGGGTGCTTGTACATTCTGAAGTACTAAATCGGTTATTATACGGAGAAAGCAAATATCAATTGTATTTTATTTTTATTGTTGTGCAGTTTTACTTTATTTTCCCGTTGTTGATGGTAATGGTCAGAAAATGGGGGTTTTTCCGAAAATATCTGTGGTTATTTGGACTGGCTTTCGAATTCGCTTACTTCAAGTTCAGTATGAGCACACACTATGTTCAAGTTCCATTTTTCTTAACAAAAATAGGACCTTATTTATTAGGCGCTTGGATTGGTTTGCACTATGAAGAAATATTGGCGAAGATGACGAAAACAAAATTAGTTGTAAGCGGGGTCATCGGTTTTGGTCTCGGACTAACATACGTATTCATCCGCTACCGGAATACTTATTTTGAACGATTGTCATTAGATATGGATAACGTCAAATGGATTGGAATTTTATTCCTCGCTATAGGAAGTTTGTTCTTCTTCTATTTTGCGGAGTATTTGGTTAAGAAATCTAGTGAGAAATCCGTTCACCGAATGCGTAGCGTCGCCTATTATTCATTTGGCTATTATTTGATGCATCCATTGGTGTTGTTTCAAGTTATGACACTTTTACCAACACGTGTGATGCCGTTCCCTTGGCATGTCACTATTTTCCTGCAGTATACATTGACAATAATACTTTGTTATTTAATTATTTGGGTATTCCATCGCTTTGTGCCGTTTGCTAGTCTTGTCTTTGGTAAATTGCCTAAGAAATCACCACTATTTTGGCAAATAAAAGAATGATTGAAAAAACAAGTAGGAGTGGCTGGATTTATTCAGCCACTTTTTTCTATTGACTATACTATTTCGAACATTTTTAAGAAAGTGATCTCAATGATGCATCAAATCGTTGAATTAGACAAAGAAATAAGGTATCCAATGCAGATCCACTAAAAGAATCTATAAATTTCTTATAGACTTTGTTAGAATAGGCAAGTAATGAAATTTTTTAGAGTGAAGGTGACTTCTTTTGATTTTTAATTCGTTTGAATTTATATTTGTCTTTTTACCGATTGTATTAGCGCTTTACTACTTAATCGGTCGAATAAATATTCCATTTGCTAAAGCTTGGCTGTTAGTAGCTTCTCTCTTTTTCTATGCATATTGGAATCCTGCTTATCTACCACTTGTATTGATTTCAATGGTCATCAACTATGTAATTGGCTCCTTTTTAGGAAAAAACGAAAAACCTAATCTGAGAAAGCCTATTTTAATAATCGGGATTGTATTTAATGTAGGATTACTTTCTTATTATAAATACTTTGATTTCTTTATTACCAATGTAAATGGTTTATTCGAAACCAATCAACCTTTACTACAGCTGGTCTTACCACTTGCTATTAGTTTTTACACGTTTACACAGATTGCGTATCTAATTGATTCCTATCGTTTGGAGACAAAAGAATATAGTTTCTTAAATTATGGTCTATTCGTGACGTTCTTCCCGCATCTAATTGCAGGACCGATTGTTCATCATAAGCAACTGGCCCCACAATTTAATGAAAAGAAAAGTTATTTTGTGAATTATTCAAATATCTCTAAAGGACTGATGATTTTTGCCATCGGTTTATTTAAAAAAGTAGGGATAGCCGATATGTTTGCACAGTGGGCTAATACTGGCTACAGCAATGTTGAAGCTTTGACATTTGTAGACAGCTGGATCACCACTTTCTCTTATACACTTCAGCTTTATTTCGACTTTAGTGGATATTCTGATATGGCCATTGGTCTTGCTCTACTATTCAATATAGTAATGCCTATTAACTTTAACTCTCCTTATAAAGCACTGGATATTCAAGACTTTTGGAGAAGATGGCATATTACACTTTCTAATTTCTTAACAACTTATTTATATATCCCCCTAGGCGGAAATCGCAAAGGCTCGACACGAACTTACATCAATATCTTTATCATCTTTTTAGTTAGTGGCGTTTGGCATGGGGCTGGGTGGACATTTATTGTTTGGGGCACCATGCATGGACTCGCCAGTGTAATATGCAGATGGTGGAAACGTGCTGGTTATCACATGCCCAAAGTATTAGCTTGGACGACGACATTTTTGTTTGTGCATCTTGCGTGGGTATTTTTCCGAGCGATATCATTTGGTGATGCTATCACGGTCCTGAAGGCGATGTTTGGCTTCAATGGCGTGTATTTACCTGTAGCAACCAGAGAATTCTTACCGGAAATTAGCGCGGAAAGATTTATTACAATGCCTTTTGCCGATTCACTTAGTATGTTACTCATCAGTGTCTTCGTCGGATTACTATTGGTGTGGTTTGCTAAAAACTCAATGGAAATTATGGAACAAAGGAAGCGCAATGTCACAATGGCGATTTTTGTTGCTCTTTTATTATTCTATAGTGTTACGCAGCTTCAAAATGTTAGTGAATTCTTGTACTTTAACTTCTAGGGGGAGATTCCATGAACGATAAAAAGTTTACCATGACGGTCATGGCGATTTTCGCCACGTTGACGTTGACGATAGTGTCATTCAATTATTGGATGGATCCACTATGGAATTTTGGACATGCACATGCTAATAATGATGTCCAAATAGTTACTGATGAACGAGAACAAAAGACGGCCAATCAACGGTATGTGACGAAAACGGGTGATACTTTATTAATCGGCAGTAGTCGAAGCACGTATATTCATACCACTGGATTTAAGAAATGGGATGTTTACAACTATTCGGTCGCAAACTTATCGATGCGAGAATATCAGTCCATGATGATGTTTGCTTTTAAGCAAAATCAAGACTATGAGCGAGTTATTTTAGGTGTGGATTTTTTCAAATCAAGCACACAAGAAGCCAGTGCTCCAAGATCCATCGGAAATTATGAAGCGAAAGTAGAAAAACCATTTTACCGAGCAAAAAATTTACTTTCTTATGACGTTCTTAAATACTCAATAGATAATTTCAAATTATCTTCAAATGACGATATATCGAGAGATCGTTTATACAATCGTGCAGGCAATGCCTTTGCTAAGAAATTAACAGAGGAAGAAACATTCAAGCAAACAGTAAATAAAATCACGAAATTTGAAGATACGTTTTATGGGGAACACTATGTTTATTTTCCTCAATATAAAGAAGTTATGACAAACGTGCGAAAAACTCATCCGGAAGCAGAAAAACTTGTCTACACGACACCCATTTCAACTGAACTCTTTAAAGCCCTAGTCTATACCGACTTACTAGACGAATATGAAACTTGGTTACGTGACTTGGTTGATGTCTACGGAGGTGTTTGGAATTTTATGTATCCAAATGAAGTGACTAACGATATTAATAATTATTACGATGGTCATCATTTTTATCCTAAGGTGGGCGATTTAATTGCTGCTCGTATGGAAAACGGAGAGTCAGCAAATGTCCCTAAAGATTTTGGTGTCTATGTAACAGCTGACAATGTTGATGAACATATCGAGTATGTAAAAAAACTAGTGGCTGAATTCCAAAAATAAGAACCTATATACATGGAAAGAGAATCGATTTTGATTCTCTTTTTTTGTTTGATAGACTATTGAATCATTTTAAAATATATGTATATCTTGCTAAAATTCTTCCTTTATACTAAAAGAACAAATAATCAATAAAAGGGAGAATAACATGAAGCGTATTTTTTCGACAATAAGTTTTGGTTTATTGCTTATGATTCTGTTACCAAATTTAGCAAACGCAGAAACAGCTTTACTTACAGGGAAATTGTTACAAGAAGATGTACCTTATTATGCGGAAGAAAATCTTGAAAAACCTCTAGGTTCATTAAAAGGACTGAATAACTTATACCAATTCTCTATCACTCCACAACCAGAATGGGTGAAGGTTCAAATAGGCGCAAAGAACTTTGTTATTTCTGCTTCTATGATTCAGTCTGTCGATCATACTTTGCCTCAATTAGCATTGGATCAAGCAAGATTAATTGATACACTTGCACCATTCACCATATACAGTGAAGCGAATGTGGCGAGTAAAGCGATTATTAGTAGTCAAGCTGCACAATCACTCCAAACAATATCTTATAACAATGGATTTTATGTTGTGAATGTTGGGGGCCGTAAAGGCTACTTAAAAAGCTCTGACGCTGTAGTGAAATTTGCGAAACCAGCCATGTTCATAGAAGTGCTGAAAGATGTTCCTATGTATGAAGTGAAAAGTCGACAACGCATTCAAATTGGGGCTTTAAAAAAAGGAATGATATTTAAACGCACAAGACAAGTGGCCAATTGGCATCAAATTGAAATGAATGGGCGTGTATATCAAGTTGAAGTATCCCACACATTTCCATCTACAAAAGAAATCACACTTTTACCCATTCCAAAAGTAGTTTATCCAGCATCTGTTATTACAGAAGTAAATGCTCCTGTAATCAACGGAGCAGGGCAACATATTGGTACACTTAAAGCTGGGCAAACCGTGCACTTAGCCAATATTCGTAATAACTTAGGGTACATAGATTTTATGGGGTCCTTAGCCTATGTTTCGTTAAAAAACGTCAAACATTCAAATTTGGTTCAGCCAAAGAAAAACATTTCCGCTAAAGAAATGTCTTATTGGCTTCAAATGTATGCTGGCATGTACCCTGAATTCACGAAACTTGAAGTTATCGGAAAAAGTGTAGAAGGCCGTGCCATTTACGCTTTAAGAGTAGGTAATGGAAAAAAGGAAATTATCATGGATGGTTCCTTACATGCACGGGAACATATGACCACAAATTTGTTACTTGAAATGATTGACTCGTACTCTCTTCATTATTTAATGAAGTCGACTCTTGCTGGTTTTAATGTCCGACAAGTATTAGACCAGACGAGTATTTGGTTTGTACCTATGGTTAACCCAGATGGAGTTACTCTTGTACAAAGTGGTAGAAATGCAGTGAAAAATGGTGACTTGGCAACACGAATTAATGGTTCGACAAACTTTGCCCGTTGGAAGGCAAATGTGCGTGGGGTAGATTTAAATGATAACTTTGATTCTGGATGGAGTCTCATTAACAGCACAATTAAAAAACCAAATTATATGGGATACCGCGGACCTCGTGTTTTTTCGGAGCCTGAAGCAGTCGCTCTAAAGAATTTTGTAGAAAAGCATAATTTTAAATCATATATTTCGTATCATACTGCCGGACAAGTATTGTATTGGTTTATGTTCCAACAACAAGCGCAGTTGGCAAGAGATATTCAATACGTTAATCAATTGAGCGCAATCACTGGATATGCGGTGATGTCTCCTATGTATAAACGAGGATCTGGTGCGTCGACAGACTGGTTTATTCAAAAGACCAAAAATCCAGCCGTAACAGTTGAAATTGGGCCATATACAGGTGAAAAACCAGTGCCACATGTATATTTTGATCGAGTGTGGAAACAAAATCATAAAGTTGGATTGCATGCTGCTAATGAAGCGGCAAAACGATAAAAAGGGAGTGGGTATATTATGAAAAAGGCATGGGCAGTCATTGCACTTGGTATATTGTTAATGGGGTCGGCAGATTCAATAGCTGAAGCGAGTTCAAGACAGTCAGTGTATAGCGATTTATCCATTAACAATAGATTTTATGAAGACGTGTATTCCATGAACATGAAGGAAGTGCTGGAAGCTGAATATACTGATGATGGAGAGGTACTAATCGATTCGTCAGGTCCCGTAACACGAGGAGATGCAGCATTTATGTTATATATGTTGCTAGGGATGGAACCTGAAGCTACTTCGGTATTCCCAGATGTAGGTCCATCAAGTCCATATTATGAAGCAGTCTCAACTGTAGCTTCGCGTGGTATTGTCAGTGGATATGAAGACGGGAAGTTTCATCCAGAAATTGAACTATCAAGATCACAAATGTCCCGCATTATTGCAGGTGCATTTGACTACACAATTAATGTTAATGCCACGGTCCCTTTTACGGATGTAAGTAAACGCTGGGCGCCTTATGTAGACGCGATGTATCGTAACGGAGTGACGGCAGGAGTGACAAAAACTTTGTTTGCATCAGATAAAAAATTAACACGAGGTGAAATGGCTGCGTTCATGCATCGTGCATATAAAAAAGTGCCTGGGTCAGATTACAATGACTTTGAAGTGATGAATGTAGTTAATGAAGCGACTCGTAAAACACGAAATGTCATTGTCCAAGGACTTTCACAGAATTTCCCGAATCAGAAAGCATCGGATATTTCAGCTGATATGGAAAAGCTCGCCGTGGACCCTTATTTAACAAGTGCTTTAAGGGGCTATGAAACATCTTGTTATAACTGTGATGGAGCGAATGTTTTGTCGGATTTAGAGTTTGGTCTTCCGTATGAAATTCTATCAAAATCGAATACGTTGATAAAATTGGATGCCACGGTTCCTACAAGTACTATCAATTCCGGACACCGTACTATAATCGAATTGATACGAAGCGGTGATTCATGGAAAATCAAATCGTATACAGCCCGTTCTTTTTCTGTAGATCCTCTTGTCCTTACGATTGAAGAAGCATTGGACTACATGAGATATGCAATCCCGAAATATTGGCAACAAGAAGTGAGTTCAATCAAGCATACTGGGAAAGAACCACGTTTTGGTTTGGATTTATTTTTAGTCAACGGAAAAAATACGTATTCATTTAATGTGAAGACAGGTGAGCTTAATCAATACATTGGGCAATAATAGATAGATAAAAAAAGGAACTTGTCTAATAAAAATGACAAGTTCCTTTTGCATTTTCAGATGCCTAACTACTGTCCTGCACAATTCAATTCTAGTAAACAAAACTTAAGAAAACAGTTACATAGACTTAATATTTCGACAATCGAAGTTTGATATAATGAAATTGTTTCACTATTTTGAAATAAAAGGGAGAGAAATGCATGCACATGTGGAAAAAAGTTTCTGCTTCAGCTTTGGCAATGTACTTGCTGTTAGTGGATTTGGGGAAATGCAAGGCGCACATGCTTCTAATCTTGAAGTTACGCGAGGAGAGTACGTAAAAACGATTATAGAAGGGATGGGTGTAGAGTTAGGTACTGGGAAGTCCGTAAAGTTTAAAGACGTACCTGACTCTTTGAAACCTTACATCGAAAAAGCAATTGAGCTAAAACTAATTGCTGGTAAATCAGCAACACAGTTTGCCCCTAATGAGAAATTAAACCGTGAACAGGCGTTTGTCATTGCGGTTCGTGGAATTGAAACAGACAAATCATATTCAGTGGAAGTTTTAAAACAATTTAAAGACAGTGCTAAAATTTCTGGTAGTCTTCGCACTGACTTAGCTAAAGGTGTAGGCATGGGCTTTCTGTTGGGCTACGCGAACAAAACAGTGAAGCCAGGACAGCATGTTAGCAAAGGTGAAATGCGAGCGATCGTACAACGATTCCTAAAGGAATATAAAGCGTCTCAAGCAAATACTACAGTTGCATTACGTATTTTAGGAACTTCAGATATTCATACGAATATTGTGAATTATGATTATTACAAAGACACTCCATCAAATAGTCTTGGCTTGGCTAAAACAGCCACATTAATTAAGAATGCGCGAGTTGAAAATGGGAATTCTCTATTATTTGATAATGGAGATGCCATTCAAGGGACACCACTAGGCTCTTACAAACAATCTGTTGACAAGTTGGTTGACGGAGAAGAACATCCATCTGTAACTGCAATGGAACTTCTTGATTATGACGGAGGCAATTTAGGAAACCATGAGTTCAACTATGGCTTGCCTTACTTAAATGAAATCATGGATGATGCAAATTTCCCGTATATCAATGCCAATGTTAAGGACGCTACAACTGGTAATAATTTATACACACCATATGTAATCATAGATAAAGAAGTTGTCGATTCAAAAGGGAAAAAAATGACCGTTAAAGTTGGAGTGACAGGTATCGTACCTCCTCAAATTCTTAAATGGGACAAGTCTCATTTAGAAGGCAAAATAACAGTTGATGACTCAATTGATGCTGTTGAAAATTTGATTCCAAAAATGAAGAAAGATGGCGCAGATGTAATTGTCGTATTGTCTCATTCTGGTATGGGAGACATGGTTCATGAAAATGGTGAAGAAGATGTAACGTATTTAATGACACAAGTTAAGGGTGTAGATGCCATAATTACTGGCCATGCTCATCAAGTATTCCCTGGAAAAGTGGATGCT
>Ga0209013_10003348_pt1 | contig 14234 bp, 14 predicted proteins | sample Cruoilmetagenom2_FD_187291 | JGI IMG/M metagenome (GOLD analysis project Ga0209013, IMG submission 187291) | Oil polluted marine microbial communities from Coal Oil Point, Santa Barbara, California, USA - Sample 2 (SPAdes) (version 2) | ecosystem: Environmental > Aquatic > Marine > Oil seeps ... | reverse complement strand
AAAGCTGATGGCCTGGCTGCCGGTAAGGGCGTCCTAATACTTCATGACCTGGAGGAAGCTAAAAACGAGCTTCGGGATATGCTTATCAGTGCAAAGTTTGGCGCTGCAAGCTCAGTGGTAGTAATAGAAGAGTTTTTATCCGGAATAGAACTTAGTTGTTTTGTCTTAACTGATGGAGAAAATTATAAAATTTTACCAATGGCTAAAGATTATAAGCGCATTGGAGAGGGAGACACTGGATTAAATACAGGAGGCATGGGAGCCATTTCACCCGTTCCTTTTGTTTCCCAGGAATTCTTAGAAAAAGTACATAAACGCATTATTAAACCAACCATAAAAGGTTTACATAGTGACGATTTGCCATACAAAGGATTTATTTTTATTGGTTTAATAAAAGTGGGAGAGGATCCTTTTGTCATTGAGTATAATGTGCGACTTGGAGATCCCGAAACTGAAGTTGTAATTCCAAGAATTAAAAACGACCTGGTTGAATTGTTTAATGCAGTAGCCAATGGCAAACTGAATTCCATTGAACTGGAAATTGATGAAAGAACGGCTACCACTGTCATGTTGGTTTCAGGAGGTTACCCACAGGCTTATAAAAAGGGGATAGAAATTAGAGGGATAGACCAGGTAGATGAGTCCATTGTCTTCCATGCAGGAACCCAACTTAAAGATCAAAAAATCCTGACTAATGGCGGCCGGGTTATCGCTATTACCTCCTTTGGGAGAGATTTTAGGGAGGGACTTAGAAAATCTTATCAAAATATTGATAAAATTCACTTTGATAATATGTACTACAGAAAAGATCTGGGATTTGATCTTTAAAAATCAACAGTTATCAGGGTTAATGATTCTATTAACGCAATCAAATAAACCCTAAAATTGGTTGTTATAAGTACGAATGGGAAGTAATACTTTTATCCTCTTCTCCGCTATCGTCAAACTTTTTCAGCTGCATTAGCCAATATATCATTGCTATTGCTCCCAGTATTACAAATATCCAGTTTACAGTATTGGAGGTCCACCAGTTAGAAATAAATCGAAAAAAATCATAAGGCCAGAAAAGTACATTTACGAATAAATCTTCTATGCCCTCAAAAAATGCTCTCATCTTGGTTATATTTACATTACAAAAATATAAAAACCCAGGATGATTTCAGGCATTTTTGGAAAAACAAAACCGATAAACTTTATTATTCTTCTTGGTTTTTTGTTCTTATTCTATTGGTTTGTCCATTTTGTACTATACGAGAACCACTATGAACCAGAACAACTGGTGATTAAATTTGTTGTCCTGGGGGTTCTGTTATTTAGTGTTTTTATAGTTGATTTTATTGTAAAACGAAATCAAATTACGGCAACAAATTCATTTGCCATTCTTTATTATGCTTTATTAATTGTTGTTTTTCCTGAAGTTTTACTTGATGACAATGGTGTGTTTTGTAGTTTCTTCCTCTTATTGGCGATAAGAAGGCTTATTAGTCTAAAATCTTTGAAGAATATTAAACTCAAGATATTTGATGCTACAATCTGGACCCTTATTGCAAGCCTTTTTTACGATTGGGCAATTATATATCTCATTTTGGTCTGCATTGCTATTTATTTCTACGAGCCCAAGAATATTAAAAATTGGTTAGTTCCTCTGACTGGCATTTTGGCTATAGGAATTATCGTGTTGTGTTTTCTGATTATAACTGATAATCTGAACTTTTTGAAGAATCATTATCAATTTTCCTTCAAGGTCGACATATTAGCATATTGGATGAATAGCACCAAACTTGCTATTTATGCGATAATAACTATTATAACCGCGGCTTTGGCATTTATTAAAATGGGCAAATTAGGTGTGGGTAAAATAATAACTATGCGTCTTATCGCCATCTCACTTGCCCTTGGGTTGATAGTTACTTTTTTCAAAACAACAAATGATACTTATCCGGTGTTAATTACCTTTTTTCCGGGAGCTATTTTTCTCGCGAAATATGTCGAATTAATCAAAAGAGCTACTCTTAAGGAAATAGTTCTTATAGTTTCCATAGTAACCCCCTTTCTAGTTTTATTGACAGAAATGATTCTGAAATAATGGGTATATTTGTATCAAATTTAAGCCACTATGTTCAGTAATTCAGCCTTTAGGATATTTGAAGAAAGTATTAATAATTATCACATAAAGGATGATGTGAATCAGCCATTTAATAACCCATATCCTGAAGCGGATATTGACCACCTCCTATATAGAAAGAATTGGATTGACACGGTTCAATGGCATTATGAGGATATAATAAGAGATCCTGAAATAGATCCTGTAAAAGCATTGCAATTAAAGCGAAAAATAGACGCCAGCAATCAGGACAGAACTGATTTAGTGGAATATATTGATAGTTATTTTTTAAATAAATATCAGTCGGTACAAACAATTCCGGATGCCAGAATCAATACCGAAAGTCCGGCCTGGGCCATTGATCGCCTTTCAATTTTGGCGCTAAAAATCTATCACATGCAGGAAGAGGCCGCACGAACTGATGCATCTGAGGAACACCTTAAAAAATGTGGTCAGAAGTTAAAAGTGTTACTTGAGCAAAAAGAAGACTTGTCTACGGCAATCGATCAATTGCTTTCTGATATTGAACGAGGTGTCATTTTTATGAAGACCTACAGGCAAATGAAAATGTACAATGATGAGGAGTTAAATCCGGTTTTGCGTGGGCAAAAATAAATACAAACACCTTTTAGTTATTCGTTTGTCGGCCATGGGAGATGTGGCAATGACTGTTCCTGTTATAAGCGCACTTACTGCACAACATCCCGATTTACAAATTACAGTACTTACAAGAGCCTTTTTTAGCCCATTGTTTAGCACATTATCAAATGTTCATGTCTATGAAGCTGACGTTGATGGTAATCATAAAGGAATTATGGGCTTGTGGAGATTATTTAAGGAATTGAAGACACTGGGAATTGATGCCGTGGCCGATCTTCACAATGTGCTAAGAAGTTCCATTTTGAAGGGGTTCTTTATGTCAAGCAACATTCCTGTTATACAAATTGATAAGGGCAGAAAAGAGAAAAGGGCATTGACTGCGTATAAAAATAAGGTCTTCAAGCCTTTAAAAACTACTTTCCAACGCTATGCCGATGTTTTTTATAAACTTGGATTCCCAATAACTCTGGAAAGCGCAAAAACTCTATCAAAACGAGTATTACCTGAAAGAGTACTTGAATTGGTCGGCCCAGATAACCTAAAGTGGGTGGGCATCGCTCCTTTTGCTGCTTACCCAGGTAAAACCTATCCTCATAGTCTCATGCAAGAAATTATTTTATCACTAAATAATACCAATAAGTATAAAATTATTTTTTTTGGAGGCGGGAAATTAGAAAAGAAACAATTGCAACAATGGTCAGATACGTGTAAAAATTGTATAAACACTATTGATATCCTATCTTTCGAGGAAGAATTGGCTTTAATCTCCAATTTGGACCTCATGGTGTCAATGGATAGCGGGAATGGCCATCTGGCTGCACTATTTAATGTGCCTACTGTTACCTTATGGGGAGTTACACATCCTTATGCCGGTTTTTCTCCTTTTCGTCAGGCACCAGAAAACAATCTTCTCTCAGACAGAACAAAGTATCCATTAATTCCAACTTCCATTTATGGAAACAATATGCCCGAGGGATATGATAATGTCATGTCCACAATAGTACCTGAAACTATTATTAACCGGATTTCCGCCCTACTTGACACCAGGTAGTTTTTTATTGTACGGCCTCCTTTTGAGTTAATGAATTGAAATATTGCCTCAATTGTTGCATGTATTTGTATCGCAAATTTCTGCAATTACCCTGCACCATTAAAGTTCTTACACCCATGTATGAGGAAATTAAATATGTTGCAACACCTTCGCTGTCTACATGTCTATCTACATAACCATCAGACTTTCCTTTTTGAAGTAAGGTAATTAAATTAACTTCCCAAACTTTATAAATATCCATTAAGTAATTAGAAATAACAGTATTTCTTCGGTTAAATTCTGAAATAAAATTACTCAGTATAAAACCGTAGTCCATATCATTATGCTCTGCTGTTTCCAAGGCATTTTCAAAACATTTTTCAATGACAGGGAAGGGATTTTCCTTACCTTCTATTGGTTCAATAAGCATACTATATACTTTACGAACAATTAAGTTTTGAACAATACTTACGAAAAAATCTTCTTTAGATTGAAAATGATAGTAAAAGGCTCCTTTAGAAAGAGAAAGGGACTTTAAAATATCATCTATACTGGTATTATAATAGCCATTCTTATAAAACAACTCTAATCCAGCAACTTGCATCCGGTGCATGGTGGCCATGCGTTTTAAATTCTTATCCATTAGATTTGGGTTTAAGGGTTAAACAGACCGTTAAGTCTATAAACAAAGAACCCTTGAAACCCCAGGAAGGTGAATATTAAAGGATGTATGACTTTAAAAATTCGTTAAAATGTTAAATTTCCGATAAACGGCATTACCTGCCCTGATTTTTACCGACCACTTAGTCGGTAAAAAATATCGACCAACGGTATTTTATTTGTTGTTTAGACCTTTTTTTGTTTTAAAAACTAAAAAAAGCGACCAATAAATAAGCAATAATCTATCGATTTGGACTAGTGATTTTTAAGGAACTATTCCCGAATAGGGTATTTTTGGAGGTTGATATTCTCTTTAAGATCACTTCAAGATTACCTGCAACCTAAAATGAACCGAACAAACCGTTTAGTTTATAATAGTCATAGAAAAATGGAGTTAATAATTTGTAAAATTAGATTTATGGTTAGCTCTTGAGGATTAAACGCATTTTTTTGAACAGCTATTCAAAAAAAACAATTAAAACAAACTACATAGTTTCTAAAAAGCGGGTTTGTCTTATGTGATTTTTAAATAAAAAAGCGACCCTATTTATATTCTAGGCTTGCTTTCAGATAGAAAATAACTAACAAGTAGTCTTGACAAGTATCAGGACCCTTCATTTCAGTTATTAATGATGATATTGAAAATTCATAACACCTAAATAACTATAGACCAGCCTATGGTTTATTGAAAAGTGTTAACAACTACAGCTATTAAATTAAACATCATCATAGTCTATCTTCAAGGTAGCCGTTACCGGATGAGCCTGGCAGGTAAGAATTAACCCTTCTGAAATTTCGCTATCCGTAAGAATCTGGTTTTTGTCCATTTTAGCCTCGCCTTCGGTAATTCTTGCAATACATGTACTGCAAACACCTCCCTGACAAGAATATGGGGCATCTATATCTTCATCCAGGACTGCATCTAAGACAGAAGATTTTTTATCCATACTAAAGGAGTATACTTCATCATCCAATAAAACTTCTACGGTTGTTTTACCTTCAAGATTTACGGTTTCAGATTCTTCATTTTCGCTGGTAGTAAAGAGTTCAAAATAAATGGAATCCTCAGCTATTCCATTTGCTTTTAATGTATCGCAGCTAAGGTTTATCATTGCCTCAGGACCACAAAGGTAGAATGTGTTGAAATGGATTTCTTTAAATTTATTTTTAAGAATAAAATTTATAACAGAGGTATCAATTCTTCCAAACAGTGAATCCTCTTCACGGGCCCTGCTGTATACAAACTGCACAGTAAACCGATCTTTATAGGTATTTGCGAGTTCTAATATCTCGTTGTGGAACATGGCTTCGGATTTATTTTGATTACCATATACCAATACAAAAGTATTTTCAGGATGACTTTCCAAAACAGTTCTGGCAATACTCATAATAGGTGTAATTCCACTTCCTGAGGCAAAAGCACAGATATTTCCCTTTTTATTAGAAGTTTTATAAACAAAGCGCCCCTCAGGAGGCATTACCAGTAATTGGTCTCCTTCTTGGAGTGATGTATTGGCATATGTGGAAAAGCGCCCTTCGGGTACTTTTTTAATACCTATGGTAATTTGTTTGTCTTTAGGACTTGAGGAAATAGAATATGCACGCCTAACTTCTTCTCCGTCTACTTTGTGCTTAATTGTAATATACTGGCCGGCCTCAAAAGCAAATTTATTTTCCAGCTCTTCAGGGATAACGAAACTTACGGCAACCGAATTCGGGGTTAATCGGGATATCTTGTCTATAGTCAGGGAATAAAAATCACTCATCAGTAAAAAAATTTTTGCAAAATTAAGGAATGCTTTGGATTTATAGTGAGAAATTAGCTTCTCTTTGTAACAAAGGACAAATTTAACCAACTAACTTTCTGAACAAAAAAACACCAGCCTTCATGTTCAAACACTTTTTTAAGCTGCAATGGAAATCATTCTTCAGGTCAGCTTCTTTTAAAACAAATGTGGCATTTAAGATTTTAATGATTTTTGGGGCCTTGTATTTTATTGCCATATTTCTCGCATTAGGGGTTGGATCCTATTTTATTATTGAGAAAAATGGGCTGGGAGATCCACTGAGGTTTGTAAATAAATATGTTATTTATTACCTGGTGATGGACATCTATATTCGCTATATGCTACAAAAGATGCCTATTTTGAACATCAAACCTTTGCTTTATCTACCCTTTAAAAAAAGCCAGGTGGTTTCATACTCCCTTGGAAAGACCATTTTTTCATTTTTTAATTGGGCTCACGCTTTTTTCTTTGTACCATTTTCCATCGTTCTTATTATTGAAGGATATAATCCCGCAGGGGTCATAGGTTGGCATTTGGGAATCATGGCCCTATTTTATTGTAATAATTTCATCAATATCATGATGAATAATAAGGATAGCGTTTTTTATCCTTTAGTGGCAATTTTGGCAATTTTGGCTATTTGTCAGTATTATGAATGGTTTGATATCACGGGTTACACTTCTCCCATTTTTAATTTGTTTTATGAACTTCCCTGGACTTCTTTAATTTCCTGGGGAGCCTTAATTGGGCTGTATTATGGGGCTTTTAACTATTTTAAAAGGAATATGTATCTGGATGCCGGTTTAGCCACTAAACACGATATTGCAAAATCTGAAGATTATACCTGGTTAAATCGATTTGGAAACTTAGGAACTTTTCTTAAAAACGATATTAAACTAATAAAGAGGAATAAACGGTCTAAAACCACAGTAATCATGAGTTTTATATTCCTTTTTTATGGGCTATTGTTTTTTACAAATAGCATTGAGGCTTATGAGAACCCTGTTTGGAAGATTTTTGCAGGCATCTTTGTTTCCGGAGGCTTCCTCTTTAGTTTTGGTCAGTTCGTACCAAGCTGGGATAGTTCATATTATCCTCTTATGATGAGTCAAAACATACAATACAAAGAATATCTTTCTTCTAAATGGTATCTGATTATAATTGCCACTATAATTAGCACAATCTTATCTGTATTCTATCTTTATTTTGGCTGGGATGCTTATTTGGCAATTATTGTTGGTGCAATTTACAATATTGGGGTAAACTCTTATCTGGTTTTATGGGGTGGGGCATATATTAAAACTCCAATTGATTTGACTTCTAACAAAAAAGCTTTTGGAGATAAGCAAGCCTTTAATGTAAAAACACTTCTTCTGACATTACCAAAATTATTATTGCCCTTAGCCATATATGGGTTAGGCCATTACTTGATTAATCCAACGGCAGGATACATATTTGTTGCCCTAACCGGGATATTAGGCTTTGCCTTTAAGAATGTGGTATTCAAAAAGATTGAAAACATATATAAAAAAGAAAAATATAAAACCCTTTTGGCTTATAAACAGAAAGCCTGATAAATTATATATTGAAATGATTTACTCACAAAACCTTACCAAAATCTACGGAGATCAAACGGTATTAAATATTGAAAGCTTGGATATACCCAAAGGCCAAAGTTTCGGCCTGGTTGGCAATAATGGTGCGGGCAAAACTACTTTCTTCAGCTTGCTTTTAGACCTAATTCAGCCCACAACCGGTAAAGTAATTAACAATGAGGTACAAGTAAATATAAGTGAAGCATGGAAACCATTTACCTCGGCATTTATAGACGAAACATTTTTAATTGGATACCTTACTCCTGAAGAGTATTTCTATTTCATTGGAGAGTTAAGAGGACAATCTAAAACAGATGTTAATGAACTTTTAGCCAACTTTGAGGACTTCTTTCATGGGGAGATTTTGGGCCAGAAAAAGTATTTACGCGATTTGTCAAAAGGGAATCAAAAAAAGGTGGGGATAGTAGCTTCTTTTATTGGAGAACCCCAGGTTATCATATTGGATGAGCCTTTTGCGAATTTAGATCCCACTACTCAGATAAGACTCAAAGCAATTATCAAAAAACTGGGTCAGGATAGGGAAGTTACAGTATTAGTTTCCAGTCATGACCTCATCCATGTAACAGAAGTTTGTGAACGTATTGTGGTATTAAATAAGGGAGAAATAGTCAAAGATATTCAGACCTCAACAGAGACCTTAAAAGAACTTGAGTTGTTTTTTGGAGGCTAAGATTATTGCATCTTTCATGATGTTTTTTTTCTTTTCTTTCAGAGAACCCTTTTGGTTAAATACAATTCCGTTGTAACATTTTAGACCCGGATCCATATTATTCCTGTCTTTTCAAGTCCTGTGGCATAATAATCTCAATGTTTTTAAGTTTAGATTACATAGAATACCAACAATTTTGAAGCTACGTTTAAAATTTATTCTGGCTGGTGTTCTTGGGGGCATACTTTTTAACGCTTGTTCTACCAAGAAAGACACTTTTGTAAACCGCAATTGGCATGCGATGAATACCAAGTACAATGTCTTGTACAATGGCAATATTGCATTTGACGAAGGGAGAGAGACTCTCAATATGTCTTATCTGGATAATTATTGGGAAGTTTTACCTGTTGAACGCTTGCAGGTAAAGGATGAAATAAGACTCGATTCTGAAAACAACAATCCAAACTTTATTATTGCTGAGGAAAAAGCCACCAAGGCTATTCAAAAGCATAGTATGGACATAAAAGATGAAGAGCGCAACCCACAAACAGATGAGGCTTTTCTGCTTTTGGGTAAAGCCAGATACTTCGACCAGCGGTATATACCGGCAATTGAGGCGTTTAATTATATTTTAAGAAAATATACCCAAAGTGATAAGCTGAATGAAGCTACAATTTGGAGAGAAAAAACAAATATTAGACTGAATAACGAGGAACTAGCGCTAAAAAATTTAAGGCGCCTCTTGAAGTTCGAACAACTTAGCGATCAGGAATACGCAGACACTCATGCAATGATGGCACAGGCTTATATAAACTTGAAAGCCCCTGATACCGCCATTCAGGAACTTAAAATAGCTTCTGCATATACCAAAAAGCAACCAGAGAAAGGGAGGTATTATTTTATTATTGGACAACTATTTAATCAGTTAGGACATAGAGATAGTGCAAATTATGCATTTGGAAAGATCATCGAATTAAATAGAAAATCCCCCCGGGTGTATATGATTAATGCGCATTTACATCAAATTCAAAATACGGAAATAACTGAGGAGAATAAGGAAGAGTTACTTGAAGAGCTGGTTAATCTTGAAGAAAATAGAGAAAACAGACCATTTTTAGATAAGATATACAATCAGAAGGCTGAATATTATATGGCTACTGGGTCAGACAGCCTGGGAATTGTATATTATAATAAGTCTTTAAGAGCAACACAAAATTCACCACAGTTGAATGCGCTTAATTATGAAAATCTTGCAGAGTACAATTTCGATGGAAATGACTACAAAATTGCGGGGAATTATTATGATAGTGTTCTGTCTAACTTACCTGAGAATACAAAAAAATTCAGGGCTATTAAGAAAAAATTAGATAATCTGGAAGATGTTATTAAGTATGAAGATGTGGTTCAATATGCCGACAGCGTAATAACGCTTTATAATCTTCCAAAAATAGATCAATTAGCATTTTTCGAAAATTATATTGCCAAATTGAAGTTGGCTGAGGAAGAAGCCGCATTAAAAAAGGAAAACCAGGCTAATGCTGGTTTTGCAGCTTTTGCAGAAACAAAGGGCGGGAAACAGAATAAAGGTAAATTTTACTTTTACAATATTACTAGCCTGGGGTATGGAAAAAACGACTTTAAAACCAGATGGGGAGACCGGGTATTGGAAGATGACTGGCGTTGGAGCAATAGAAATACAAAGCAACTTACAGAAGGCATAAGGGATCCGCTCATTGCTGATGGTGGTATTGACGCTGGAGAAGAAATGACGGAAGAACAGAAATATTCAGTAGAATATTATTTGGATCAGATACCCACCGATATTGCAGTTATAGATAGTCTTAAATTGGAAAGAAATTTTGCAAACTACCAGTTGGGATTAATTTATAAGGAGAAATTTAAGGAAAACCTTTTGGCTGCAGGCAAATTGGAGACTGTTTTGAAGTCAGAGCCAGAAGAACGCCTGGTACTTCCATCCATGTATAACTTGTACAAGATATATGAGGAATCTGGCAGTCCACTTGCCGAAAGTATGAAACAAAATATTATCCAAAGCTTTCCCGATTCGCGGTATGCTGAAATTTTAGTAAATCCAAAAGCAGTTTTAGCAGGCTCAGAAGATAGTCCTGATGCCAAATACGCTCAACTTTATAAACTATATGAAAATCAAGATTATTTAACTGTGATAACAGGCGCCGAAGCCAACATAAATTTGTATACCGGAGATCCTATCGTGCCAAAATTTGAGATGCTAAAGGCCAGTGCCATAGGCAGACTTCAAGGCTATGACGATTTTAAGGAAGCCCTCAATTATGTAGCACTGAATTATCCGAATAATCCTGAAGGTAAAAAGGCACAACAAATGATTGCCGAACAGTTACCCAAATTGGAGCCAAAGGACTTCTCATTAGAAATTGAATCAAAAGGAACGGCTAATTGGAAAGTCATATTTCCATTTAAAAGACAGAATGACGATAAGGCGTTGGCACTAAAAAAAGTATTGGAGAAATCTATCGGGGATTTAAAGTATAATAATCTCGTTTCTAAAGATATTTATAACCTGGAGATGGAATTTATAGTTGTTCATGGATTTAAATCAAAAGACTACGCTTTAGGTTATGTAGAACTCCTAAATAAAAACAAGGATTACCGAATTGCTAATGAGAATTTTGTAATTTTATCTTCCAACTATAAAATCATTCAAATACATAAAAACTTACAAGAATATAAAAATCAAGTTTTAACCCCAAAACCATAAACAAGATGTTTTCTGATAACAAAAAACCTAGAACTATGAACGAAATAGGCGGACAACCCAACAGAATTGAAAAGAATACGAAAATAAAAGGCGACATAATATCCGAAGCCGACTTTAGGATAGATGGTAAACTAGATGGTAACGTAAAAACCTCCGGAAAGGTTGTAATTGGCAAAGGCGGCTACATTCACGGCAAAGTAGAATGTGTAAATGCCGATATTGAAGGAAGTTTTAACGGGGAACTGCAAGTGTCAAATTTATTGGCGCTAAAGGCATCTGCCGTTATTGAAGGTACAGTAACTGTTGCTAAACTGGCAGTTGAACCAGGTGCTACATTTAATGCATCATGTACAATGAAGGGTAAAGGAGGAATAAGTTCGAATGACACAATTAAGACTGCAACAGCAAGTTCGACGGATTCAGGTTCAGGCGCGAGCTATAAATCTGGTGTTGCTAGTGGATCTGGCAGTAAAAGTGAACCAGCTAAGGTTTCCTGATCGCCCCATTTTTTGTTTTCCATTGAGCCCAGCCTAAACTTCTAGAAACGCTTAGGTCTTTTGTGCTTGCAATAGTCTTATAGATATTTCAATTAAAATGGCGAAAGGGAAAAAGGAAGTTAAATACTGGCTAAGTCTTACCGGAATAGCCGTTCAAATGGGAGTTATTATATATTTAGGAGCCAGGTTAGGCCAATGGCTCGATTTGAAGTATCAGAACGAAAATAATACTTATACCATAATTCTTACTTTATTTGCAGTTGCCATTTCAATGTATTTGGTAATACAGCAAACCAAAAAATTGAACTCCTGATTTGAATAAAAAAATTATCACTTTTTCGGGCCTGCTACTTGGCACACTTTTGATTGTTGGCATACTACACGCCGGATTTTTGTTCGCTCGAAACCTGGATTTGGATTATCGCCTCCTGCTCCTGGGCTATTTGATAAACTTTGCAATGGCTTTGGGGATATACTCGGCGCTGCTCTATTTTTCTGAAAAGAAAAATAAAAATCTCGGATTTTTGTTTATGTTCGGAAGCACTTTAAAATTCGTTATCTACTTCCTGATTTTTGATCCAATTTTTATGTTGGATGGTAAGCTCACAAAAGTTGAATTTTTCATTTTTTTTATACCGTATTTTACATGTCTGCTCATAGAGACTTTTGCACTAATCAAACTAATGCGGGAAATTGATCATCAATAGAATCGCTATCACCTGTTTTCAGGGGAAAAATAAAATTCTAAATGCTTTTTTCTTTTTAAGAGAATAGCTTACATTTGCACGGATTTTTAGAGACCCATTTTTATAAGTGATATGCGAAATCCTCTTTTGGTAAAATTCTTTCTGGTTTTCACAATATTCTTCAGTGTGACGATATTCGCAAAGGCAGCGGAGATAAGTGAAGAAGAATCCAAAACCGACCTGAAAACAGAAATAGACGAGTATATACAACACCACCTTAAGGATTCTCATGATTTCTCCTTGTTTTCCTATTCCGATAGTGAGGGAGAGCAACATCATGTTGGATTTCCATTACCTGTTATTCTTTGGGATAATGGTCTGGTACTTTTTTCATCTTCCAAATTCCATCATGGAGAAGAAGTAGCCACCTCAGGAGATAATCATTACAAATTATATCACGGTAAAATTTATAAAACAGACGAGACTGGGACTATTAATTATGATGCTGAACACCATGCTTCCAATATAAAACCTTTAGATTTTTCGATAACCAAAAGTGTCATGATGATAGTGATTACGGGCTTTTTAATGCTTCTTTTATTTGGAGGATTAGCCAAATCGTATTCTAAAAATGGAGGAATCGCCAAAGGTGTGGGAAGGTTTTTTGAACCAATAATTTTATATATACGAGATGATATTGCAATTGCCACAATAGGAGAAAGAAAGTATAAGAAATATATGCCTTTTCTACTTACTATTTTCTTCTTTATTTGGTTTTTGAATATGTTTGGCCTCACACCCTTAGGGGTTAACGTAACGGGTAATATTGCAATAACAACTGCATTGGCAATTCTGACTTTTTTGATTACCAATTTAACAGGGACAAAGACCTACTGGAAACACTTATTTGATCCACTGGGAGATTCAATGCCATGGTACGCTAAAATTCCTTTATATGTTATATTAATTCCGATTGAAGTTTTAGGAATATTTATAAAACCATTTTCATTATTAATACGTCTATATGCCAACATGCAGGCAGGACATATTGTTATTATGAGCTTAATTGGACTAATGTTCCTTTTTAAAAATTGGATTGGCAGTTCGTTGTCCTTTGGACTTGCATTTGCCATTTCATTAATTGAAATTCTGGTGGCCTTATTACAGGCATATATTTTTACAATGTTGTCGGCATTGTATTTTGGTTTTGCTTCTGAGGAACATGAGCATGCAGAGGCACATTAATTTGAATGTTTAATTTTTAATTATATATACTATGACAATTCCAAGAATTGTAGGTGCAGGATTAATTGTAATCGGTGTAGGAGTGGGTATCGGAAGAATCGGTGGCCAGGCTATGGAAGCGATTGCGCGTCAACCTGAAGCTTACGGAAAAATTCAAACAGCAATGCTTATTGTTGCAGCGCTTATTGAAGGTATTGGTTTTGCTGCACTTTTTGCAACTGCAGAAAACTAGAAAGATAACTAATGGTGGTAACGGTTGGTTACCACCATTAGTTTAATTCAAAAATTGAACGATTAAGATTTAATAGGTATGGAGAAATTAATAGAAGATTTTTCGTTAGGCTTGTTCTTTTGGCAAACTTTGCTGTTTGTGGCATTGGTATTTTTATTATGGAAATATGCATGGAATCCAATTCTGAATGCAATAAATGACCGCGAAGAGGGAATTAAAAATGCATTGGCTTCTGCGGAAGAAGCTAAAAAGGAAATGCAGAATTTAACTGCAGATAATGAGAAATTATTAAAGGAAGCCAGGGCGGAACGCGAAACCCTCTTAAAAGAAGCAAGGGAAATAAAAGACAAAATTGTCACTGATGCTAAAG
>Ga0209013_10003347_pt1 | contig 14237 bp, 16 predicted proteins | sample Cruoilmetagenom2_FD_187291 | JGI IMG/M metagenome (GOLD analysis project Ga0209013, IMG submission 187291) | Oil polluted marine microbial communities from Coal Oil Point, Santa Barbara, California, USA - Sample 2 (SPAdes) (version 2) | ecosystem: Environmental > Aquatic > Marine > Oil seeps ... | reverse complement strand
GTTTTCGACCAGCCATAATCATTAAATAGAAGCTGATAAAAATAGCGATAAGAGTACCAGTCCAAGTCCAAAAATCGTTTGCATGTTTTAAACCTATGACCCAAAAAATTTCAAAGAAAGCAGCAATAAATACTTTAATCCAGTCTTTATTCATTTAAAGACACCTCCAATTTTATTCTTACCCTAAAATCACAAAAAAAGCCTAGGAGTTAACTGTTAAACAGTTTCTCCCAGGCTTTTATCCTTCCGTGACACAGCAAGCTGTGAGTTTTCTCTCGGACCAGTCCAACAAAACTGTTGCGGAACCCTAGAAAACATTTTAAGTATCAAATTACTTTATATTATACATATTTTTATCTTTTAGTCAATTTTAGCAAAATATATACACTTTAAACAGAAGTTTTTGTTGCAAATGCAATATAATTAAGCTAAATTTAATATATAACCATTTTTATTGCATTTGCAACAAAATATAAACTAAGGAGTTTATCATGAAAGAAATACTTCGAGAAATTGGAATGATAGCAAGGGCATTAGATTCAGTAAGTAATATAGAATTTAAAGAATACGACCTTACAAAAGGACAATACTTATACCTTGTGCGAATATGTGAATTTCCAGGAATTATTCAAGAAAAGTTAGCAGAGATGATAAAAGTAGATCGAACAACAGCAGCCCGTGCTATAAAAAAACTTGAAATAAATGGTTTTATTGACAAGAAAGAAGATAAAAATAACAAAAAAGTAAAAAAACTCTTCCCAACAGAGAAAGGGAGAAATGTTTACCCTCAGATAAAAAAAGAAAATGATTATTCTAATACCGTGGCATTAGAAGGGTTTTCTGAGAGTGAGGTAGAAAGCATTTTTAATCTACTTCTAAGAGTAAGAAAAAATATAGAAAAAGACTGGGAATTTGTAAAAAAAGGAAACAAAAGAAATTACTGATTATATAAAGGAGTGATATAAATGAATATTAGACTAAAAAAATGTAATCTTGAAGATTTACCCATACTTCAAGAAGTTAGTTATGAAACATTTAATGAGACATTTAAAGAGCAGAATTCACCCGAAAATATGAATACCTATTTAGAAATGGCCTTTAACTCAAAGCAATTGGAAATAGAACTATTACATATTTCTACCGAATTCATTTTTGTTTATTTGAATGATGAGGTCGCAGGATACTTAAAGACTAATATCAATGATGCTCAGTCTGAAAAAATGGGGGATGAGTCACTTGAAATAGAAAGGATTTATATAAAGAACAAATTTCAAAGACATGGTCTTGGTAAATTTTTACTTAGTAAAGCTATACAAATTGCGTTGGAATGTAATAAAGCGAAAATTTGGTTAGGCGTATGGGATAAAAATGAAAATGCTATCGCTTTTTATAAGAAAATGGGGTTTGTTCCTACTGGATCCCACTCTTTCTATATGGGAGATGATGAACAAATAGATCTTATAATGACAAAAACAATTATATAAGAACTCTTGTCACGTGTATTTGGAAAGTGAGTGAGAGAAAAAAAGATAAATCAAACAGAAGAGCTATAGCGGTTAATCATCGAAATAGGTTCAAATAAGGAAGAAAACTTTGAGCGACGAAAATTAAAGAGCAATCATTGCCAAAACGTTGTGCATCAATGTTTTGGCATTTTATTATGATCGATACAAAAGATTAATTTGCTCTGCTATATAAGCTGAATCCAAGTGTAAGCCATCTTTTAACCACCACATAATGATGCCGATAATAGAAGCGGTTTTTATATCTGGATCTACGTTAATTTTTCTTCCTATATTTTTAGATTGACTTCTGCGGTTTACTATTAAATCCTTCATCAACAAAAGTAAGTGTTGCTCTACTTGTTCAAACTGTACTAAAGCAAGTATGTGATTCCTTTGTTCAAGAAGATAATCCAATAGCTGTATTAATTGCTCTTTTCGATTCCTATCAAAAATGGAGTTCAAATTTTCTATTTTGTCAGTTAGCGCTTGTAAAATATCACTTATTAAATGTTCCTTTAAGTCATTAATATTATGGTAGTGTAAATAAAAGGTAGTTCGGTTCAGTTGTGCTCTCTGCGTTAATTTATGAATAGAAATTTGGTGTAAAGAGTGATCTTCTTGTAATAGTGTCAGTAATGCAGATTTAAGCATTTCCTGTGTACGAATGGTACGAGGATCTTCATTAAAAGTCATGTAAATCATTCCTTCTTAATATAAAATTGTCTACTAATCGACAGAAATGGCCTGATTGTATATGGTTGTTTTAATGCTTTTGCTATTATATTTTTTAGACACTTTGTCGACAATATATATTATATGGGAAGGGATTTAATATGCAAACTGAAATATCGAGTAGTACTAAAAATTTGCTACTTATCATTATGATAACAGGAACGTTTTTCTCTACATTAAACCAAACATTGTTAAATGTAGCGCTTAGTGATTTAATGGTTGTTTTTAATGTAAATACTTCAACTATTCAATGGCTTGCAACTGGCTTTATGCTTGTAAATGGTGTGTTAGTTCCAATTACAGCTTACTTAATGAAACGCTTTTCCACACGTCAGTTATTTATCAGCTCATTGTTATTTTTACTAATCGGCTCTGTTGTTGCAGCATGTGCAAATAATTTCGGCGTACTATTAACAGGTAGAATGATTCAAGCAGTAGGAGCTGGTATTATCATCCCGTTAATGATGACTGTAATAGTTTATCTATATCCAGCGGAGGAACGTGGATCGGTTATGGGTAAGATTGGCTTCGCTATTATTTTTGCACCAGCAATTGCACCAACATTAGCTGGCTTTGTTTTAGAATATTTATCTTGGCAATGGTTATTTATCATGATGATTCCATTCGTAGCGGTAATTATCATTCTAGCAAGTAAATACTTAGTTAATGTTGGTGAAACGTCAAAATTAAAGCTCGACATAGTCAGTGTAATTTACTCAACTTTCGGCTTTGGATTTGTTCTTTTTGGCTTTAGTAGCGCAGGAAGTAGAGGATGGGATGATTTAGTCGTCATTACATCAATTGTTGGAGGTTTGTTCGTAACGATATTGTTCTGTCACAGACAAATAAAGTCTGCTGAACCTTTATTGAATTTAAATGTCTTCAAATTTAAAGTATTTACAATGACGTCGATAGTTAATATTGCAATTACCGTTTTAATGTATGCCGATTTAATATTGCTACCGATTTACTTACATGAGGGGCGAGGGTTTACTGCACTTGGTGCAGGATTGCTATTATTACCGGGTGCCATTATTAATGCAATACTTTCCCCAGTAACCGGAAAGCTATTCGATAAGTTTGGGGCAAAACCTTTATTCATTCTAGGAACAGGTTTAATCGCGATATCGATGTTCGCTGTCATTGATCTATCACCTGAAACAACAACTATATATATATTAGTTCGTACAATTATACTGCGTATTGGTTTAGCGTTTATTACGATGCCGTTAAACACAGCTGCATTAAATGCATTACCAAAAGAACTAGCCTCTCATGGATCAGCTATCAATAATACAGTTCGCCAGCTAGCTGGAGCAATTGGTACAGCAGTTATTATGACAGTTTATACTATTCAATTAGTGAATGTTTCTTTAGAATCTAATACAGGTTATATTAGCGCTGCTAGTAACACATACTTCTATATGTTTATAATCTCTATAATCGCGTTCATAATCACATGGTTTACACCGAAAAAGACAAGTTAACTTAAATAAATATAAATACGATTGACGTTAATATATGGATACATAAAAAGACTTAAAACCTTATCTAATTGGATTAAGTCTTTTTATTAGTTTGTGCCATTTTTTTGCTAAAATCGTGATTTTCTCTCCTATACCACCATAAGCAAAAGATGAACCAACTATAGCCAAGTAACCAACCGGCTAATACATCAGAGGCAAAGTGATGTCCTTCTGTTATTCGAGAAAGCCCAATTAATAATACTAATAGCATGGCTGATATCCAAATGATAATCGAAACCCTCATCGAAGTAGCAGTTCGATTTAAGAGATAGGCGATTGTAAATAAATACAATAATCCATGCACTGCATGGCCAGAAGGAAAACTAAAAGTGGAAAACTGATCTGTAATCTCAGGACGGGTTCGTTCAATTATGCGTTTTAAAAACTGGTATAATCCATATCCCACACCAACGGATAAAATGACAAAAACCATTAATTTATAATCTCTTTTACGAATCCAAAGGATGATTAAGACAATTATTATAATCGCAAAAATATACTTGGTCTCACCTAAATAATGAAACATTGTAATGAATTTATTTCCATATAAAGAGTCAAATGCTACCTTGTCAAAAGCTTGGATGAATGGTGTGTCGTAGGTCATCCATAAAATACAAAATACAACGAAAGTACAAACAGCAAAAACATATTGCAACTTGAGCATTTTATTATTCCTTCCATTTTGTTAAATATATCTTAGTATGGCTAAGCTATATTGAGAAATACTATTTAGTAACATAGTTTTAAAATACAAAACAGTAAGAAGCTAATATTTCCTACTGTTTTGTAAAGTTATTTAGCAGTAGTTTTTAATCGTTTTGGAAATTTAATTGAATTATTTTCGCTGATAAATGTTGAACCTAATAGTAAAGCACCACCTAGCATTTGAGCAAATGTCATTTCCTCTTGCAAGATTAGAGCAGAAATTACTAATGATGTAATTGGGTCCGCATAGCTTAGTGCAGCGATGCTTTGCCCTTTTAGCTTCTGCATACCTGAGAAGAATAACAAGAATCCAATGCCAGTGTGTATAATCCCTAAGATTAATATAAATGGAACGGAAGAACTAGATACGTCCAATATTCCGAACCCCTCCGTAAAGAAAACATATGGCAATAGAAGTATTGTAGCTGTTCCAAGTTGAAGTAGTGTCGTTTCTAACCCATCCATATTTTTGATAAACTTATTCAGTAACATTAATGAGGCATAAAGTACTGCAGCCATTAATCCATAACCAATGCCAATTAAATCATTCAATCCAGATGTACTTATACCACTATTACCAACAATAAATAACATACCTAGCATAGCTACAGCAATACATATTATTTTTTTAGCTGATAAATTTTCCTTGAGTACAAGTGGTGAAAGAATTAAGACAATAACTGGTGCAAAATAGTAACTTAAAGTCGCATTAGAAAGGGTCGTATGCTTGAATGCTTGGAACAGGAAAATCCAATTTCCACCCAGTGCAATACTAGATAGTAATAACACAAGCGCATTTACTTTAACCAATGCCCACGAAATTTTCTTCTTCATCAGGAGAAGAACTGTAGCTAAGAATAAACTGCCTATTAAACCACGTAAAAGGGCTATTTCACTTGAAGATAAATCAATGTATCGTACAAAAACCCCAATTGTGCCGAAGATTATCATTGATAATAAGAACTGAATATTTGATTTCATAGTCTACTCCTCCGAATCTGCGAAAGAGTTTATATTTCGCAGACTCTTAATCTGTTATTAATATAAGTAATTCTTGTGCTGACTGATCAGCTGGAGTAAACGGTGGTGGCGGTGATGTCGAAAATTGCTTCCAAATATAGTGATTTGGATTGATTAATGGCATGGTAATTCCTCCTTCTTTTTAATAAAACTAATTATACAGAATGAATTATTATTTGACCAAGTAATGTTTGAGTTAAAGGGATTGAGCTTCAAATATCTCATTTCGCAGATTCTTGAATCATTATATTTTAACTTGACGTTCATATGAGAGATGTTTATACTCTAAATAGTAATTATTACGATTTAAGAAAAGAAGATTTTATTTATGAAGATTTCACTAGCAATAGGGTAAATTAAGGCGTACTAAGATGTAAGATATCAAACAGATGTTGAGCGAATTAAGATTGGGGGATAATGTAACTTTCTACAAGAACGGAGTAGAAAATTCAAGTAAATTTATCTATGTTGGATACGAAATCCTAACAGATGAAACAGGAAACAGAGGGGTAAGATATATATTTAAACAAGTACGAAAGATTTAAGGGCTTCCTCAATATATAAAATTTAGTGATCATAGTATTAAAGAGAATTAATCTGACCATTTCCATTTGTATTGGGGTGACGACCGTATGACTTTGTTAGAGGAAGTTACAAATTGGCCAACATACTACCCAACGGAGATGAACGGACATGAAATTGAACACGAAATGATAGAGCTTTAAATATCTAGGGTGACAGAGTAGTTTGAGTATTAAAAAATTTTAAAAAGGAGACAGATATAGTGGAATTCTGGGAATCGAGTTTTATTGAAAAACAAATGATGTGGGGATTTGAACCTACAGACTCTGCAATCCTAATAAAGGACTATTTTCTTGAAGAAAAAGTTAAGGATATACTAGTACCTGGAATTGGGTATGGTAGAAATGCTAAGGTTTTTATTGAAAATGGAATAAATGTTACAGGTATTGAAATTTCAGAAACAGCGATTGATTTGGCAAGACAAAATGGACTTGATATAAATATTTTTCATGGTTCAGTAACTGACATGCCTTTTGACAATAAACTCTACGACGGAATATTTTGCCATGCGCTTCTTCACTTATTGAATAAGCATGATAGAAAAAAATTTATTAAAGATTGCTATAATCAGTTAAAGCCAAATGGATATATGATTTTTACAACTGTTTCAAAAAAAGCACCCATGTTTGGTAAGGGAAAACAATTGGATAAAGACTACTTTGAAATAATGGAAGGTGTAAAAATGTATTTTTATGATTCGGACTCCATAAAACAAGAGTTTGGGAAACACGGACTAGTAAATTTTACAGAAATTGATGAGCCGAGTAAAGACTTGAAAAACAAACCTTCTATAAACTTTATAGTTGTTAAATGTAAGAAATAAATCATTAAATTGAATGGCTAGGAGGAAGTAAATGTTTACTTACGATTCCTTTGAATTGTCAGGGATTTTTATACTACTTCGACCTGTATTTATAACGATTCTTGTTGCAAAGATTATTGTTTTTATTACAGTACTTATACCAAAATTTAGAGCAATGTATAACAATGTAATCCCAATACTATTCGCTTCAATAATTGGAACAGTCTTATCTGCTCAACTTTTCTTTTATGATGGAATAATTATAGATGAGTTAGTACTAGACGGAGATTCAATTTCCTTCTTTTTACTTATTATCATTGTGCTGTTTGCAATACTTAACCCTTGTCTGTACCTTTGGAATAAAAGAAATTAAATTAGATATTCTTTCTGAACTAAAAGTAATTTAGTTTAAATAGACCATCAAATATTGATGGTCTATTTGTACGTCTTAAACACTGAGGAAATCACGAAGATTCAGACTATGATGTTACACTTATACAAATGCAGCAACTAACAACAATATTCGATGAAAATTATAGTTCTTCTGCTTTTTCAATAAATATGAGAATATTTCCAATTTAAAACGATGTTATAAGTGTAGAGGCCTTTACAATTTAAGTAGGAGTCGTTGTATGATAATTACAAGTGAAAATTTTATAAAATATCTAAAAAAAGAGAGAAGAAGCACTGGAATATATAATTGAGGAATATATAGGAATTGTAAAAGCAGTTATTTACAATTCCCTCAAATCTACAATGATCCTCAGATTCGATAAGATATCTAAGGTTAAATATCTTAAGGAAGGAGTTATTAAAAAGACATACCAATTTTATTTTAGAGTATCTGATACATATGAAATAAATGATTACTGGGTTCATTTAATGGACCACCATATAAATTTTGCCGAAAAAGATATTGCATTCATTAAAATAGGTAATGCCATCTATATGAAAAAATTTTGTTTAATATAAGCATCTAAATTACTAATATCTTCTACCAATGACGATGTTCTTACCTAGAAGGTGCAATGTACTACTCAACAAACTCTAATCATAATGAACAAAAGCAGCAAGGTAGTTCAGCATGAAAACCTAACATCTAAACCAATATTTTAGCCTTTAAGTGTCATACTTCAAAAAGTATAGGAATAGTACATAACTAGAACACATTATAAAAACGAGAAGAAATGAGATGATTCTACGTTAGAAAAATTGAGAGAAATTAATTTGAAAACTGCTGTATTAATGGGGATTGTTTTTTACACTTTGACTATCTTTCTTCATCTTTTAATTCTAAGCGGAATTATTCCGTTAACATGGGTTAATGGCGGACGGTCTGAATCCTTCGTTAATCAGTTACCAATTTCTATAATCAATATTTTTATTTCTATTATTGGAGTGGTTTTTACTCTTTTTGTTAGTGGAAAAGCACTAAAAAAATACCGAAGAGGAATAACAACTATTTGTTGGCTGTTTGTTGTACTATGGTCAGTTGGTTTTGTACAACAATTGCTTGGCACTCCATTTGAAAAAATGGTTTGTTCATTCATATTGTTATTAGGAGTCATCTCGAACTTGAGGATGGCGATTGAAAAATTAAAATAACATAGCGATTTACTTAAAGAATAATGAGCTGCCAATACAGCTCTTTTTTAATTGAACAAAATTTAGTTGTAGAAATAGTAACATAAATGGACCTCTAATCTATCCATTTACAGTTCATATGTAAATATAAAGATTGTTATATTCATAGGTATAATACTCTAGTTATCCCGTCCTTACCTAAACAGTTACAGATATGCTATAAAAGCATACTATAGCAATATTAAGGATAGGAGGGAATTTCATTGTCTAATGCTTATTTAGATTTATTAGCTTATTTTGGAATTGGCGGAGCACATCCTGGAGGTTTTAGCCTAACACAATCTATATTGGAAGATATAGATATTCCACCAAATGGATCTGTACTAGATATAGGTTGTGGAACAGGGCAGACTGCAGCCTTCTTAGCTGAAAGAAATAAATGTCAAGTGACTGCGATTGATATTCACCCCATTATGGTGCAAAAAGCTAGACAACGTTTTAAAAAAATTAAAGCTCAGATAAAGGTGTTCGAAGGAGATGTGCAAAATTTGGATATCGTAGATAATTCCTTCGATTTAATAATAGCCGAGTCTGTTATTGTTTTTACGGATATTTCGAAGACGTTAAAGGAACTATCTAGAGTTTTGAAAAGTGGTGGGAATTTGATCATGATTGAAATGACTGCGGAACAATACCTGTCAAAAGAAAAACAAAAACAAGCATGTAGTCTATACGGCATCAATGAAATATTAGATACAGATGATTGGATCTTGCGTTTACATCAAGCTGGCTTAACCCAAGTAGAAATAATAAATACATCATCAGCGCTTATTCAAAGTGAAATAAATGATATAACTCCATCGAGTCAGCTAAATATGGACCACTTTGACTTATGGGAGCAGCATAACGAATTTATACTTCAGAACCAAGATTTCATCGGCTATCGTGCATTTAAATGTTGGAAATCCTAACTGATGTTATTCTTAACTAAAAAACTATTTGCCCATAATCACTCTTTAAAACTTAGATTCCCTACTATAGAATATAATTCTGGAAATATCAGACCACTTCTTTTGTTAGACCACTCATTATGCACAAATAATCCATAGCTTTGAAGTCATGCTTCTGCATTTTTTGAGAACGTATTAATCTCCCATAAAAAGAGCCTCCTCCTACTTGTTTTAAGTCTTAAAATTACCATCAACTTTAATTATCTAGACAGCTGTCTACTACACAATCTTCTCAACTGCATATGTTAATAACGACATATTAAGTAGTCTTGAAAGGAGGATAAGTATGTATCAATCTAATTTATATGATCAATGTTGTAGGTTACAGGGACAACGAGTGAGAATTACATGTAACGATGGTAGAGCTTACATCGGGGAAATTACAAGAGTTAACAGAAATATGGTCTGGATTCGACCAGAGGAAAACCTTGGTGGCTATGGTTTACGGTTTTTCGGTGGTTATGGAGAATCGGGATTTGGATTTGGTATTGCCCTAGGTGCTATCGCTGGAATCGCACTAGCTTCAGCATTTTTTTGGTAAAACAGATAATATTCTGATTAATTTACTAATCAACAAGCATTTGCGAATTTGAAACTGGAAAAATTATTCGAGCTAATTTCTGAGGGAGGCTAAAGGATTTTGGGATGATTTTTATACTGATAGAACAAAAGAAATTCCTTTTTTCAAAATCAAAGGTTCTGATGAAAATCTAGTAGATTATTTTAATAATGTTATAGAACCTAAACGAGTTTTGGAATTAGGATGTGGACCAGGTAGGAATGCGATTTATATGGCTAAAAACGACTGTGCAGTAAATGCTCTAGATCTTTCTAGTAATGCGATTGAATGGGCAAAAGAAAGGGCTAGTGAAGATAGGGTTAATATAGATTTTCATTGTATTTCCCTTTTTGACTTCAAATTTAAGCCACATTATTACAATTTTATATATGACTGCGGTTTGTTTCATCATTTAGCACCCCATCGAAGGTTATCAATTATTGAGTTACTTAAAAAAGCATTGAAAGCAAATGGGCACTTCGATATTGTTTGCTTTAATACTGATGGTGGCTTTAATACATCGGATCGGGAAGTTTATAAAGAAGGCAGTTTAAAAGGGGGATAGGATACACGGAGGAACGTAGTGAGAGTTAGGGGAGATCTTTCTTTTGAAAGGAGAAGGCGGTAATCGATTACAGAGATCAACTTCCGCCTGTTTCCGAACTCAACAAAATTACTGCAAAGTTCTTTCGCTATATTAATATCCTTCACATTGTGATAACAATTTTCCCTTGAGCATGCCCTTCGTCAAAAAACCTGAAAGCGTTAGGAATTTCACTCAATTTATAGGATCGGTCAATTACAGGTTTTATTTTTCCATTTTCCAGAAGTTCTTTGATAAAAATCAAATCATTTTGACTTGGCCTTTGTAGAAAGTTACCCATCTTCTTACTTCCTGTCATTGAAAGCAAAGGCCCTAAAATCATAGCTTGAGTCAATTGGGCTCCAGAACCTCCGACCATTACATAATTGCCATTCGGACTAAGCGAACGCTTATAAGCTGAAATTGGTTGGTACCCGTTTACGGCAAGAATTAGATCGTAATGTTCCTTATTTTTTGTGAAGTTTTCTTTTGTATAATCAATGACTTTGTCTGCACCTATAGATTTTACAATGTCTAAATTTCTTGTGCTACAGATCCCAGTTACCTCTGCTCCAAATGATTTAGCAATCTGTATTGCAAAAGTACCTACACCACCCGATGCGCCATTAATCAAAACCTTTTGCCCAGGTTCGATCTTACCCTTATCTCGTAAACTCTGAAGGGCAGTGGTGGCAGCCATAGGCACAGCAGCAGCTTCCAAATAGGAAATATTGCCAGGTTTACGTACCAATACATGTTCGGGAGCTGTTACATATTCAGCAAAACCACCCCATCCATAACCAGAGAGATCACCAAATACTTCATCACCAGGTTTAAAGTGTTTAATATTTTTGCCAACGGATTCAATCCTCCCGGATATATCACCCCCGGGTATAATGTACTTTGGTTTTAAAAGTCCAAATGCAAACCGCGCTAGAAACGGTTTTCCTTTTAAAAGAACTAGGTTTCCATAATTCAAGGAGGCAGCATAGATTTTTATAAGCACTTGATTGTCGTCAGGAATAGGATTTTTCACCTCTTTTAATTCAAGAACATCAGGTGAGCCATATTTGTTAGTAATTATCGCCTTCATCAATTTCCTCCTAAGTACTATCAAATTTCCCCATCTATCTCATTAGAAAATATGTCTAATAAAAATTAAAAAGACCTGAAATTAATTAAAACCCAAGGTAAATTCACCTTGGGTTTTAATATGTTACTGGTGTTTAGTTTGAAATGCAATCATGAATTCACTCAGAGCATTACATGTGTCGAGTGGAACCGAGTTATAAGTAGAAGCACGGCAACCACCTACTGAGCGATGACCAGTTAAGCCGATAAATCCAGCTTCTTTTGCTTCACTTAAAAATTGTTTTTCTAATTCCTCATCTGTTACCCGGAATGTAATGTTCATGAGAGAACGGCTTTCTTTTGAAGCATGACCTGTATAGAAGTCTTTGCTGTTATCAATCACATCATAAATAAGATTTGCTTTTTCCTCATTCTGTTTAGCGATTGCAGTTAATCCACCATTTTTTTCAATCCATTTTAACACTTCCCCGAGCATATAAATCCCAAATGTTGGTGGTGTGTTGTATAGGGAATTACTATCTGCGTGAGTGCTGTATTTTAGAATTGTCGGAATGTCCGTGTTTGCCTTTGCTAAAAATTCCTTACGTGCAATAACGACAGTTACTCCGGAAGGTCCAAGGTTTTTTTGGGCACCGGCATAAATCATATCAAATTTACTAACATCTAAAGGTTTTGACATAATATCACTGGACATATCTGCGATTAATGGAACCTCACCTGTATCAGGGAACTCGGTCCATTGTGTACCATAAATTGTATTATTTGATGTTATATGTACATATGTATCATCTAAATCTATATGGATGTCTTCTAATGAAGGGATATTTCGATATTGATTTTCTTTTGTACTGGCATTTACTACAGGTTCACCAAATAGTTTAGCTTCTTTATAAGCCTTTTCTGACCAAACGCCTGTCATTATATAGCTTGCTTTTTTGTCAATCTGTAAGAAATTCATAGGAATCATTGTAAATTGGAGACTTGCGCCACCTTGTAAGAAAAGTACTTCATAGTCATTTGGAATAGCAAAAAGTTTTCTTAAAAGGGAAATTGCTTCATTATGTATTTCTTCATAAGTTTCACTGCGGTGACTCATTTCCATTATAGACATACCAGAACCTTGGAAATTAACTAATTCTAGTTGTGCCTTTTCTAATACTTCTAGTGGTAGTGCAGAAGGACCTGCATTAAAATTATACGTGCGTTGGTTTGATTGGCTCAATATGAACTCTCCTATTCTAATGGTTTGAATATATCTTTCTATTATATACGGTTTTTAAGTAAATATTTTAAAATTGCAAAAATATTTTGGAAAAGTGAATAAAATGTTAACTTTTCATTTTCGATATTATTATGAGAATATTTCAGAATCCGAATTATTTTGGTTTTCCATCTATCGGAATGTTCTAATATTTGCTAAAATAATAAAGTCTTAATATATATAGTGGGGGAAGAAAATTGAAAGTATTCTTAGATTTAGGATGGTTTTTTAAACAAAGAAAGAAGCAGTATCTTATCGGTATTCTTATGTTACTATTTGTTGCATTTCTACAGCTACTACCACCGAAAATTATAGGGTATGTGGTAGATGAAATCAGTCAAAATACGCTAACCACAGAGTTTTTAGTCAAATGGTTAGGAATATTAGCACTGGCGTCAATTGGAATGTATATCTTGCGTTATTATTGGCGAATTATGATTTTTGGATCGTCAATATTTTTAGCAAGACAGTTAAGAGAAAACTTGTTTCGTCACTTTACAAAAATGTCTCCATCTTTTTATCAGAAAAAGCGAGTTGGGGATTTAATGGCCCATGCCACAAATGACTTATCTGCTGTCCAACAAACGGCAGGGGCAGGTGTGTTGACACTTGTAGATTCTCTAGCAACAGGAGGGTTTGTAATCGCAGCAATGGCGATTACGATTAACTGGAAGCTAACTTTAATAGCATTATTACCGCTGCCTCTGATGGCTATTTTAACAAGCTATTATGGAAAACTATTGCATCAAAGGTTTCGATATGCACAAGAAGCTTTTTCTAATTTAAATGATAAATCTCAAGAAAGTATTTCCGGAGTAAAAGTTATTAAAACGTTTGGACAGGAGAAAGAGGATACGAAGGATTTTGTTCGGTTATCACAAGAAGTAGTAGATAAAAATATTCGAGTTGCAAAAGTAGACGCTTTATTCGATCCAACGATTTCTTTAGTTGTTGGGATGTGTTTTTTTCTATCTATTGTATTCGGCACTCGGTACATATTAGCAGATGAAATGTCGATCGGTGATCTATTTGCTTTTACGTCTTACCTTGGTTTGCTAGTTTGGCCGATGCTCGCCTTTGGATGGCTATTTAATATTGTAGAACGAGGGCGAGCATCTTATGATCGTATTAAAAATCTAATGGATGAAAAAATTGAAATTGATGATATTCCAGATGCAGTAGATGTAAAACCGGAGGGAGATATTCATTTCCAAATCGAGGACTTCAAATTTCCAGGAGAAGATCGCAGCGCATTATATAATGTAGATTTTACGCT
>Ga0209013_10003346_pt1 | contig 14237 bp, 11 predicted proteins | sample Cruoilmetagenom2_FD_187291 | JGI IMG/M metagenome (GOLD analysis project Ga0209013, IMG submission 187291) | Oil polluted marine microbial communities from Coal Oil Point, Santa Barbara, California, USA - Sample 2 (SPAdes) (version 2) | ecosystem: Environmental > Aquatic > Marine > Oil seeps ... | reverse complement strand
TGACCGAGCAACGCTCGATGCTCGATACTGGATGCTGGATGCTGGTCGCAGGTCGGACATCGCAGGTCACAGGTCTCAGGTCTCAGGGAGCACATCTAAAGTCGTAGCAGAATCGTCGGCTGGACTCCTGGATGTAAGGCCCGTTCTGCCCCTTTCGTGAGCTCCGAAACCCTGAGACCTGTGACCTGTGACCTGAAGCCTGTGTAGCCTGAGACCTGTGACCTGAGACCTGGGACCTGGGACCTGTATCCTGCGTCCCTTGGCGACGAGCATGCCCCCCGGGAACAGGGAACACCCAGGCGTTGTTCTCCGAGCGTGAAGGGAGTTTGATATGGCAGACAGAGTATTCAAAAAGATCTCGGTAACCGGCTGCTCAACCGAAAGCTACGAGAAGGCCATCGAGGCCGCGGTGGAAAAGGCCTCCGAAAGCCTGCGCGGCCTGGCCTGGTTCGAGGTCAAGGAGTTCCGCGGCGGCCTCGGATCTGACGGCATCATCGAGTGGCAGGCCACGATCGACGTGGCGTTCAAGATCGACTGACCCGTCGCCCGAGGCGCTCCGACGGCGCGAGCTTGACGAAAAAAATCCCCCCTTGCGCGACGCCGCTGGTGTCGTATACTGAATTTTTGCACCAAGGCGCCCATGCCATACCGGAAAGTTGTCGAGGACTCGGCCGAACGGGGGCATGGGCGCTGTTTCATTCAGATGCGGGTGTGGGATGGCTGAGGGTCGGTGCTGGCCCGCTTCAGGTCACAGGTCACAGGTCTCAGGCTTCGTTGCGACCTGCGACCTGAAGCCTGAGACCGGAAACCCCAGATCCCGCGGATGGCACCTCGCCGCCCTCGCTACGAAACCCGGTGAGATAAGCGGGTTAGAGCGGCCGCCGGCCTTACCAGGAGGGTGTAGGGAATAGAATGCACAGCGCCTTTCGGGCGGCGTGAAACCTCGTTTTCGTTGCATTCTCGGTCCGTACTCGCAGTACTGCCCCGAGAATTCGCCTCAACGAGTCCTTCACGACACTCCGAAATCCGCCATCCATCTATCCCCTGCACCCTCCTAGATCTTCTTGGGTTCGCAGACGTCTTTCTTCTTCTTGACCACCGCTTTGCAATCCTTGCAGCGGTATCGGCCCAGCTTGGTCTTGGCGGTGGATTTGCCTTCCTTACATTTCATGACGGCCCGCGCATTCTAACCCAGCGCGTCGCCGCTGGCCCGCGACAGGTCGCAGGTCGCAGGTTTCAGGTCTCAACTTTCGTTGCTCCCTGGGACCTGTGACCTGAAGCCTGAGATGGCATCTCACCACCCTCGCGGCGGAACCCGGTGATAAGCGGGCCAGCTGTTTACCCTGCGGGCCTTACCAGCTAAACTCGTCGCGCTCGAGGAGGGTAAGGCGGCATGCAGATCCCAGAGTGGTATTCCGGAACCGATCAAACCGGACAGGTGGCGGCCGGTATCGAGCGCGTGATCGAACGCATGGACCAGCGAACGGCCGACGACACCGACATCCGCGACGTCCAGGACCTGCTGGCCCTCGAACAGGAGGTCAACTGGCGCAGCTTCCTCCTGGGTTTGATGGGAACCATCCACTACGACCTCGAGGAAATCGACAGCGCGAAGAAAATCCTCGAGGAGTCCATCAGCTCCTACAAGGCCTACCTCGAGTCGTTTGACGAGGTGCTCAGCGTCTACTGCCAGTCCTGCTACACGCTCGGTGTGATTCTATTCGACGACGGCCGCTACGGTGAGGCGATCCCATTCTTCCTGCGCTGCCTGCCGTATATGCACGAGGTCTACGACGAGACCTATATCGGACACATCTACACCTTCCTCGCCCTCTGCCTGAGCTGGACCAACCAGGCAGGATACAGCGTGGTCTTCTCCGAAGCGGCGGCCTTCACACGACGTTACGACTGCGAGTCCATGGAGCAGCTGATGGTCGCTTTCGGCGATGCGGGGGACATCGAAAAAGCCACCGATGTCTTCCACCTCTTACAGCGCCACTGTCAGGACTACGAGAACTACGACCGCGTGCTCGAGTTTGCCGAGCAGAACCTCGGCGAGTCCGGCGTCGTGAACTGATCGGGGTTGCCCCGGACTATTCGCGAGGTTTCGCGCGCGGGTCCAGGACCCCCTTGAAGGCATCCCGATAGGCCCAGGCGAGAAAGACCTCGAGCACCAGCACCAGGATCCCGACAGGCATGCCCGCAGGATCGAGGAACACGTGGAAGAGAACGATGTTGACGATGATCGGCGCCAGCAGGGTCAGGGAGAGGGGCACCAGGATCCCACCCAGGAGGAAGACACCGGCCGCCAGCTCGATCACCTTCATCACCGGAACCATGTAGCCCGAGCCGGCGAGTGCACCCCACAGACCCGCAGCCGATTCGGACATCTCCGGCGGGGGCAGGAAGGGGAAGAAATAGTTGAGGCTGAAGACGGTGAAGATCAGTCCCAGTAGTAAGCGAGCGACGAGGATTGCCTTGCTCATCAAGTTCTCCATTCTGTAGTTCGACGACTCACGGCATGATCGTCCCGTACTTGATCCAGTGATAGATCACGTAGAACCAGCTGAAGAAGGCGTGGACGAGCGCCCACAGAATACTGTGGTTGACACCCCAGCTGAGGAGGGCAGCCAGCACCGCCCCGATGCTTCCAAAAATTCCACCGCCGCAGCAGCCACAGCCTTTTTTGTCGTTCTCACCCACGGTCTTTGCCTCCTCGACCCCGTGCCGAACGTGCCGCTCGGCCGATCTCCCCTCGGGCTCACCCATTCACCGGGAGGAGAGCGCCTCGGACTCAGAGAGCTGGGTCTGACGCCACGATACCACGCCGACCCCGCCGCGGAGGAGCGACGCCAGACCCGCACCACCCCTGTTCCCGTTGGCCAAACCGTGCTTGCGGGTTTGATCTTCTTGCTTAAGCGATGTATGAACCGCGAAGACGCCAAGAGCGCCAAGGCATGGATACTGGTCTTCGCGGGTGGCCTTCGCGGACTTCGCGTCTTTGCGGTTCTCATGCAATCCCCTGCCACCGAATTCGACCTAATTGACGGAATACCTACTCATGAGGTGTCTGCTGCGACCGCGGATTGGCTCCCCTCAGCGGACCTCTTGCCAGGCCGCATATCTCACCAAACCCTGAGCCGGTGATTCCCGCCCTCGTCAAAAACCCAGCGAGAAGACCGGGTTAATCGCTGCCGACGGCGGGTTCGCGACTCGGCGTCCTCAGGTTGGTCAAGGTCTCGGGTCGCGGGAGGCGGACCTTCTCCTGGCCGTCCCACGGATGCACTTCGAGACCGCTCAGCGCCCCGCCGCAAACCCAGAGAATCACGCCAACCGGGGTGCCCTCGGGCGACTCGGCATCCGCGAGAACGAGGGGCGAGGACCTTCCGTCACGGCCTCCGGCAGGCGAGGTCAGATCGATACTCGGGCAGCCACAGCCACAGACCCCCACTACCTCCAGCCGCTCGACCTGGTCGAGATATCGGCCCGCGCCGGCCCCGGCCGCACCGAGAAGGGCCTCGATCAGATCGCGTTCCTCGTCGGCCATCGGTCGCGGAAAATCTCCGGCTCCCTCGCGGATCATGATTCCCTCACCACCTCACCTTCCGTAGACCGCAGCGATCCCAACGTGATCTACGTACGATCGGCCGACGGGTTCATCCGCATCGCTAGCCCGCATATCTCACCAGCTTCCTGCTTCGGCCGGCGATGCACCCGCCCATTCCGGCTCCCGCCGGAACGGGTCCCAACCCAGGGTCGTTTTCTCGCCTCGGTGTGCTCGACGCACTGTCGAGTGCGCCTCCGCGCCCCTCGGGTCGAAAACCCCCCTGGAAATGTCACCTCGCCGCCCTCGCGACGAAACCTGGTGAGATATGCGGGCTGGGGGTGCCGGGGAGTGGTGTGGCCTAAGCCGCCGGCTCGACGCGCACCGGCACCCCGCTGAGGACCGCGCTGCCACAGACCGGGTCGACCCTTTGGTCGTCGGTGAGGTCGTTGAGACTGGCGCCGGGAGTTTTTTCGGCGGTGGCAAGTCGAGTCCCCGAACGATGATGGCCCCATCCGTGGGGTAGGCTGACCACTCCCGGCATCATCTCGTCGCTGAGCTCAAGGGGAACCTCGATGCGACCGACGCGCGAGACCAGGCGCACCCTCTCGCTCGCCCCCACCCCAAGGCGCGAGGCATCGTCCGGGTGCATCAAGAGGGTGCAGCGTTCCTTGCCGCGCATCAGACGCGGGAAGTTGTGCATCCACGAGTTGTTGCTCCGCACCTGACGGCGTCCGATGAGCAGGAGTGAGTCCCGATCGCCCGCCGCATCGGCCGAGTCTTCGAGACCCTTCAAGAGGCGCGGCACGTCGTTGGCAAGCTCCTGCGGCGCGAGCTCGATCCGCCGGTCGCCGGTCCGCAACCGGCCGGGCAGGCAGGGCTTCAACGCTCCGAGGTCCAACCCGTGCACGGATCTCTCGAGCCTCCCCAGACTCAGTCCCCCGCCGAAGGCCCGCAGGCCGGTGCCGTAGGGACCAAAGCGCAGGCCCAGGTCGAGGAGCCCTCGCGGACCGAGCTTCGCGTTGAACCAGCGAGTCAGTCGGCGCTTGAGCGAGCCATCCCCGAGGCGACGGTCGAGCTCGGAAAAAATCTGCCATTCGTGCCGGGTGTCCGGACCGGGCGAAAACAGGGCCGGCGAGTACTTGGCCGTATTGCGCACCGCCAGGAGGTTGAAGACCAGGTCGTAGTGGTCGTGCTCGAGGGCCGAGGTCGGAGGCAGGATAATGTGGGCGTGGCGGGTCGTCTCGTTGAGGTAGAGGTCGATCGCGACCATGAAATCGAGGGTCTCCAGGGCCCTCTCCAGCTGGACTCCGTTGGGCGTCGACAGCACGGGATTGCCGGCCACCGTGAGCAGGCCACGGATCTGCCCCGGCCCCTCGCTGAGGATCTCCTCGGCGAGGGCGGCGACCGGCAGCTCCCCGCCGTACTCCGGTAGGCCCCTCACCCGACTCTTCCACGTTCCGAGGCGGCCACGCCCGGTGGTGGCCACCAGGTCCACCGCGGCCTTGGTGAACATGGCGCCTCCCGGGTTGTCGAGGTTGCCGGTGACGATGTTGAGGACGTTGACCAGCCACTGGCAGAGCCCGCCGAAAACCTGGGTGGAGACCCCGAGCCGGCCGTAACAGACCGCGGTGGGCGCGGCCGCGAATTCCCTCGCCAGAGACCGGATCTCCTCGGCGGCAATGCCGGTCGCCGGCGCGACCTGTTCCGGGGAGAAGTCGGCAACCAGTGACCGTACGGTGTCGAGCGAGTCGCAAATCTCCGCCAGGCGATCCAGGCGCTCGAGCCCCTCCGAGAGAACGACGTGCAGCACCGCCATCAAGAGCAAGGCGTCGGCCCCCGGGCGGATGAAGTGGTGGCGGTCCGCGAGGCGGGCGGTCTCCGTCCGCCGCGGATCGACGACGACCAGCCGGCCGCCCCGCTTGCGCAGCTCCTCCAGCCGCCGCAGCATCCCCGGTGCGGTCATCATGCTGCCATTCGAGACCGCCGGGTTGGCGCCGAGCACGAGCAGGAACGCCGTCCGGTCGAGATCCGGAACGGGCAGCAGCAGTTTGTGGCCGAACATCAGGGTGGCCGCTACATGGTGCGGGAGCTGGTCCACCGAGGTGGCGGAAAAGCGGTTCTTTGTACGCAGGCCGCGCCACAGGGGTGGCCCGAAGAGCATCGAACCGAGGTTGTGGACGTTGGGGTTGCCCAGGTAGGTGGCGACTGCGTCCCGGCCATGCTCTCGCTGAATCGCCCGAAGCCGCGCCGCTACCTCGTCGTAGGCCTCCCGCCAGCCGATGCGCTCCCAGCCGCCATCTTTGGTGCGGCGCAGCGGGTGCCGTAGACGATCGGGGTCCTCGTGAATGTCCTGCAGGGCCACCGCCTTGGGACAGATGTGGCCGCGGCTGAAGGAGTCCTCCCGGTCGCCCCGGATCGACGCGACACGGCCCTCGCGGACCTCGATCTGAATCCCGCAGATGGCCTCGCACAGGTTGCAGGCCCGATAATGGGTCGTTGTCCGACTGCTACTCACCGGTGTGCCCCGGTCATTGTACAGGGTGCTCATGCTCTCCCGATCGCGAAAGAGAAGCATCGAGCCCCTGTGATGCCAGTCACAGCCCCGATGCCGCGACGGCAATATGTTACGAGAAAGGCTGCAGCGAATCACGCAACCGACCACGATGGAAATGCTCCTCGGAGTCGGGATTCGATATTGCAGTACAGATCAGGTACTATTTCAGCGAGCAAAGGAGCACAATATGATCACTTCGACTTCCGGACGTTCTGGGCGTAGGATCGGCGACTTCCTGTCGATCATCATCCTCGTGGCAATGGCCCTGCTGGTTGCGGCCCCAAGCATATCCGAGGCCAAGACCAAGCTCTGGCTCTACCCCGATTCGGACGATCCCCGCGCAGGTGGTCACGTGGTCACCGAGGTGCCGTTCATGCTGGTCGTGGAGAATCGCGGCACCAAAGACGGTGACACGGCCTCCCTTGTCTCGCTGGTGGTCGCGGTGAATGACAAGACTCTACTCGGCAGCGTCACCCTGCTCTGGCCGAACGGCGACGTAACAGAAATCGTCGCGGCAGACCTTTATCCCGGCACCCCGACGCTGCCGTGCGATGGGAAGAACGTTCCCCGGCACGGCATCTATCCGACCGACTTCACGACGGTCTCGGTCCTCAACATCGACTCGATCGACGAGATCGAGCCGGGCGAGACCGTCGAAATCTGGGTCGAGGTCGTCGGCGACGACGGCCTGGAGGTTCACTTTGACGCGATCGCTCAAGGCTTCAAGGTGAAGAAAGATACAGAGGTCTGCTTTGGCGTCGTGAATCCTTCCGGCCATGACGTGACGGTGATCCTGGGCGAGATCGGCGACGCCGACTGTCCCGACGTTGAGATCGAGAAGTCCGCGAACACCACCGGCGTCGAAGTCGGCGGCGAGGTCGAGTACATGATCGAGGTCGAGAACACGGGGGACTGTGAGCTGACCGACCTGGTCATCACCGAGGACATCCCGACCGTGATCGATCCCGAGACCGGCGACCTGGTCCCGGCGTTCACCGTCACCGCCGTCGACCCCGTCCCGGACGACCAGACGGAGCTATTGATCACCTGGAATCTCGATAGTCTCCTTCCCGGCGAGATGGCGACCTACACCCTGACCGCCTTGTTCGTTGAGGCGGCCGACGGCCAGGAGGTCGTCAACACCGCCTGTGTGACCGCGGAGGGGGATGAAATCGGAATTGAGGAGTGCAGCAGCGTCGAGGTGGCCGTTGGTGAGGAGTCGGCGGACGGGGACATCGGCGGCCCGGGCTTCTGGTGCAACCGGATTCGCTTTGCCATTGAAGGTAGGCACAACGCCACGTACACGGTTGAGGAGCTCAATGCCTTCCTCGCGGAGATTAACGAAGGAACCGACTCCAGTGACGGGTCATTCGTCTTCCCGGAGCTTTACGACACCAGCACTCTGGAGCTCGCCCAGGATCTCCTCTGCCACCCGCAGGGCGCCGAATCGGCTGCCGACCGGCTCGCACGCCACCTGCTCACCCTGTGGTTCAACATCGTGAGCGAGAGGGTCGACCCCGAAATCACGCTTGGCGATCTCTGTCCCGGTGACGAGGTACTGCCGGACGGTGCCGACCCAACGATGACCGTTGATACGGTGAAGCTCGGCGCAGAGGACGAACTCCTGGCCGAGCCTCCTGACGAAGCCCTCCTCGAGTGGTGGAAGGACGTGATCGACTTCATCAACAACGCCTCAGTCGGTCCCTGCGACGGGGCCGAGGAGGCTGCGCCCGAACCGAGACGACTGCGAGGTCGGCATCTCGGCCGTCGCGGACCGTCATGACGGCTTGAGCTGGAGGCCGTCCCCTCGACCGGCGGGCTGATCGCCGCCCGCCGCCCGAGGTGGACGGCGCCGCCGCCTACCCGCCGGGAATTGTCCAGTCGGTAGGTGTTCGTTCGGCGTCCCTGGATGAGTTGTACTCCCAGGTCAGCTTTTCGTAATTGAATGAAAGCACCTCCAACGGGTAGCCTTCATCGCTCGTCCCGCCCGCGGTGATGCTGGTGATGATCACGTTTTCCATCGTGATGACCAGGTACTCCACCGCTCCCCGCCCGGCGGGTCTGACCTCGATCGTGACCTCAGTGATGTGGGTGCCGGAGGCGCAGGCCGATGCCAGATCCGGTGAGGCCTTGTCGATGGCCTTGACGATACTGATATCCGATAGATCCACCTTCCCGCTTCTGGCGCCGGAAGCCCCGGTTCTGGAGGTCAGGGGACTGGTCCCTCTCGAGGTCAGGGGATTGGCCTCTGAAGACGAAATGGACGTGCGGGGATCAGGCATGTCCGGGATCTTGGACCAGTCGGTCGTAGGAACATCGATGATCAGCGTTCCCCGAATTCCACTGATGCTCATCTGAGCCCCTGGCTTTGGTGAACCGGCATCTAGCGACAGTAGGCAGGTCGCCAGGACCACTATGGCCAATATCGTTATTCTCCGCATCGATTCATCCTCCTTCTTCTGTCCGGTCGACTCCCCGACCCAACTCTCTGGACGGGGCCTCGGTTGGTGCCGAGGGACCGCCGCTGCTCCGTACGCCATAAAGAGATAGTCACGAAAAATATGGGTTCCTCAACGCGGGCTGTCAACGAAGAACTCGCACGGCGTCAGTGGGAAGGCCGCCCGGAGGAGAGCTTCGCAGCTCGATCGTCCGGCAGAGAGGCTCTCTTTATGAAAACAGCGAGGACAACGGGCGACGGAGGGCTCGAGCGGACGGAGGGGCGGCCTCACCCACCCGGAATAGGAGAGCGGGAAGGTACCCCTCCTCGAGATGACAGAGTGAGCGGAGGTCTCTCTCGACCCGGAGAGCCCAGTCGCGCTGACGATCGGTCAGCCCGACCCCGTCTTTCAACCTGTTGCGCATGATCAGCAAAGGCGGGCCCGCAATGGGTTGGAAAGCCAAGTTTCTTTCTGTGGAAACCAACCAGATTTTCTCCACGATCTGACCCGCCTCGAACGCAGCTTCTGCGGTTGGTTCGGACAAAGCGACGACTCCGAATGCTCCGGATGACGTGTAGAGATCTCCCGCGCGCTTCGCCAGTCGGCGCCGCATACCGAGACTCCCAATCACCTTCGCTCGATCCCATTTTCGGATCAAATACATTCCAAAACGATCAGAATTACTCAGTTCCAACGATGACAGTGGAAGACCATCGCGAGTCTGGAGAACCTCATCTTCGGTCCACCGTATCCAACGAAAAATAACATCGTGAATCTCTCGATGTTGCAAAAAGAATTGATCAAAATCCCCCGCCAAAGAGCCCATTTTCTCGATCTCATGCCGCTCTGCAAGCAACGTGAACCGTGCCTTCGAGCCGTGATTTCCGAGAATCCTCAAGCACTCGATCAGCGAGGACTCCAACGGTTCCCTGCGATAGGGTCGCCGGTTGGTGCACCGCTCGGGAATCATGGCCGCGAGCGAGGAGGACCGTCTCGCCGCCGGTTTGAAGAAGATCCTGGCGGCGGGGCAATCCGACCGGCATTCTGAGCTCAGATCGACGACCAGGCCATATCCTTCCTCACCGGCAACGATCTCCATATTGGTTACGGCGCCACCGACCGAAAGGAAAGCCACACAATGATCGACATCCAGAAAGGAGGTCCCGACTTCAAAGTCCCAAAATAGCTCGATGCACTCGCCCGTCCAGTGGAATCGCCAGGGCTGCCAGTTGTCGGGGGTCGGGGCCCAGCGGGCGGCCTCGACGACTCTGGAGACGGTTTCGTGCGTCGGTTGGAGGGTCGCGGGAGGTTCCCCTGGAGCTTCGGCTGCATCTAATTGCATTTCGCTCGGTTGATTCGACGCCACAGACGAGGCAGGCTTGCGGACCCGCCGTCTATCAGGTGCCGGATACTCCTCATTTTCCAGGAGATTACGGTAGGCCTTTTCCCGCGATTCAACTCGCCACAATCCCCCTCCCCATCTCATGAAAACGCGCACATGAGGCGCGAGGCCAGCTGCCTGAAGATAATGAACCATCTCACTCGGGGTATAAGCTCCTCTCAAACTGTCCACATACTGGCGACTCATCCTGTTGAATGGCATTGTGAGATAACGACAGAGAATGAGAAGAGGAAACTGCCACCTTGGTGGCCGTACGAGATCCTGGATAATCAGCCGGCCTCCGCCCTTTAAAACCCGTTTCAATTCACCGAGAACCTCGGCGGGATTCGAGAATTCACTGAAGGCGAAATGGCTCACCACAAGGTCGAAATATCCATCCGGAAAAGGCTCTTGCTCTGCCACGGAGCGGACCCAGCGGATCTGGAGGTCCCGGGACCGGGCCTCGCTTCGAGCGCTGATCAGCATGGATGCCGAGGCATCGACCGCGGTGATCTCCCAATCTGGCCTGGCCCGGGCCACGATCATCGGGATCCATCCGGGCCCCGATCCGACGTCGAGAACCCGGAGCGCCGGCTCGTCCGTCGTTTCCTGTACCAGAGATGCCGCGAACCGCCGTTCGACCCATTGGACCAGCCCGGACCCGGACTCCCGCAGATAGGCCTCGGCCTCGAGAGGATCCGCGTAGAGTTCTGGGTCCTCGCTCCTTCTCTTGATTGGTCTCAAGAACGCCGGGGTTTTCACGGGGGAGGTCGCTCCTTCTCCACCAAAGTATCTCTATTCTAACCCGCTTATCTCACCGGGTATCTTTAGGCGCAGTCGTCAGGATTTGTTTCGCGTGTCCAAGGGCAGCGCTCTCGCTCCCGGTTTGCCCTCCGCAACGTTGTTGTAGAAACGCTGTGTCGGGTACGCGAAGTCGATGTCGTCGTGCTTCGCGAGGGTGTCGAGGATCTCCTCCCAGATGGCGGCCTCGGCCGACCTGCGGCGCCTGGGATCGGTGAGAAAACGAATCGTCAGAGTGACGCCGATGTCGGCCACCGAGGTCCAGACGATGGGCGTCAGGTGCTCGTAGCGAATCATGTACTGGCTTGCGGCCTTCCGAACCTGGCGCGCCGCGTCTTCGCTGGTCAATGATGCGTGGCGGTGGGAGATCTCGGTCAGCAGCTCCTTGGCCTTGCGCCAGTCGCTCTCGAACGTCACCGTGACGGGAATCTCATCCCAGATGAAGTTGAAACCCTGGGTGAAGTTGGCGACGGTCTCCTGGAAGACCTTGCCGTTGGGGATGTGGAGGATACGGCCGGTGCTCTGGTCCGCATCCACCCAGTTGCCGATCTCCACCAGCGAGAAGGCGAAGAGCCGGAGGTCGATGACATCTCCCGCATGCTCGCCGATCTGGATGCGGTCACCGACGGTGAAGGGGCGCCGGATGGTCAGGAAGATCCAACCGGCGAAGTTCGTGAGCGGTGCGTGGAGGGCGATGGCGATACCGGCTGATATGAGACCGATGGAGGCCGCGAGTCCGGTGATACCGCCGAGCCAGATTCTCAAGAGCGCCAGGACCACCACGATGCCGAGGAGGTAGTTGACCGTCTTGACGGCAATGTAGCGGCGGGCGTTGTCCTCGAGACGTCGGGTGAGCACGTGCACGGAGGCTTTTCGGACCAACAGGTACGCGAGCCCAACGGCAATGGACCAAAGGATCTTGTCGGCCGTCAGCGCGGAGATCCCGAAATAGCGGGCAGCAAGATCGTCAAGCTGTTGCAACCAGTCAACCATGGTGTGATTCTACGGCACCCGGGACGGATCGCGATGCGCTTTTGCGGGGGGCTCTCCCTTGTCGCCCGGGAGAACTCGCTCTCTCAGCCCCGGTCGAGCCCCAGAACCCTGAACCTGGAGTCCTCGAAATCCTCGGCCACCGCCGGGTTGACACTACGCACCTCGGCGAGCAGCTCGTGGGCGTCGGCGTCCTTGCCTCCGGCGAGCAGGGTCTCGACCAGGAGCAGGCGGTTGGTCAGCTTTGACCTCCCAGTGCCCGCCTCCATGTAGGTGAGCCCGTCGTCGGCCGCGCCAAACCTCTTCTCCGCCACGCCGAGTTCACCCTGAATAGCCAGGCGGACACCCTGCATGTGGCTTATTACGCTTCGGAACAGGAGAGTGGTCCGGTCGTCGCCGTTCCTCTCGAAAGTCAGCAGCATCCCAGCTGCCTCATCCTCGATCGCATATGCTGTCTCCCAATCACCGACGCGGCTCGCGGCGAGGTGGGTGGCAACCGCCGCAAATCCGACCCTGAAGCCCTTGACGCACTCGGAGTCACGCTCGTCGAGGATCCGCCGCCACGCCATGCTCCGTTTCATCTCGTGATAGTTCGCGAGGCAATCCAATTGGAAGAGCGCATCGTCGGGCATCCCGGCGGCTCGCGCCCGCTCGATGATCTCGCGAGCCCCGTCAAACTCGCCGGTGACCATTCTCATCAGGGCGAGATGCTCATACGAAGCCCAGAAGTCCGGTTTGATCTCAATCGCCCTCTCGAGCGATTCCTCCGCCTCGTCGTAACGGCCGACGGTGATGAAGAGCTCACCGAGGGAGTCGTGCGGGTTGGCCTGGTCGGGAGCGATGAAACGATAGCTCTTGAAGTACTCCTCGGACTCCGTAAAACGTCCCTGCATCATGCTGATGTAGCCCAGCGAGTTGTAGGCGGCCACCCGGTTGGGGCTGATCTCCAGGAGATGCTGGTAGAGGCGTTCGGCCTCCTCGAGGTCGCCTCCGAACCATGCGACGCCGGCCTTCTGGCTCAGGACCTGCGGGTCGTCCGGGTATCGTTCCAGGTACTCGTCCAGCAACCGGACGGCGTCCTCCGGCCGCCCATCGCGGTTCGCCCGCCAACGCTCGATGAAGAAACGCTCACGCGGGTTCAGGCCCGAGATATCAACCGCCATGAGCTCGTCGAAGAATTTCTCCGCCAGCTCGGGGTTCTCGTCGTGCAGAAGTCCCGCGTAACGCCACTTGGCAATGACGAACTCAGGATCGAGCTCATAGGCCCGTTCGAAGTGCTTTTGGGCGTCCTTGAAATAAACCTTGGACTGCGCCTCGGCACCCGCCTCGAACTCGGCAAGCGCCTCGGGGGAAGAGGTGGTCCACTCCGGCCCTCGCGGCAGGGCCAGAAGCGTCAAGCCGATGGCGATAACCACACCGGCCGCGACCGCAAACCAGATTCCCCGCTTCATCCTTCCTCCACTTCGCCCCGGGAAAAAATTGCACCCGCCCTTGCCGGGACCCTGCGCGATTGCATCCCTCTACGAGAAAAGGGGCCGAAAGTTTCAGCCCGCTTCCTTCTAAGGGCTTCATAGTTAACAGGTTATCCAGCCCGTACTTCTTACTTCTTTTTTCTCTTCTTGGTGTTTGGTCCGTTGGCCTTGGGTGGGCGGCCGATTTGCTCGAGTGCCTGTTTGCAGACCTTCTTTTCGGCTGTAACGCGGTCGAGCATCCCCCTCGCGACGAGAGACAGACCTAGGGTGGCGACCGCGACCCCGGTTGACGCGACGGCCTCCACTCCCTTGAGCTGCACCGACGGGTTCGAAAGGGTACCGCCGAGCTTGATGTAGGGATTGGTGATCATGGTCGCCGAGAGCCCGATCCCCTTGCGCGGCTTGGTCACCCACTGGAGATCGAGCTTTTCGGTGTTGAATTCGATCTTGCCCTTGCCGAGCATGGTCATCTTGTCGCTCTGCAGAGCCATCGGATCGAGGGTTGCGAGTCCGTCTTCGAATACGACTTGTGCGACGCCGCACTGGAGCTCGGTTACCGCGTCCTCCTTGGCGAACGGATTGAATGCGTTGAGCAACGTTAGAAGGATATCCGCCGTGACGAGGTCGAGGGCCTCATTGTCCATCACCCCCTTGCCGATGACCACCTGCACCAACCCGTTGGCGGAGGTGGCGAAGGCGTGTGGACTGTTGCCCAGCATTTCCAGCCGGACATCGAGATCGATGGGCGGTTCCAATGCAGCAGCGGCGGTGTCCTTGTCCGGCAGGTCGAGGCGAAGGGCGTCGAAGTCCAAAACCGTGTGGAGGCGATAATCACTGCCTACCGGTTCGAGTACGAGGGTGCCCGATCCGCGCCCCTCGCGGTGACCTACCATCGCAAAGCGGTGGACCTCGAGCCGGCCATCGACCAGGCGGGCTCCGATCTCCACATCACGAAAGACTTTGACCGGCAGCTGAAGGGTGCCGATGGAAACGTCCACATCGGCGTCGGCTCGCCGGAGCGGACTGAAGTCGAACGGCTCGTTCGAGAACACCG
>Ga0209013_10003345_pt1 | contig 14239 bp, 12 predicted proteins | sample Cruoilmetagenom2_FD_187291 | JGI IMG/M metagenome (GOLD analysis project Ga0209013, IMG submission 187291) | Oil polluted marine microbial communities from Coal Oil Point, Santa Barbara, California, USA - Sample 2 (SPAdes) (version 2) | ecosystem: Environmental > Aquatic > Marine > Oil seeps ... | reverse complement strand
TATTTCACAAATCCCTGGTTATTGATCGCGTGGATTGGGAGTATCGGTCTTCAAGTATGTGCGGTTTATGTACCATTTCTGCAGGAAGCATTACACACAACTCCTCTGGCTTTGAAGGATTGGGGTCTGATTTTCATTATTGCCTTGCCCATTTTCATTGTCCCCGAATTATACAAACTGATACGATGGCAGAGCAGACGCGGCCAAAGAGAATTAAGAGAAGTATAAAGCTCCTTAAGTGAATTAGAGTCTCAAAGTCGGCTCGTTAACATATTGTTTTTTTTATTTGACATAACTAATAGAAACCAATAAAAGGTGGGGCTCTTTGTAATTTTTATAATTCCCTAGACTTGAAATTGAAATTTCTCCAAATTGCTATTATGTTATCAAAGAAGAGTCTTAACATAATCCATACACCTTTGTGAGGATTTGTGATGCAAATAAAAAGTATTCTATGGGCAACAGACGGGTCAATTGAGGCAGAAGAAGCACTTAAATATGCAGTTTTGCTGGCTAAACAATTTTCTGCGGATATAGTTGGAATTTATATAAGCTCTACGAAAATAAAAAATCTATACTCGGATCTATACCTCTTAAGAAAGAAACTTCTCAACAACCTGGTCAAAACAGACGAAGTCAATATTGAAGCGAGATTTAATTCTATTAAATCAAAGCTGCGTTCCCAAGGATTGGATTTTACGGGCAATATCTCAAGAGGTGAAGCTAGTACGAGGATTATTAATTTTGCCCAAAAGGAGAAAGCTGACCTAATAGTTATGGGAACTAGAGGTCATGGTTTGCTGGATAAGATGCTTGTAGGAAGCACAACTATTAAAGTCCTTAAAGAATCTAAAATTCCTGTCCTGGCTTTTAAGAGGAGAGAGAAAAAAAGGCCGGGCATAAAAAATATACTTGTGCCTATTGATGTATATGAAAAAAAAGGCTCTGCACTTGAATACGCAACTGATTTAGCAACCGTAATCAACGCCAGAGTTTTTGTCGTCTACTCCATCCGCATGGTAGGACATATTTATGCAGTACCGAGCGTACTAAATGAACTTATCAGGGATTCTTCGAAAGAGCTTATTCAAAGAGTTGAAGAAGTTAAAGTCAAACGCGGGCTTCATGGTGAAAATGCTGATAATTTAAGAATTAAAACAAAGGTACTGCACAGTATAAACCCTGCTGTAACAATTACCGATTATGCGTTGGCAAAAAATATTGACCTGATTGTTCTAAATACTTACTCCAGAAGTGGAATCAAAAAGCTCGTTCTCGGTAGCACTACAGAAAATATTATCCAATCCTCCCATTGCTCTACCCTCGTCATACGTCCTTAGAAACTTATTTAGCTGTAGTGCTTAAAAGTGGCTTAGTGTCTTTCTATGTCCTAGACTCTGACAGATACCCCGCCCCCTATAATTCCCAGGGAATTAATTCTCTAACTATTTTAGTGGGTTATATAAAACACATATTGTGGCACACAACTTGCATCATATTAAAATAGCATAAGATGTAAAAGTTTATAACGTATGGGGGTAATAACTATGAGTTTAAGGAATATGTGCCGAAAGGACGTTGTATCAGTAAGACCCGGAACCATGGTAAATGAAGTAGCAAGGCTTATGGAAGAAAAGAATATCGGAAGCGTAGTAGTCCAGAATGCTGGAGAGAGAGGTGAAAAAGAAAAATTTGGCATCGTTACAGACAGAGACATTGCGCTAAGGGTCGTAGGTAAGAACTTAGACCCAACAAAAACCCCGATAGATGACGTGATGACGCAAAACATGGTGTTGATTCTTAGTGAAAACCTAGGATTATTGGAAGCCCTTGAGCAGGTTCGCAAGAGTGCTGTCAGGAGGTTTCCAGTAGTTGATGTCGATGGAAACTTAACAGGCATAATTACGCTTGACGATATAATTACGCTTTTAGGGAAAGAGATGGCTGATGTAGCGAGTATAATTGAAAATGAAGGGCCGTTATTATAGAGCCGTTTCAGATGATTGAGGTGTGATACTGACAATAATCTTGTTATGCAATCTCGTATCCTCTATCTAGTATTCTTTTCCACATATAGGGCATTTCATCAAGCATCTCTTCGGCAATTTGTCTGATAGCCTTCCCGTTAAAGTCTTTCCCCTTCACCTGAATATCTAGAACCAAAGGCTTGTTTATTGGCTTGCCGATTTGTGAAACAATATGCGCGTAGACTTGTTCTGCGTGTTGCTCCTCAACTATTTTCTTGCATAAATCAATGGCAAACAGATTGTAGATCTTACCGACATGGCTTATAGGGTTTTTCCCGGCTACAGCCTCCAAGGTCATCGGTCTATATGGGGTTATCAAGCCATTTGCTCTATTCCCTCTTCCTACTTGACCGTCATCACCTCCCTCAGCGCTTGTTCCGCTTACAGTTAAATAAATGCTTTCTTTTTCATAGTCATCCGCAGTATTTATATGAAATGTCGTACCTGGAAGAACCCATGCTTGCTTAGCCAATATTTCTTTAACCTGGTTGATTTTATCTATATAATCTTCGAGCGAAGAAATGTATTTATCTACTACCGCGATAGCAACGGTTAAAATTGTTCTATCTTTGTCCCTTAGTCCCATCACCTTTATATCTTCCCCGACAAATGGGTAAATCCTTTTAATCTCGGGGCTGTTTAAGAATTTCTCTGTCTCATATACCGTTTTCTCAAGTGTGTCGAGGGGATAAAATCCGGCCCCTGCGGAAGTATCGTTTGATAACGGCACCTCTCCCTTGCTGAATCTGCTAAACAGTTCAATCAATTCTCCGCTGCCGGGTCCTATCTTGGAATTTATAACGACTTGATCCTCAAGATTAAGATGTTTTATTTGTCGCCTTAGAAACTTTTTAGCGGCTTGTTCGGCAATTTCATCAATTGGAAGCTTCTTCCCATCCTTTTCCTTGATTGCTCTTCCGGCAATAACTATTTCGATTGGTTTAGTTATCCTTCCACCGTTGTATGAGGGTTCAGCCATCCCGCCTATAAGCAGGGCTTTATCTACATTGTGATGCATTATCGATCCGAATTCCTCGATATAGTATTTACTAAGCGCTATCGAGATCTCCTCCGCAATACAGTCGCAAATTGTATCGGGATGTCCCTTTCCTTTTCTCTCTACGATTTCAATATCCTGCTCGCACGGCAGAATAGCCTTAAATGGGCTGATAATAATATTTTTCTTCATAATGATCTTCAAAGCAGTTCTTATCCAAATAGTATAGCTATTATTGCGATAACTATACCACGAAGGGGCATCAGTGAGCGAGAGTAGAAGAAGGTGATAACAGTTCCTGTCAGAAATCTAGATCATAGAGTGTTACATTATTGTAAATAATGTTTATAATATAAATATGTCTCAAGAAATTTCACGTGTAGATGTTCTATTAGAGAAAAATCTGGTCTTTGTTTCTAATAGTTATAATGTTGTCCAGGAGGTATCATAATGCAGTTTCTAATAACCCAAATTCATGATCCCCAAGATTGTCCCAAGGACATAGGGGGTTTTAGAAAAGTATTTATCAAGGAAAATGTGGATGGTCTTACCTTAAACAATATTTATATCGAGCACGGGTCGCATACTATTATTTACGTAGTTGAGACTGATAACTATGAAAAAGTAGTCGAGTTTCTGGAACCCGGAATGTTAAAATGCACCTCATCCATATTCCCTGTTTCTTCTCTATCTGTTTCTGAGATTTTGAAGAAGTAATACCAGATCTTGTTTGGTATTGTTTGTAAAGGAGTTTCTGAGCTGACCTGACTCCACTAGATAGGTTCATAGTTTTAATTTGATTCCTGACTAAGAACCCTGTACACAATAGTTCAAGAAGACTGCGCAGTATTGCATACTTGTTCAAACCAACTTAAGCCTAGCTTGACAAAAGGGGAGAGCAGTACACAAACTATGTTCATCCTTTAAATTGAGCTCCGAATGTAGTTGCCCCCTGTCCGATTATTTGACATAAGACAGCATTTCTATTTTCAAATCACGTATTCATATATGTAACATCTCCTAAATACTGTATTAATAGTTCTGGCATACTTTATGCAATTAAATTGTAATAAAAGGGTGGATATTATAATTTCTATCAGATTCTAATTGAGGAAGGATTAAGAGATGGAGCTAGTTTTATTGACATCGTTATGTTTTCTTTTGCTGGCCACCGTTAATACAAATGGGGATGATAATGGGATTTACTCTGAGCAGCGCCGGGAAATGGTTGAGAATCAACTTGTTCCAAGAGGGATTTCTGATTCAAGGGTAATAGAGGCTATGCTGAAAATCCCCAGGCATGAATTCTTGCCTGATTATCTCGGAGATTATGCCTATAGTGATGGCCCTCTGCCAATAGGCATGGGGCAGACCGTATCTCAGCCTTATATTGTGGCATATATGACCGAGCTTCTAACCCTAAACAAAGGAGATAAAGTATTAGAAATAGGAACAGGTTCGGGCTACCAGGCTGCTATACTTGCTGAGATCGGCTGTGATGTATATACAATAGAGATAGTCGAAATCTTGACATTAAGAGCCAAAAAAGTTTTAAAAAGTCTGGGCTACAAAAATATTCACTTTAAAGTAGACGATGGCTACATGGGTTGGGAGGAAAACGCTCCCTACGATGCGATATTAGTAACGGCAGCTCCGCCTGAAATCCCTGAGCCTTTGACAGAGCAGCTTAAGGAAGGCGGGAAAATGGTAATCCCCGTCGGAGACTATATTCAAGAACTGATTCTGATTACGAAAAAAAAAGAGGGACTGGAGGAAGAAAGGGTAACGCCGGTCCGCTTTGTTCCGATGACGGGAGAAGCACAAAAGCATCATAAATAAAAAGTGGTTGAACTTAGGGATGAAAACTATAAATAGTGAGGTAATGCAAAATGAGTGTCTTAAAAAAATTAAAAGAGTATCTGGATGAAAATAACATCAGATATATAAGTATAGACCACTCTCCCGCCTATACGGGACAGGAGCTGGCTGAATCCGTTCACATATCCGGCAAGGAGATAGCCAAGACGGTCATTCTTAATGCTGGAGACATTTATATGATGGCTGTTCTCCCTGCTTCGAGAAAGATCAACTTTGATTATCTCGAAGAACAAATTGCCGCTAAAGGACTTCGACTAGCAGAGGAAGATGAAATTAAAAATTTATTCCCGGACTGTGAAGTGGGGGCTATGCCGCCTTTTGGAAACTTTTATGACATGCCTGTTTATGCTGCTTCAGCTTTATCGGAAGATGAAGAAATCGTTTTTAACGCTGGAACTCACACAGACGCGATAAGAATGAGTTATAACGATTACATAAGATTAGTAGATCCTGATATAATTAATTTTTCTGAGCCTGTTAATTAAGACGGACTCTATTTTAATTAAGGTGAGGTGAGAAGTCATGGCACGAATATTAGTCGTCACTATGTCTATACTATTGATATCGTTTATCTTGGCATGGCCTAGTCCCTCGAGTGCGCAGAAAGTCCACACGGTTAAACTTACAAAGGGGCAAGTAATTGTAGAGAAGGACCAGCCAAAAGAGTTTACAGCTTATCTGCTCTCAGAGAGCGGGAGAGGTGGAATTCTTGTGACGCCGGCTGAAAATCCTAGTTACGGGAACATCCTGTCCATATATGCCAAGGAGAAAAAGGAGCTTCCTGACATAGGTTACCCCGGGGGCACAAAATCGGGGATAGAGTTAAGAGTAATCTTTGAGGATGATATATCCAATCTTCCAGAGGAGACCTGGATCACCTTTAATATTTACCAGGCCGGCGCTATAGGGATATGTCCTTATGATAAGAGCTCCGTAATTTGCGGACCCACAAAGTAATCTATGAACAATCAGTGAATACGAAGGCATCTAATCATCAATTACAGGAATATAAGGAGGCAGCAAATGGATCTTAAAGACCGCATTGACAAATTGTTGGAGCTCAAGAATGATGACTACCCTATTACTTCTCTTTATCTTAAATTGGGACCTCGTGATAGGGGAAACTTCAAGTATAAAACCACTCTAAAGAATCTCATTAAGAAGCAGAGAGTTAACCTCAATAAAAGAAATATGGGTGAATCTGCTTTGGAATCGATAGAGTCGGACTTTAAAAAAATTGTTAATCATATTGATAACGAGGATAAGCTTACAGAATGTAGAGGAGTTTGCATCTTCTCCGACTCCAAAAGTAATTTTTGGGAAGTTTTCAAGCTTCCATTGGTTTACCGCAATCAAATTGTAATCGACAGATCTCCACTTTTAGGACAGCTCATTAAAATAAACGATGACTATAGAAATATTGTCACCATAATCCTAGATAGAAAAAAGGCTAGAATTTTTAGGCTGGAACTAGATGGCGCCCATGAGATTCTTGATTTCTTCTATCCTGAGGCATCCAGAACTAAGAAATTCAAGTCGACAGAAGGTAAATTCAAGCAGAAATTGTCACCTGGCACTGGTACGGGCAATCTTTCACAGGGATATGGGGAGCACGGCTTTAACAGAACAATTGAAAATGAAATACATCAACACTACAAATATATAGCTGATAAGGTGTTTGCTTATTTCAACGAGAATAAATTTAACTTGCTTGTGCTGGGAGGTACTGATAAGAATATTTCTGAATTCTCTCCTCACCTGCATTCTTATCTCAGGGACAGACTTGCTGGAACAATTACAGCAGACGTCAATAAAATCAAGCCTCACCAGCTTAGCGAAGTAACCCTTGATGCTCTAGAAATATCAAAATCCGACAAAGAAAAGAAGCTTTTAGATGAATTTGAAGAAAAACTCGGCTCAAGATATGCGGTAAACGGGGTCAAACCCACTTTGAAAGTGCTTATGAATGGACAGGCAAGGATACTTCTTGTGGCAGATGGATTTAGCTCGCCCGGTTATATATGCCCCGAATCAGGAGTTTTATTAATGGAAGAGAAAAAAGGTATTTGCCCGGAAGGGATTCTGCCCGTACCGGTTGTTGACGTAGTGGATGATGCAATGGAAGAAGCCTTTAGACAAAATGCGGAGATTGAAATTCTGTTTAATGAAGAAGATTCGAAAAAAATAGACGGAATGGGCGCTATTTTGAGATTTAAGCTATAGAATGGTTATGATGAAAACCAGTTTCTGTAAGTGAAATATAATTCAACAACTTACAAGAAAGCAGGTTAAAACACTTATGATGCTAAGAGGCTACATTAGATTAATTTTATATATTTTATTTGTAGCCGCGATTCTCTTTGTTTCAGCTGGTCGTCTTGACTGGCTGATGGCATGGGTGTTTCTGGGGGTCTATATAGCAATTATCTTAATATCCCTTGTTTTCATTGACCCTGAATTAATAGAAGAGCGAAGTCATATAGGGCCCGGGGCCAAAAGATGGGACTTGGTATTGGCTAGTTTAGTCGTCGTCTTTTTATTCCCTGCTACGTTTATCGTTGCAGGGCTTGATTCGGGGCGTTACCATTGGTCGCCGCCTTTTCCGATTTGGGTGCAACTGTTGGCTCTTCTAGTATTCATCCTGGGAAGTGCCATCTCGTCATGGGCAATGGTGGTAAACAAGTTCTTTTCAACAATTGTACGGATTCAAACTGAACGGGGTCATTATGTGGTAACCGGCGGCCCTTACAAGTATGTGCGTCACCCCGGCTACACTGGAGCAATAGTGGTGTCAATTTCTCTCCCACTTGTATTGGGGTCATTATGGGCACTCATTCCAGCGCTGATCGGAGACTGTGTTCTTGTTGTTCGTACCGTATTTGAAGACAATACTCTAAAGAAGGAACTGGATGGATATAAGGATTATGCTAATCGAGTGCGTTACCGCCTGCTGCCTGGTATCTGGTAAAAATTACATCCACTAGATTCATGGATATAATTGGTTAGCTTGGCGTCTTCGTTGCCATGAGATTCTCTTAAAGAAACGATATGAAATGAAAAAGTATAACTGCTCAGGCCTATGTTGCGGTGATGCTCTTTCGAAAGCGATACAAAGCTGCAGTAAAGAACATCGCCCCTATAAAAAATACCATAGCGAAGTCGCGCCATACTACCTCTATCCCCGCGTCACGGAATAAAACCGCCTGTGCAAATCTAACAAAATGAGTTGAAGGGGAGAAGTACATGATGTGCCTGAGTATGGCAGGCATGCTATCCATTGGGGTATAGATGCCGGATAGCAGCATCATTACCAAAAAAACAGGAATAGCAAGAAGGCCGAACTGCGGCATTGAGCGCGCAATAGTTGCTAAGAATATTCCAAGCGATGTAACTGAGAAAAGAAAAACTATAGTGCCCGCTATAAATAGAGGGATTGAGCCTGAAATAGGTACCTCTAGCAATCCTTGTACAACTAAATACAGGGAAAAAGTGACAGCAACTACTATAACAAGTCCATTTGCCAATATTTTGGCAAGCATTATCTCAAAAGGCCTTAGAGGCATGACAAGCAGATGCTCTATTGTCCCATGTTCCCGTTCTCTTATGACGGCTGCTCCTGTAAGGATTATTGAGAGAATAACGATGTTGTTTATGATTTCCATTACACTCTGAAACCATGTAGATTCCAGATTGGGATTGAATTTTGACCTTACGACAATACTTACTGCCTGCACTTGATCCCTTTGCTTTAAAAACTCCCCTAGCTCCTCGGATATAATAGCTTGAATATAACCAGCTCCTCTGCCGGCTATGCTCATAGCAGTAGCATCTACGTTTATCTGTATGTCCGGCTGGTGACCAGATATCACATCTTCTTGGAAGTTAGGCGGTATATCAATAACAAAACTGTATAGGCCTTTATCCATAGCCTGATCAATCTCATTCACAGAAATCACAACTGGAGGTTTAAAATACGGTTCGAGCAATGCGTCATGAATTCGGTTTGAGAGGGTCGAGCTATCCTCATCAACTATAGCGACTGAAGCATTCTCGACATCAGTGCCGCCGCTCTGGGAACCTTCATACACTCCGAAACTGAAAAAATAGATGATTAGAAAAACCAGAAAAAGATCATAGCGTAAGCTGAATAGCTCCTTTACTCCCAGTCTGTAGATGTTCTCAATTCGCTGCTTCATCTTTAGCTCTCCTGAGCTTTTAATAGTAATAATCCGATGATCAGGTAAGCGATTATTATCGCAAAAAGGGCAAAATAGTTGATAATCAGATCACTAAAGTTGAGCGCTTTGGTGAAAGTTCCCATGCTTATCAGCTGAAAATAGCCATAAGGGAACATGAGTCCTATTGCTTTTGCTTCACCTGATAAGGATGATATCGGGCTTAAGTAGCCTGAGAAGTTAATGGCCGGGGTGACGGTAATAATAGCTGTTGCGAATATCGCAGCTATCTGGGTTTTTACGAAAGTAGAAACCATTATACCAAAGCCTGTAGTGGCAACTACGTAAAAAAGAGCACCTAGAACAAGTGCGGCAAAACTTCCTTTGACAGGAACCTTAAACAGGAAAATGGCCAAAAGCACTAGCGTGGCAAAGTTGACCATTGCCAAGAGTACATACGGGGCTTGCTTGCCTAAGAGAAACTCGAGCCTTGTTACAGGCGTGGCATAAAAATTGGTTATCGAGCCCAGCTCTTTTTCTCGAACAACTCCCAAAGACGTCATCATAGCGGGAATAAAGACCAGAAGTATCATTATTGTTCCCGGCACCATTGCAAATACACTTTTAAAATCCTGATTATACCGAAACCGAGTCTCTATATTGGCCGCCGAATTAGGGGAGACTTCTCCCGGGTTTTCAAGTGCATGTTCTTCCAGGTAACCCCAGTGAACCCCTTGCACATACCCACGGCTAGTTTCCGCCCTATAAGGCATTGCCCCGTCTAGCCAAACACCAATCTTAGCTTCTGCCCCGCTCTTTAAGTCTCTTCCAAAATTTGGAGGCATTTCCACGGCGAGTCTTAACTCCCCACTTCTAAGCCTCTGCTCTAACTCTTCATAACTGTAAAGCTGGGGTCTTTCCTCGAAGTAGCGTGAACCGGAAAAGTTCTCAAGATAGTTCCGACTTTCAGGCGTCTGATCACGGTCAAGCACTGCGTAAGGAAGATTCTCCACATCAAAAGTTATTCCGTATCCGAAGACTATCATTAACAAGATTGGCCCAAGCAGGGCAAACGCTAAACGTATCGGGTCACGTTTGATTTCCATTGTTTCACGGCGTGAATATGCCCACATACGCCGAAATTTGAATCCGAAATTACCGTACCAGCTTTCAGGCACCGTATCTACAGGAGTATTTTCTTGTTTTGAAATTTGATGCTCTGAAACTTCTGTAATTTCATCCTCAGCTTCTTCAAGATAGGAGATAAAGGCATCCTCCAGATTTCTTGAGTTTCTTCTCTCAATAAGCTCAGCCGGATTGCCCTCGGCAAGCACCCTGCCGGCGTGCATGAGTGAAATGCGGTCGCAGCGCTCCCCTTCGTTCATAAAATGTGTCGAGATGAATATGGTAACCCCCTCATCTCTTGAAAGCTTAATCAGGAGCTCCCAAAAACCATCCCTAGCGATCGGGTCAACTCCTGAAGTTGGTTCATCCAGGATCAATATCTCCGGGCTGTGAATTACAGCAACTGCAAGTGAAAGCCGCTGACGCATTCCAAGCGCCAGCTTTTCAGGGAGTTCATTCTCTACTCCTTCCAAGCCAAACTGTTGGATCATTTCAGATACCCGCACCGAAATATGATTGCTCGGCAGATGGAAAAGACGGGCATGTAGTTCCAAGTTCTGCTTAACTGTAAGCTCATTGTAAAGAGAGAAAGATTGGGACATGTAGCCTATCCGCCTTCTTATCTCTATGTCTCTTGCGTCAACGCGCTTGCCAAAGAGAAATGCCTCACCTTCAGAGGAGGGGAGAAGTCCCGTAAGCATCTTCATTGTAGTTGTTTTACCGCATCCGTTAGAACCGAGAAAACCGAATATCTCACCTTGCTCTATTCTGAAACTCACATTATCAACAGCGGTAAAACTACCGAACCGCTTGGTCAAGTTCTCCGCCTCTATTGCTGAATTCCCGTCCAAAGACCTCCGTGGCGAGATAATCAATTTTCTATGATTTTGATACTCTTTTTCCGGTAGCAGATGGATAAATGCCTCTTCAAGGCTGGTTGAACCATTTTGTGATCTTATACCTTGAGGATTTCCAGTTGCCAAAACTTGCCCATCGTTCATTACAACGAGCCAATCAAAACCCTCTGCCTCTTCCATATACGCAGTTGCGATTAAAACACTCATGCCTTCGCGCCGGGAGCGGATGAGCTCAATGAGCTCCCAAAACTGACGGCGGGAAAGCGGGTCAACACCGGTCGTCGGTTCATCAAGTATGAGAAGCTCGGGGTCATGAATGAGGGCACAGCAAAGACCGAGTTTTTGCTTCATCCCTCCTGACAGTTTTCCTGCCGGTCGGTCCGAAAACGGGGCGAGCCCCGTGCTGGTGAGGAGTTCTTCTATTCTCCATTTCCGCTCTTTTTTAGACTGTCCGAACAGGCGGCCGAAAAAATCCACATTCTCAAATACTGAGAGTGTCGGGTATAAGTTCTTTCCCAACCCTTGAGGCATATAAGCTATTTGGGGACAAATAGAGCTTCGATTAGAGGCTATGGATATGTCGGTTCCCAGAACTTCAACTTTGCCATTGTGAATCTTCCGAACCCCTGATATTAATGCTAGCATGGTAGACTTGCCGACCCCGTCAGGACCTATAAGCCCTGCCATACAGCCCGAGGGTATATCTATAGTTACATTATCAAGAGCTCTGGTTTTGCCGTAGACTTGGCTGATATTCATCAGGCGGGCAACAAAAGCTAGACTGTTAATTGGATAGCTCATTGGGCAACTCTGGGGAATTGTTAAGAAACTCAGGCCAAGGAACATCAGAATCAAGACGAATATAGGCTACACCAGGAACTCCAATTTTTACCCAGGGTTCGTATTCTTTTAAAATGTCCGGCGCAATTCGAACCTTAACCCTAAAGACTAGTTTCTGGCGTTCATTAAGAGTCTCAACTTCTTTTGGTGTAAACTGTGCTTTAGATGATAGAAAGAATACTCTAGCAGGTACGGCAAATTCAGGTGCCGCATCAAAAACGATGCGTGCTTCAGCTCCAATTGCCAATCTGCCAGAATCATTTGAAGGGAGAAACACGGTCATGTAAACATCTGCTAGGTTTACTATTGTCATTACCTTCCCACCCGCGGGGAGAACCTCCCCCGGCTCTGCTAGCCGATACTGGACACGGCCGCTTATAGGAGATTTGAGAGTACTATCATTAATGTCGCTCTTTAATCGCCCGCTCTGAGCTATTGCAGCTTCTATTGCAGCTTCAGTATTTGCTACATCAGCTTCAGCCGCATCACACCTTGATTCAGCTACGTCATAAGCCGCTATTTCCTGATCGAGTTTCTGTAAAGAGATAATTCCTTTTTTATAGAGCTTTTCAGCTCTTGATAAATTTTTTCTCGCTAGATTACATTCGCTTTTTCGCTGTGCGACGACAGCGATTGCAGTAATGCGCTGTTTTCTTGCTATTACTACACTTGCTTCAGCCTCGGCTAGCTGGGCTTCCAGAGACGCCGTATCCATACGTGCGACAATCTGACCTGCTTGTACCCTGTCACCTTCATCGAATAGGATTTCTTCTACGCGTCCGTGAAATTTAGTGGCGATATCAACTTCCGTTGCTTCGAGACGCCCATTGCCCACTGCGAACCCGACAAGAGGCGGGATACGGAAATTAGACCACCACACAGCGAAGCCTATAGCTAAAAGAGTGATTATTCCAACAATTAGAACTAATTTCCCTTTTTTACTTTCAAACATTTATTTATGTTTCCGCCTCTGTTACTTTTTGTAAAATCTGCGAACCGGGGCGTGCCCCGAGGATTTTGATTAACTCTTCTTTGGCGATAGTTTCTCTCTCAAGAAGTGCTTGAGCTAGACAGTTGAGTTTGTCTTTTTTACTACTTAATAAATCAAACACTTTGGTATGTGATACGTCAAGCAAGCGTCTGACTTCTCTGTCTATGAACGATGCAGTCTCTTCACTATAATCCTTGCCTCTGGACAATTCATATCCGAGAAACGGATGTTCCTCATCGGCTCTGAATGCTGCTAGACTCAGCTCCCCCATCCCCCAGCGAGTTACCATCCTCCTAGCCAATTGAGTCGCCTCAACCAGATCATTCTCTGCCCCGGTGGTAATTTCACCCAGGGCGAGCTCCTCTGCCGTCCGTCCTCCCAGCATCACTCCTATACGAGCAACCAAATAGCTAAGGCTGTAATTGTATTGTTCCTGACCGGGCAGCTGCTCTGTCACTCCGAGAGCCTGTCCGCGTGGAATTATAGTCACTTTTTGCACTTCATCGGCATCAGGAGTAAACCATGCGACAATAGCGTGTCCGGCTTCATGATAGGCAATAACTCGCTTTTGGTTTTGATTAAGTAGAATTTGCCGCTTTTCACCTAACCTTATTTTATCCAAAGCTTCTTCAAAGTCAGATTTTGTTACCTCAACGTGATTATCCCTGGCAGCAACAAGAGCCGCTTCATTACAAAGATTTGCTAAATCTGCACCACTCATTCCGGTTGTTGGGCGGGCGAGAACCTTAATATCTACATCGGATTTAAGTTTTAATTTTCTGGTATGAATTTTAAGTATTTCTTCCCGGCCTACTAGGTCCGGAAGCCCCAGCACTACCTGACGGTCGAACCGCCCGGGCCTAAGTAGTGCAGGATCAAGAACATCGGGACGGTTTGTCGCTGCCAGAACAATAACCTCTTCACGTTCATCGAAACCGTCCATAGCAACCAGCAGTTGATTTAGTGTTTGCTCCCGCTCGTCATTTACCGTTCCCATACCCGCGCCCCTTCTCCTCGCTACTGCATCTAGTTCGTCAATGAATAAAATCGAGGGAGCTGATTCTTTAGCCTGCTTGAATAAATCCCTTACCCTGCTTGCTCCCACACCAACAAACATTTCTACAAATTCCGAAGCGCTTATACTGAAAAATGGCACCGACGCCTCTCCAGCAAGAGCTTTTGCCAATAGAGTTTTGCCCGTACCCGGTGGCCCCATAAGTAATACCCCTCTTGGAATCCGCGCACCTATGTCATGATATTTTTTGGGGTTGCGTAGGAAATCAACTTCTTGCTGCAGTTGGGTTTTCGCCTCTTCAACTCCGGCAACATCGTCAAATGTTACTTTAGTT
>Ga0209013_10003344_pt1 | contig 14239 bp, 11 predicted proteins | sample Cruoilmetagenom2_FD_187291 | JGI IMG/M metagenome (GOLD analysis project Ga0209013, IMG submission 187291) | Oil polluted marine microbial communities from Coal Oil Point, Santa Barbara, California, USA - Sample 2 (SPAdes) (version 2) | ecosystem: Environmental > Aquatic > Marine > Oil seeps ... | reverse complement strand
AATGCCATTTCGGAGCAGGGACACGACAAAAAAAGATGTATGCAGTATACCGAGCATACCATGAACAAGTATATCAAAGAGCAGTATGGCCTGGATACCTATGCATGCGGCCTCTGTCAGGCCGGAGTGCCCTGTACGTACGGTATTCCCGACAAGGATAAGTAGGAAAGCTTGAGCGAAAATCAGTATTATAGAGCATCGCACTGTATGGGAATCTGGTCGAAGGCTGATTGTTAAAATAACAATAATATCATTATAAAGAACAGGAAGGACATGAAGAAAAAAACTTCATGTTTTTCGTGGTAGAAAAAACTGTTGTTGCCGGAAAAGTAAGAAAAGGAGTCTGGGAATGGAGTATAGATATATCGGTCAAAGCGGCCTGCGGGTGAGTCCTGTTTGTCTTGGAACAATGATGTTTGGTTCCATGTGTGATAAAAAAACAGCCTTTGCAATCATGGATAAGGCCTATGATGCCGGGATTAATTTTTTTGATATGGCTGAAGTGTACCCGGTTCCGCCACGGGTTGAGTCCGTTGGTATCACAGAAGAAATTGTCGGAGAATGGCTGCAGGGAAAAAACAGGGATTCACTGATTATTGCCACAAAGGTCGTCGGCGCCGCCTCGGGCTGGTTTGTGCCCCCGGTCCGCGCCGGTCTTACAGCGATTGATGCCCACCATATAATAAAGGGAGTGGAGGGCAGTCTCCGCCGCCTGAAGTGTGAGTATGTCGACCTGTATCAGATGCACTGGCCGGACACCGTTGTCCCCAGAGAAGAATCCATGGAGGCCTTTGACTGCCTGGTACATTCGGGGAAGGTACGCTATCTTGGGACCTCCAACGATACGGCATATGGGACAACAAAATCCAATATGATCTCTAAATATCAGGGCTATAAGCGCTTTGAATCGGTTCAGAATAATTTTTCTCTGCTCAATCGCAGGTTTCTCGATGAGATGGCCGAGATGTGCAGGTTGGAAAAAATCTCCCTGCTGCCCTATTCACCAATGGCAGGTGGGGTGTTGACCGGCAAGTATAATACGGACCAGAAAGTGGCAGGCCGCTTTAGCAGTTATGCCAAATCGGATGATTCAAGGATCAAGGCGATGGTCAGCCGGTTTTTAAATGAAAAAACCCTTGCCTCCACTGCTCGCTATGTGGAGATAGCAAAAGAGGCGGGAATTACTCCTGCAACATTGGCTGTTTCCTGGAGCAAGCAGTTTGACTTTGTTGCCTCAACTATTATCGGGGTAACAACCGCCCAGCAGCTTGACGACTCTCTGGCAGCGATCGATCTTGAGCTGCCGGAGGCTGTATTACGGAAATGCGATGAAGTGCATAATGAAATTTTATATCCTATGGGATAGGCACCCTCATAAGCCGTTTGCTGCGAAATGCAGACCTTGAAACGTTTTTGGTGCAAAGTGGCCTCCAAAAGTTTGCAGGAATTCAAGGTCGAAAAACTCAAGGCAGGGCCGGATACAGGTATATGAAGATAATTTTGACAACTCTCTGGCTTTGCTTGTTTTTTCTTGTCGGGATTACCGTGTCGGCATCTGCGGTCCCAGGTGCGGATCAGTCTTTTCAGCAGTGGCTGGCCTCGTTTTATCCGGTTGCAGCCCGGGAAGGTATCAGCCGGGCCACCTATGACCGGGCCTTTGCCGGGGTGAGCGAACCTGATGAAGAGGTCCTGAAAAAGGCGGCCTATCAGCCGGAGTTTACCACTGAGATCTGGGATTATCTCGATGCCCGGGTCAACCGCAAATCCATTACTACCGGTCGTATTCTGGCCGCTGTCTACCGCAAGACTCTGCAGGAAATTGAGGCCCGTTTTGGTGTGGAATCTTCAGTATTACTTGCCATCTGGTCCATGGAGAGCAGTTACGGGGCCGTCCTTCTTCGGTCCGGTCGTCTCCACTATGTCCCCCGGGCTCTGGCAACGCTCGCCTATGCGGATAAGCGCCGGCGAAAATTTGCTGAAAAGCAGCTTATAGCTACTTTGAAAATTATCCAGGCCGGAGATGTCACTCCTGATCGGTTAACCGGCTCATGGGCCGGCGCCATGGGACACACCCAGTTTATCCCCACCAGTTACCTGGCCTATGGGGTAGATATGGATGGTGACGGTAGCCGGGATATCTGGGGTTCCATCCCTGACGCCCTGGCAACGGCTGCAAATCTTCTCCATAAAAACGGCTGGCGGACAGGAAAGATCTGGGGCTATGAGGTCCGTCTGCCGCCGCAGGGAGCACGTTATACGGGGGAAACCAAAACACTGGCCCAGTGGCGGAAGCTTGGTTTTACCCGGCCGGACGGTTCTTCTTTTTCGGAGCCGTCTGAAAAAGCAGTGCTGAAAATGATTGGTGGAGAGCATGGCCCCGGTTTTCTCATGCTTCGCAATTTTTTTATTCTCAAACGGTATAATAACTCTGATTTTTATGCCCTGGCCGTGGGGCTGCTGGCCGACCGGCTGGCCGGAAAGGAGAGAATGGTGCAGGACTGGCCCAGACCTGCTGGATCGCTGCGGATAGAAGAGAAATTTGAACTGCAGGAGTTGCTGAGGGGAAAAAGATTCTATTCAGGTGAGATTGACGGCCACCTCGGACCTGCTACCGGAAAGGCGATCAAAGCCTTTCAGGAACAGCAGGGGATGGCTGTTGACGGGAAACCATCCCTGGAACTCCTCGATGCCCTTCAAAGTACAGGGAAGAGGTAGGATAAAGCAGGGTGGCCTGTGCCCGCCGAATATGCCTGTTTTTAATCTTTTTCTGTAGCTTCCGCAGCCGGGATCCGGATCAAAACCGGTTGGGAGAAGCCTCCTTTCAGGTCGTCATTATCAATCGCCCTGACCTGGAAGCGATATTCACTGCCCGGTTCGAGTTCATCACTGTACAGGAAGCTTGGGGTAGGGGCTTCACCGACTTTGGTCGTCATGAACCCAATGGTGTAGATTTCGTAATAGTTAATATCCAGTTCCGAATTACTCTTCCACTGCAGCATGATGCCCTGTGGGGTAAGGTTTGCAGATAAACCCACTGGTGCTGCCGGCGGCGGCTTTGTAGTGGCGCTGATCGGCGAAAAGAAGACTCCCTTAAGTTGGTCACGGTCTATAGCCCGCACCTGATACCAGTAGGTGCTGCCGTCGCGCAGTCCACTGTCCTGGTAACTTGTGGTCGGCGCATTCACTGTTGCGATCCTGCTAAGATCGTCCCGGGTTTCTCCCCGAAAAATCTCATAGGAGGTGATGTCGTTTTCCGGGTCGGGCTGCCATTGCAGATCAACTTTGCGGAACAGGTTGTTGGTCACCCGCACGCCATGTACAGCTACAGGCACAGGCTTGGTAGTCGCGGAGGCCGTGTCGGAGTCTTCCGAGGAAAGGTCTACCATGTTAACGGAGCGTATTCGATAGAAGTAGGTGGTATTATTTGCCAGGGGGGTGTTCCAGGACCCGATATCGGTATACTCCTGGTTTGCACGGCCCTGGACAAAGTTTATCTGTTGAAAAGGTCCCTGCTCGTTTTCACTCCTGAAAATAGTGTATCCCTTGATGTCTGGATCTTCTCCCGGTGTCCAAAACAGGGGTATTTTTTTTGCCTGCTTTTCGATGGCCTGTACTTCGGTTGGAGGCAGGGGCGTACCTTTGGTCCGGGCGGAAACGACCGGCGTGGCTTTGCTCTCTACGTCAAAGCTGTTTTTGGTGCGGATGGTGTAAAAGTAGAGAGTATCGTCTGCCAGACTGCCGTAATTGTTGCTCCGGCCTGTGCCGTAATCGGTGTAACTCTGCTGTTCACGCTCATCGATATCGTCAATTTTTTCAAAAGGCCCGTCCGGGGCGGTACTGCGATAAATGGTATAGCCGGTTACGTTGGGATCCTGTGAGGGGGCCCACAGGAGGCGGATGTGGCGCAGGTTGTTTCCCGAGGCCTGGAGGGCATCCAAGGCTTTAGGTGCTCCAGAGGTGGTAACGGTAAAAGGTGGTGCCGGAACATTGGCCAGCCCTTCTTCGGTGAGGCCGATGACGGTGTAGTAATAGATTTTGCCGTCTTTGAGATCTGTGTCCTCAAGGATGATAGGTGCATGATCATTGTTGACCGGAGCGGTGCGGGCAGTAAACACGCCGCCAGGCTCTTCTGCTGACAGCAGTTGATATGCCGCATAGATATACGGTGGATCAGGCTGGAGAATTACCCGTATTTTACGAAGTTCTCCCCGGGTGGATATCACGGTCGGCCTGGGCAGTCTGGTCGAGAAGACATCACCGTTGGCAACCATTGCCCTGATAAGCTGTTGCAGGCTTTCTTCCATGATCCTGAGGGTCTGCTCTCTGTTTAGTGGTGATTTCTGTTTTTCACCTTTGCATTCAACACTCATTGTCCAGTACGTTTTACCGGTCTGGGCATCTATCATTTGGATGTTGCAGGCAATACAGGCGATTGAACCTCTGTTTTTTATAGGATTCTCCCGGCGGGGGCGCAGGGCCATGTGAATTACTCCACGGGCCTTTAATGCCCGGCCAAGAGCGATGGCCTGCTGCCGCTGGTCGGCTTCTGCCGGTTGGTTATTGTTTGTTTCAAGCCAGTCTGTAACAGTGGCAGCCGGAATCAGTTCGTATTTTCCGGTTTCTGCAAGAGCCGTGTAGAAAGAATTAGAGAGTTCAGCGGCCAGCTGCGGGTCGTCAGTCTGAAAGGGCAGTACCGCCACTTTGTTGAAAATAGTTGTCCGCAGCGTTGGAGAAAAAGTAACCGTTACAGCGGGGCAGAGAGGAACGGCACTATCATTTTCTGCGGCAAGGGCAGAGCCGGCCAGTAGTGCGCAAAGAAGGGGCAGATAAAACAGTTTAATGCACTGCTGCCACAGTAAACTATGTTTCAGAAAGCGAGGCATGGGGTCGGGTAGCAAGGGGGTTGACGTTCTGAAATCGTAAAATATCGTAGTGTCTATAAAATACCAGATCGTGGCTCTTTTGGGAACCTCAAATGGCTGTGGGCAGGATTTCATGACAGCTACCTTACGGCGTAATATTGTCCGAAAGCCTGCGGACCTGCTGCATGGCTTCCGACAGATCAAAGCTGAGTAGCTCTCTATCCTGCATGACCGGTTTGCCGTTAATCAAAACGGTCTGTACGTCCGCACCGTCAGCGGCGTAGACAAGAAGGTCGGCCCCGTGCATAGGCTGAAGATGAGGGGTGTTAAGATTGACTAGAATTACGTCTGCCTTCATTCCTGCGCCCAAGGTGCCGATGTTTTCTTCCATCCCAAGCACCGCTGCCCCACCGGTGGTTGCCATTTTCAGTATCTCTGCGGCCGGTACCGCCACTGGGTCAAGAGAACGGATTTTTTGGATTTTTGCACAGATATCCATCTCCTGAAACATATCAAGGCCGTTATTGCTGGCAGCGCCATCCGTGCCCAGCCCCACTCGGATCCCTTTTGTGAGCATGGTCTGCAGGGGAGCAATACCCGAGGCCAGTTTCAGGTGGCTCTGTGGACAGACAACAATCCTGGCCCTACGTTCGGCCAGGATATCCATGTCCTCCTCATCGGCCCATACACAGTGTACGCAAACAGTTGCCGGGTCCAGGATGCCCAGCGCATCAAGATGTCTGATCGGTGATCCGCCCTGCATGTTGTTGATCATGTCCGGTTCATACCTGCTCTCCGCCACATGGATGAACAGGGGAACGCCTTTAGTACGGGCCAGTTCTTTTGCCCCCTGCAGGGTGTCACCGCTGCAGGTGTAGGGCGAGTGGGCAAAGACAGCCGGGGTGATCAACGGGTTTCGGTCCTGCCAGTGGTCAATAAACCTGTCGGCTGCGGCTATGTTGTCTGCCGGATCAGGAACCCCGGGGGCAGGAAAGTCAATGACGCCCTGGGCGGCAACCGCCCGCATCCCGGCATCGGCAAAGGCACGGGCTGCTTCATGCTCATGGAAATAACCGTCTGCAACCGTCGTGGTTCCGGACAGGATCATCTCGGCTGCCGCCAGTTTTGTGCACCAGTAGACCATGTCCGGATTGACACCCTTTGCCTCGGCCGGAAAGATATGTTCATTCAGCCATTGGCCAAGTTCCAGGTCATCGGCCAGGCCGCGAAAAAGGGTCATGGCCGCGTGGCAGTGGGTGTTGACAAGTCCGGGCAGGGCCAGCTGGTTGCGGCCGTTGATAACGGCTTTCGCCTCAACTTTGTCAAAATCGGCAGCCGGGCCGATCTGTTGGACAGAATCTCCGTTGATTGTGAGACAGCAGTTTTCGATTATTGGGGGTTCGCCCTGTTTTCCGGGCAAACAAATATCGGTGATCAGGAGGTCTGATTTCATAAGCGCCAGAAGATAAAAGAGATGAGTAATCCGTAACAAATTATGGCCAAAGATCAGTAGACCAACTATACTCTCTCAACCAAACAAGGCAAGGAGCATGGTCACACAGGCTCCTGTGTTTATAAAAAAATATAACCCGGAACCCGGAACTCCGATAAGTGAGTCCGCGAGACTTCGAGACCCGGAACCGATATATAGAGGTAACTATGGGTTTTCAATGTGGTATTGTCGGCCTGCCCAATGTGGGTAAGTCGACTATTTTTAATGCGTTAACCGCCGCAGCAATTGGTGCGGAAAACTATCCTTTCTGCACCATAGAACCCAATGTGGGAGTGGTGCCGGTGCCGGATCCGCGGCTGGATAAACTGGCTCATCTGGTCAAGACCAGGAATAAGGTGTCCACCCAGATGGAATTTGTCGATATTGCCGGTCTGGTCAAAGGTGCCAGTCAGGGCGAGGGGCTGGGCAACCAGTTTCTCGGGCATATCCGGCAGGTGGATGCCATCTTGCACGTGGTGCGCTGTTTTGAGGACGAGAACATTGTCCATGTCGACGGCTCCATTGATCCCATTCGAGATCTGGAGGTCATCTCCATGGAGCTTGTCATGGCCGATCTTGAGACCGTGTCCAAGCGGCTGAAAAAGGCGGCCAGCCAGGCAAAATCCGGGGATAAAAAATTCATTGCAGAGGCAGCATTTCTGGAAAAATTGCAGGCAACACTTGATGAGGGGAAACCGGCCAGGGTGCAGGAGCCGGAAACAGATCCCGAGCGGGAACTGGTGCGTGATCTCTGTCTGCTCACCACCAAGCCAGTCCTGTATGTGGCCAATGTCAGCGAAGACGATCTGGCCGAGGGAAATGCATTTGTAGACCGCCTTAAAAAAACAGCCAAGCAAGAGGGCGCTTCCGTGGTGACCATTGCCGGTGGTATTGAGCAGGAGTTGAGCCTGCTTGATGAAGAGGAGCAGCGGGAGTTTCTGGCCGATATGGGCATGGAGGAGCCGGGACTGCATCGCTTGATCCATGCCGGCTATGAACTGCTTGGCCTGATTACCTATTTTACCGTGGGTGAAAAGGAGACCAAGGCCTGGACCATCACCAGGGGGACAACGGCACCCGGTGCTGCCGGCAAGATCCATACGGATTTTGAACGGGGCTTTATTCGGGCCGAGGTGATTGCCTATGACGATTACATCAGCTGCGGCTCTGAAGCGGCTGCCCGCGACAAGGGGTTGATGCGCTCCGAAGGCAAAGAGTATGTAGTTCAGGACGGAGACTGTATCCTGTTTCGCTTTAATGTGTGATTTTTTGGTTCAGTGCCTTTAAAGTTGAAGGCACAGGGTTAAAAAGGATGGGTGGTGATGTCGGGTAAAAAAGTATTTATCGGTGAGTTGCAGGAGGGGCAGCAGGTGCGGGATATTTTTCTGGTGGCCCGCAAGAATCTTGCCGAGACCAAGGCGGGCAAGCCCTACCTGGCCCTGTCGCTCATGGACCGGACCGGTGAAATCGAGGCCAGGGTGTGGGATAATGCTGCGGCTTATGACAGTCATGCCCAGGTGGGCAACTATGTACTGGTCCAGGGCACTGCCAAGTCGTTTCGGGACCAGTTGCAGATGGGTGTTGTGTTTCTGGAACAGGTAGAAGCGCAGGCAGTCAATCCTGCTGATTTCATGCCTGCCTCCAAGCGGCCTGTTGCCGAAATGCAGGCCGAGCTGGAAGGGATCATTGCAACAGTAGCTGATTGCGGACTGCAGCAGCTGCTGGCAAAGATCTTCAGCGGTGAAACCATGGAGCAGTTCAGGACCGCGCCGGCTGCCAAGAAAATGCATCACGCCTATCTTGGCGGCTTGCTGGAACATACCCTGTCCGTGACCGGGCTGGCTGACAAAATCGCAGATCACTATCCCGGGTTGGATCGGGATATCCTGATAACCGGTGCGCTGCTCCATGATCTGGCCAAAATCAGGGAGTTCAGCTTTGTCAGCCCGCCCTTTGACTATACCGATCAGGGACGGTTGCTTGGACATCTGGTCATTGGCGTGGATATGGTCCGCCTTGCAGCAGCAGGTATCAGCGACCTGACTCCGCAGCTACTTGACCAGGTCTGCCACCTGATTCTCAGTCACCACGGCCGCCATGAATTCGGTGCCCCGGTGTTGCCCATGACCCAGGAGGCATTGCTGCTGCATCACGTTGATGATATTGATGCCAAGATGAATTACACGGATCAGCTGCGTGAAAAGATCACTGAACCCGGCCATCACTGGACGGATTACCAGCGCCCTCTGGAGCGTTTTCTCTACCTGCAGCCACTGTCTGATCCCGGAGTACAACCGCCTGCTTCCAAAAAGAAGGGTGCTTCTGCACCTGAAAAGAAGTCAAAAACAGTACAAGATGATTTACAGGAACGCCAGCAGAGCCTGTTTTGAGACTATTTTGCCCGGCCCTTAATCCCTAATCCCTCGTCCCTGCGTTTAATGGTATTTTCAAAGATTGTCGGTCAACCCAAGGCGGTTAAACTGCTCAGCCGCGCCCTTGCCGGAAACCGACTTGCCCACGGCTATCTCTTTACCGGGCCGGACGGAGTTGGTAAGGCCGCTACTGCCCTGGCCCTTGCCGCCGGCCTGTTCTGTGAGGCTCCGGAAGAGAGGCAGCCCTGCGGTCATTGCAGCGGCTGTTTGAAGTTTTCCTCGGGCAACCATCCTGATTTTCTTACCATCAGGCCCGATGGGGCGGCCATTAAAATCAACCAGGTACGTGGACTGAAAAAGGATTTGAGTTTTCCGCCCTTTGAAGCTGGAATGCGGGTCGTACTCATTGAAGACGTGCAGACAATGCGCCGGGAGGCAGGGAACAGCCTGTTGAAAATTCTGGAAGAACCTCCCCCGGACAATCTGCTGCTGCTCATCGCCTCGGAATCTGAACCTATCCTGCCCACCATTATCTCCCGCTGCCAGGTGATTCCCTTTGTGCCCCTGGCCGTTGACGAGGCGACCACTGTTATCTGCAGGCTCAACCCGGAACTTAACAATGAAGAGGCCCGCGCCTTGTCCGTGCTGACTGGAGGCTGTCCGGGCCAGGTCGATGCCCTGCACAGCGAGGAGGTCCTGCAACTGCGTAATGAGTGTATTCAGGCCCTGCTGACCGGGGGACAGAGCGAGGCCGGATCCGTGGAACAGGCCCTCGACCAGGCCGGGCGTATGGCAGAGCTCAGAGAAGGGCTGGACTTGCTCTTTGATCTGCTGGCCATTTTTTTTAAAGAGGTCATGGTCGCCAGTCTCTGTAATGGTGGACTACAGGGGGGCGAGGAATTGGTCGCGGCAAGAGAACGCTGGAATTTGCAGCAACTATCTGATATGGTACAGGCTGTCGATGCTGCCCGCCGCGCATTGACAAGAAACTGCAACCGTGGACTGGTCTGTGAGGTAATGATGCTGGAGTTATTTTCCAGCCATTCTGAACGGGAACGGTAACTGAGTGTGGCAGGCTGAAAGTAACTTTGCAATAACTGGTGGTTCATGTTTTTTGTAGGAGCCCAGTCCCCTGGGCGATTGTCAGCTTAACAAAACAATACCGGCCTTGTCGGTTTTTTATATGTCAGAGAGCAAAGAGCAGCAATCGGCTGAAATGTCCGATACTGCGGAAACAGAAAGCGGGAAGGAGGACAAGCTGTCCTGTTACCGTATCCATTTCCGCAAGGAGGGACGGGAGTATACGGCCCGGGCCAACGTACCTGATCTGTCAATCGGTGATCCGGTCATGATCAGGACGGAGCACAACCCGGAACCGGCTGTTATTGTCTGTCGGGCAGCGGATGCCGCCGAGCCCGATATGGAGCGCGGGGTATCCTATGAAATTCTCCGCCGGGCTACCCAGGAAGAAGAGGAAAAATATGCCCGTTTGCCGATCCTGGAAAAAGAGGCCTTTGATATCTGTCGGGAACGAATACAATATCTGCGCCTGCCCATGCATCTGGTGCGGGTAGAGCGATTTTTCAACGGTTCCAAGATAATATTTTATTTTACAGCCGAGAGCCGGGTCGATTTCCGGGAACTGGTCAAGAAACTGGTGCAGGAATTCCGTACCCGGGTCGAGATGCGCCAGATCGGTGTGCGCCATGAGACCCAGATGACCGGCGGCATCGGTGCCTGCGGTCGGGAACTGTGCTGCACCTCATTTTTACGCAAGTTTGAATCCGTTTCCATCAAGATGGCCAAGACCCAGGACCTGCCGCTGAATCCGGCCAAAATTTCCGGGGTCTGCAACCGGTTGCTCTGTTGTCTGACCTATGAATACGACGCCTATAAGGCGATTAAACGGGAAATGCCCCGTATCGGCCGTTTGATTAAACACGAGGGCGATGTGTACAGGGTGGTACGGCTTCATCCCCTGCAGGGCAAGGTTCAGGCGGTCTCCCGGGAGACAGGCGATGTCCTGCTTACGGAAGAACAGTGGCGGGCTGCAGAACCGGTCCAGAAAAGTCAGCCCCGCAAACAGACCAAGACAAAGAAAAACAGCAGCAGCGAGTAGGCGGAGTCTCGCAAACACTCTTACCAACGCACACAATATTTTATGACTACCTATATAACAACTCCGATTTATTATGTTAATGCCATGCCCCATCTCGGGCATGCCTATAGCACCATCATTGCGGACACCTACAGCCGGTTTCGCAGGCTGTGCGGCGATGATGTCCGTTTTCAGACCGGAACCGATGAACACGGTGAAAAGATTGTCCAGGCAGCGGAAAACGAGGGGGTTACCCCGCGTGCATACGTTGATCGCATTTCAGACAGTTTTCGTCATGCCTGGCCCGGCCTGGCAGTGGAGCCGGATCACTTCATCCGCACCACCTATCCCGAGCATATCAAGACGGTGCAGGATATCCTGCAGAAGGTGTATGATCAGGGTGACATCTATTTTTCAGAGTATTCAGGCCATTACTGCAAGGGGTGCGAACGTTTTCTGACCGAAAAAGAATTAGTGGACGGTAAGTGCCCTGATCACCTGACGGCCCCGGATGAGATTACGGAGCAGAACTATTTTTTCAGGATGTCCAAGTATCAGGACTGGCTCATTGAGCACATTAACAGTCATCCGGAATACATAACGCCTGAGCGCTACCGCAATGAGGTCCTCTCCTTTCTCAGCGAGCCGCTGGAGGACCTGTGCATATCCCGGCCTACCTCACGGCTGACCTGGGGAATCCCGCTGCCCTTTGATGAAAAATTTGTCACCTATGTCTGGTTTGATGCCCTGATCAACTACCTGACCGGTATCGGCTATCCGGACGGTCCTGATTTTGAGAAGTACTGGTCCGTGGCTGAGCATGTAATTGCCAAGGATATTCTCAAACCCCATGCCATCTACTGGCCCACCATGATTCAGGCCATGGGGCTGCCACCCTACAAACGGCTGCATGTCCACGGCTATTGGAACGTGGATGAGACCAAGATGTCCAAGTCCATAGGCAACGTTGTCCGGCCCGGTGAGATGGTGGATGAATACGGTGTGGACACGGTGCGCTATTTTCTGTTGCGGGAGATGAGTTTCGGACTTGATTCCTCGTTTTCCAGCGAAGCCGTTGTTGCCCGTCGCAATTCCGACCTGGCCAATGATCTGGGCAACCTGTTCTCCCGGGCCCTGACCATGATCGGCAAGTATGCAGACGGAGTGGTGCCGGAGGTAGATGAAGCAACGGTGACGGATGATGATCGGGAACTCGTTAATGCCATGGAAGCGATGATTGGCTCCTATGCAAAGTCCATGGACTCCTTTGAGTTTCACAAGGCGCTGCAGACAGTCTGGCAAGTGATCGGCAGGCTTAACCGGTTTATTGTCACCAATGCCCCATGGGAACTGGCCAATGATCCGGATAAGGCAGGACGGCTGAACACAGTGCTCTACTTCCTGGCCGAGAGTCTGCGTATCCTTGCTCTGGTGCTACGGCCGATTATGCCGGTGGCGGCCGGTAAGATGGCTGCTGCCCTTGGAATGGACGAGAGCCTGCGCAATGCGGTACTGGAGGTTGACGGCAGCTGGGGTAAAATGGAGCCGGGAACCAGGGTGGACAAGGGGCCACAGCTCTTTCCCCGCCTGGATACCAAGAAGAAACAACAACCACAGGGGCAGCAGAAAAAGCAGAACAAAAATAAAAAAGAACAGGCCGCCGCCCAGGTGGACATGGAAGGCATGGTTACCTTTGACCAGTTCGGCAAGGTCGAGCTGCGGGTGGCCGAGATCGTGGCGGCAGAGAAGATAAAAAAGGCCGACAAGTTACTCAAACTAACGCTCAAGGCTCCGGAAGAGCGCACAGTGGTGGCCGGCATTGCCAGGCACTACAGTCCGGAAGAACTGGTGGGCATGAAGGTCATTATCGTGGCCAACCTGAAACCTGCCAAGCTCATGGGCGTCACCTCCCAGGGTATGGTGCTGGCTGCCAAAGAAAAAGATGATGACGGCAACGAACGGCTGGTCCTGTCCACCGTGGCTGATGACATTGCACCAGGTTCCCGGGTTGCTTGACTTTTAGCTGCTTCATACACATTGTGATTGAAGTATAACCTTGAACCCTAAACCTTTGAACCGTCATTCCCCATGTTTATGCTTGGAAATTTTATACTGGCTATCGCCAAACTGATTAATTTTGCCCTGTCTGCCTATATCTGGATTGTTATTGGCCGGGCGGTCATCTCCTGGGTCAACGCTGATCCCTATAACCCCATTGTCCGTTTCCTGATCCAGGTAACAGATCCGATCCTGTTGAGAATCAGGCGTTACATACCGTCAATGGGTGGCATTGATCTCAGCCCGATGATCCTGATCTTTGCAATCGTTTTCCTGCAGAGCTTTCTGGTGCCCACCTTGATGCAGATAGGCATGAGCCTGAAGTAAGGGCAGGTGATCAGGCTGTGAGGAAAGGGTAGGTCGGAGTCTCGCGTGCTTGCTTACCTGGCGTAGAGCGTTTTTTGCAAATGTGTTGGGTTTCGTTGAGGTGTCGAATTTTACCCGGGGAAGTGGAAAAAAGAAAGTTACGCGAAACCCAAGGGTGTTCCCGCTCAACCGCAACCTACACAGTTAACAGCCTAACAGGCTAAACAAATGCCCTATCTGCAATCCCTTACCGACGGCAATTTTCTTCTCTCCCTCTATGTCCAACCTCGTGCCAGTCGCAACGAACTTGCCGGACTGCACGGCGATGCCCTTAAGTTACGACTTACCACTCCCCCTGTTGACGGTAAGGCCAATAAGGCGGCAATATCCTTTTTCTCAAAACTTCTCAAAATTCCCAAATCCGCTATAATTATTAAGAGTGGACTCCAGAGTCGTTCCAAAAAGGTGTTGTTGTCCGGCCTGGAAGAGCATGATATCCGTCGTCTGCTGGTTAAATAGGAAAAAGACTGCCGGATAAACGATTCGGCAAAGGATAAACCTGTTCCCTTTATACAGGAGGTTGCAATGGAAAAAATCGTGCTGGCCAATTTGAAGGCTCATCTGGCCCCGAATCATGTGGATGACTGGCTTCAGGCCTTCAGCAGCAGGTACATGGCTGCATCATCTGTTCAGGTGGTGTTGGCTGTGCCTTTTTTGTTTATGGAGCGGATTGCGGAGAAGATTGGAGGATTGGAGCGGGTAACACTTGCCGCCCAGGGTGTTTCTCCCTATCCGCCGGGTGGATATACCGGGGCCACTCCGGCGGCCTGGCTGAAAGGATTGGCTGGCTATGCACTGGTCGGGCATCGGGAACGGCGCCATTATTTTCATGAAGACGACCAGTCAGTAGCAGGCCAGGTGCGGGAGTGCGTGGCCGCTGGATTGCAGCCCATTCTCTGCCTGGACCACGACAGCAAAGGTGGCCAGCTGGCTGCTTTGGATACCGCTGATCTGGAACAGTCTTTGCTGGCCTATACCCCCGGTGATGCCG
>Ga0209013_10003343_pt1 | contig 14240 bp, 8 predicted proteins | sample Cruoilmetagenom2_FD_187291 | JGI IMG/M metagenome (GOLD analysis project Ga0209013, IMG submission 187291) | Oil polluted marine microbial communities from Coal Oil Point, Santa Barbara, California, USA - Sample 2 (SPAdes) (version 2) | ecosystem: Environmental > Aquatic > Marine > Oil seeps ... | reverse complement strand
CGGCGGCATTAGGGTCTAGAATTTCATGAATCAGGGACTCCTTACTTTTCCTGCTTATTTCGGTTAAAACAGGACCTACTTCATTGCCTGTACTTCCATAAATATGGCAACTTGAACATAAATTTTGAAATACAATACTTCCCTTTTCTGAATCTCCATTTAGAGCTAAAGCAGGTTGCATTTCTAATATTACCTGTTTCCTTTGAACAACTCCACTATCTGAAAACAACGCCTCTGCTCGTTTTCGAATATCTTCATCATCAGAAAACAATAACACTCTCCTGCGTTCCAGATCAAGATTAAATTCACCGAGGTTTACCGTACCATCTTCCATGGCGGTTAGAAGTGCATCATGATTAAAAGATTTATATAACAGAATATCGGTTGCGTGCTTTCTGGCTTCCGGAGCTAAAAAATTCCACATACTTAAAAGTCTTGGCCCCACTTCTTTTTCGTTAGAATTCCATAATTGTTTAAGGGATTCCCTTTGCAAAACCATAGGCCTTTTGCTATCAAGCAGTTTGTAAAGTAAAGCAGCCCTGTTTTCGAAATCAGACAAGCCAATTAATTTTAATTGTAACAATTGCTCATCTATACTCCCCTTTTGTGCTAAAATATCCTTCTGGGATTTCGCCATTATTTCATTGATCTTTTTAGAAGAAGGGAATCCCATGGCCAGGCGGAGTTCTCCAGTGGCTTTTATTATTCCGAGGTCATTGATATTTTCCAGATTTTTCAAAGCCTGTATGATTGAATTCTTACTGTCTTTGTCTGCCAATTGATCTACCCTCTGAATGTATCCTTTGGAAAGTGATTCAATAAGTTCGGCTTTTAAAGATTTTTGTATATTACTTTTATAGATCCCATCCAGAACCGATTTGATACTCAGACCATCCATTTCTTTTCCAATTATTCCGGTCAAAATTTCCAGCACTTGCTTTTGGTCTTCTGTTAGCACCTGGTTATAAGTCAATTCTTCACCTACAAAACTGCTGGCCTGTCTGCTTAATGCAAATGACATTGCCATTCTATTCCATTGATCTGATTGAGTCTCTCTTAATGCCTTTTTCATTAAGGACGCAATTTGACCCCTATGTGCAAAATATAAAGAATCTGAGATAGTACTGAGGGTAAGAGCAGCCTGCATTCTAAGGCGTGGATTATTTGCCAGTGTTAAACCCAGCAATGATTCCATAAACTTGTCAATTTCTTCTGGTCTTGCCTCTAGAATTTTCAAGGCATTTTCGGCAATAGGGCTATAAGGATCATTTAAAGCCTTCATTAATTGTTTGTTATTTAGACTACCCAGACCCTCAAGTGTCCATAAACTATGGATTCTTGCCAAAGGATTTTGAGTGCTGTCCAATTGTGTTGCAATTAAAGGAACTGATTTATAGTTCTTTTGGGTTACGAGTCGTTGCTGAGCTGTCTTCCTTATCCATTGGTTTTTGTTCCCCAAGGCCGTTACAAGTTCTATTTCACTGAAATTTTCCAGATCTTTTGGTTTGTCATAATTATATTGGATTCCGGTAATACGGTAGATTCTTCCTTTGTTTCTCCCCGCATTTAAATCCAATTCGGCCTCAATATCATCCGGAATCCATTCAGGATGCTCAATGACTTCCCTGTGCATATCTAAAACATAAAGAGACCCATCCGGGCCCACAGTCATATTAACGGGTCTGAATGCCCTATCACTGGATGCCAAAAATTCGGTTTTATCTCCAACTCTGCTTGCTCTGGAAGCTGCGTTGTTTTCCGTTAATAGGTCCATATGAACGAGATTTAGAACGCAATCAGCCACCAATAAAGACGAATCAAAATCTTCGGGAAAAATTCCTCCCCCATAAAATGTAATTCCACATGCTCCTGAAAAATACCCGGATTGCTCAGGGTGATTCACCCTGGTTTCCTGCTCACCAATGGGGTAAATTCTAGACAAACCGTTTTCATCATGATCGGAGATATTTGTTAATGCATGGCTAGGAGTAACAGGTAAATTTTGAAAATAACGATCCTCAAATATCAATTGAGAAACATGTTCCAGGTTATGAGTTTCGTACAATCGACCCCATTCGTCAAAAGTAATTTTAAATCCCCCGGAAGATTCTCCTACCCTTTCAGCAATTTCATTTTCCAAATCCAGACGGAGATCGCCACCTCTTAAATTTAGAATAGTATCAGGTTTAGAGAAAAAATAAGGTTTTCCTGAGTTTCCCCCATTTGCCGCATAGATCCAGTTGTCCAATCCATAAGTCAATCCATTAAAATTATGCTGAAGATTCTCATTGCTAAATCCATCCATAATATGAACTCGTTCGTCGGCCAACCCATCAAAGTCTTGGTCCGAAATCCAAATAAGATGCGGTGGGGAGGCAACCAGGAAACCACCTTTATAAAACATAAAAGAGGAAGCTACTCCCAGGCTGTCCGCGTAGACTTTCCTTTCATCATAGAACCCATCATCATCAGTATCTTTCAAAAGAATAATCCGGCTTTGTTCATCCCGCAGAGGGTATCCGGGCATTTCTAAAACATACGTATTACCGTTGGGAGAGAACTGCATGTCCACCGGGTCATAAACTAATGGTTCAGAAGCAACTAATTCAATTTTAAAATCAGGGTGTATTTTAAAACTTTCAATGGATTCTGAATGTTTAGTTGTGCAGTTTAAAAACAAAGCGATAGCCGCCAAAAAATATAAAACAGTTCTGATGTTCATTTTTCTACCCAAAATAAAAAAGGATTATGAAAGATAGAAAAAAAAGAAAGAACTTAAAGGGTAGAATGCCTTTCTAATCTCAATTGAAAGAACTAGGAAAGATAAAGGTCTACCAAGCCTTCAGGGGTAGTTACATAAAGAGTTTTATTGGCCCTGTCAACTTTGTCAATAATATTATCAGCTACTGGGATCAGAAGTTCCTTATCATCCTTTTTTACCTCAAAAAGCGCCTGGGAAACAGAATCATTTACTGCTGTAATAATTCCAATATTTCCGTATTGGCTATCGATGACCTCAAACCCTATAATTTCATGATAATAGAATTTGTTTCCCGAAAGTTTGGGCAGGAATTCTAAGGGAAGATACAAATGAGACCCTATGATACGATCTGCATCGGTCTCAGAGGAAATGTCTTCAAATCGAATACGGAGCAGATTCGATTTATGCAAATAACACTTTTCAATAAAAAATGGAACCAGATTGTTTCCTAATGAAACAAAAACTGATTCCATGTTTTCGTATATTTCGGGCTCATCGGTATCGAGTTTAACAAGTACCTCACCCTTAAAACTATGTTTTGAAACGATCTTGCCCAGGTAGAAACAATCTTCCTTTTGCATCTCGCTTTAAAAATTATTTTTTCTTTTCAGAAGCAGCAGGCTTTTCTTCAGTGTCTCCTTCGGCAGCAGCATCTTCTGCTTTAGCAGGAGCAGCCTCTTTGGCAACTTCTTCTTCAACAGCAGGAGTAGCTTCCTCGACTTTCTCTTCGGCAATAGCTTCTTCAGCCACCGGAGCAGTTTCTTCAACTACAGGAGCAGTTTCCTCAACAACTTCTTTGGCAGCAGCTTCTTCGGCTACAGGCTCTTCTTTCGCAGCTTCCTCCACTACTGGTTCTTCCGTAACAGCAGTAGCTTCTTCAGTTACTTCCGCTTCAGCTCCAGCCTCTTCAGTAACAACAATAGCTTCTTCAGTTATTTCTGCTTCAGCCTCTTCATTTAATGCTTCTGTAGCAGCTAAAGCTCGTTTTTCGCTTACTTCTTTTTCAGCTTCTAAAGCTTTAGTTTTTGCATCAGCCTTTTCCTTATCTAATCCGGCCTCTTTCTTTGCAATAGTCTTTGCTTTTTCTTCAACCCAGGCATTAAATTTTGCTTCTGCTTGTTCCTCCGTCAAAGCGCCTTTTCGAACACCACCTAATAGGTGATGCTTATATAAAACACCTTTATAAGATAAAATTCTTCTGGCAGTATCTGAAGGTTGAGCTCCGTTTACAAGCCATTGAACAGAATTATCAATGTTTAATTCAATGGTAGCAGGATTGGTGTTCGGGTTGTAGCTCCCTAACTTTTCAAGAAACTTACCATCTCTTTTTGAGCGTGCATCTGCTGCTACTACCCAATAAAATGGTTTTCCTTTTTTCCCGTGTCTTTGTAATCTAATTCTAACTGGCATATCACATTAATTTTGCAGGGTGCCCGACCCTCGATTATTAATTCTTTATTTTTTCCCTATAAAATGGGGTGCAAATATAAGTGTTTTCTATAAACCACCAATACTTTTAAACTATTTCCTTTTATTCTATTTCTACCAATTGATCCTGTCCTATTACCAATTTTGATTTGTGTTCAGAAATAAGCGAATTAATCGCTTTAATGATATTCGGATTTTCATTAGCTACATCAAACCGCTCTTCCGGATCAGTACTTAAATTATATAAAATTGGAGGATTGTGCACCTCCTTTTTACCAAACTCGCCATATTCTCCCTGGGTAATAAAATGTGCCTTGTAATCTCCTAAACGAACAGCATAAAGATCGGTGCCCCTGTAATAAAAAAGCTTCTTCCGGGGACTTTGATTCCCATATAGCAAAGTTTCACTTAAATCGTACCCATCAATTATTCTGTCTTCCGGAATTTTGGCACCTGCCATACTGCTAAAAGTAGTAAAAAGATCCATCGTAGAACCAAGGCCGTTTATCAATCCCGGCTTAATTAAACCCGGTCCCCAGAAAATTCCGGGTTCCCTCATACCGCCTTCCCATGTTGTTCCTTTTCCGGCTCTTAAAACTCCCGCACTACCCCCGTTAAGTTTAAAACTGAGCCAGGGACCATTATCGGAAGTAAAGACAACTATTGTGTTATTTTCGAGGCCTTCTTCTTTTAAAGTGGCAATTATTTTACCAACCCCATGGTCAATCTCTTCTAATACATCGCCGTATAAACCACGCTTACTTTTGCCTTTGAATTCTTTTGATACAAATAAGGGAATATGGGGTAAGTTGTGTGCTAGATAAATAAAGAATGGATTTTCCTTGTTTTTCTTTATAAATGAAATGGTTTCACTGGTATATCTACCGGTAATGGTATTCTGATTGGCCGGACGTTCTATGATCTCTGTATTCCTCATTAATGGAACATTAAAATGATTTGTTTTAATAGCCTCATTGGGTTGTTTCCAATACTCCCAATAGGGAATATCAACTACCTTATCCATGTCATTGGAATATGGAATTCCATAGTAATAATCAAAACCATTGTTGGTTGGGAGGTATTCCTGCTTATGTCCTAAATGCCATTTTCCAATACAGGCCGTTTTATAACCCACCTGCTTGAGCTGTTCGGCAAGGGTGATTTCAGATGAGGGCAAACCATTTCTGGAATTCGGATAGAGCACTCTTCTTTTATTACTAGACATACCACTTCTTACTGTTAGTCTTCCTGTAAGTAATGCTGCCCTGCTGGGAGTACAAACACTGGCCGCCGCATAAAAATTGGTCCATTTTTGACCCTCATAGGCCATCAGGTCCAGGTTAGGTGTTTGGATAGTGGGATGGCCGTAAACCCCAAGATCCCCATAACCAAGATCATCTGCAAAAATTATGATAAAGTTGGGTGGCCGATTATTCTTATCTTGCCCTAAGGTTTTTTGTACAGCTGTTGAGCAAACCAATGCACTCAAAATCACTAGTAAATTTGACAATTTGATCCTAATATTCATTTTAATATAGCTTTTGGTAGTTTTAAAGATATATATCTCGAAAGACTTAAAAAATAATATCTGCTTTGGCGTTAATAACTCGTGACAACTCTGCTATTTATGAATTTTGTTTTTGATTATTTTTAGCTACTTTTTTTACGCTGAAACCAAACTAATATGTACCTCATTTTTGATACTGAAACTACTGGCCTTCCGAAAAGATGGGATGCTCCGGTAAGTGATACTGACAATTGGCCTCGTAGCATTCAAATTGCCTGGCAATTGCACGATGCACTGGGTAATTTATTAGACCGGCAGGACTTCCTGATTCAGCCAGAAGGCTTCAATATTCCCTATGACGCCGAAAAAATTCACGGAATATCTACTGAACTTGCCCGTGAAAAGGGACATCCCTTGGACGAAGTATTGGAAAAATTTAATGACGCACTAACCAAAACCAAATTTGTAGTCGGTCAGAATGTTGGTTTTGATATTAACATTATGGGGGCTGAATATTATAGGGCAGATCTAAAAACGATATTAGGGGAATTGCCCGTTCTGGACACATGTACGGAACATACGGCCACGCTCTGTGCACTTCCGGGAGGACGAGGCGGCAAATTAAAGCTTCCTACTCTTACTGAGCTTCATCAATATTTGTTTAAAACTCCCTTTGCAGAAGCGCACAACGCCACAGCAGATGTTGAAGCAACTACCCGATGTTTTTTGGAACTCGTAAGGAGAAAGCAATACACCAAAGAACAATTGGATGTACAACCAGATTATTTTGAAAAATTTATCGAAGCCAACCCGCAGGAAATTCAATTAATAGGTTTAAAACATATCAATTTAAAGAAGGTCTCTGAAAAAATAGCCAAACATCTGAAAAAATTAGATATAATAGATGTTTCCGAGGAAGACCTGAGCCAAAATATAAAGTCGCTTGAAGATGCAGAATTTATTCATCTGCATAACCATTCACAATTTTCTGTATTGCAGTCTACCATTAAAATAAAGGATCTTGTTGCAAGTGCTTCTGAAAACAAAATGTCTGCCGTAGCAATGACAGATCACGCCAATATGATGGGTGCTTTTCATTTTGTGAAAGAGGTTAAGGCCCACAACAAAATGGTAGAAGAAGCTGCGGCTAAGGAAACAGAAAATGAAGACAACATTCAAAGAAATTTTATAAAACCTATTATTGGTTGCGAATTTTTTGTGTGTGATGAACATTCAAATAAAAATGTCAAGGATCATGGGTATCAGATGGTGTTGCTGGCTAAAAATAAAAACGGCTATCACAATCTGGCAAAAATGTCTTCTATTGCTTACACCGATGGGTTCTACTATGTTCCCAGAATTGACAAAAGTATTATAACTCAATTCAAAGACGATATCATTGTCCTAAGCGGAAACCTTTATGGTGAAGTGGCTTCCAAAATATTAAATATTGGTGAAAATCAGGCTGAGGAATCGTTACTGTGGTGGAAATCTGTTTTTAAAGATGACTTCTATCTTGAAATAATGAGGCATGGCCAGGAAGATGAAGAAAGAGCTAACAAAGTATTAATTGAATTTGCCAAAAAACATCAGGTAAAATTAGTAGCCACCAACAATACTTATTATTGTGCCAAGAAAGATGCAAATGCACATGATATTTTACTATGTGTTAAAGATGGTGAGAAACAGACCACCCCAATTGGCAGGGGTCGCGGTTACAGGTATGGACTGCCCAACCAGGAGTACTACTTTAAGAGCGGTGCTGAGATGAAAGAATTGTTTAAAGACCTTCCCGAATCTATTTTAAATATTCAGGAAGTAGTAAACAAAATTGAACCTTTTGAGCTGGCCAGGGATGTACTCTTACCAGAATTTGAAATTCCAGTTGAGTTTAAGGTTAAAGAGGATGAAGCAGATGGTGGGAAACGAGGTGAAAATGCCTATCTAAGACATATCACTTATGAAGGGGCTAAAAAAAGATATGATGAGATTACTGATGAAATTAGGGAGCGCATTGATTTTGAATTAACAACTGTAGAGAATTCTGGCTATCCGGGCTATTTTTTGATTGTGGAGGATTTTATTCGGGAAGCAAGAAATATGGACGTATCCGTAGGCCCCGGAAGAGGATCTGCCGCCGGTTCTGTGGTGGCCTATTGTCTTTGGATAACCAATATTGACCCTCTGAAATACGACCTGCTATTTGAACGTTTCCTTAATCCTGATAGGGTTTCAATGCCCGATATCGATATTGACTTTGATGATGAAGGCCGCGGAAGAGTCATGGATTATGTAATTAATAAATACGGTGCTAACCAGGTAGCACAGATTATCACTTATGGCACCATGGCTGCAAAATCATCTATCAGAGATACTGCAAGAGTTCTTGACCTGCCATTAAATGATGCGGACCGGATTGCGAAGTTGATTCCTAATATGTCCAAATTGAGTAAAATATTTGGCGTTCCCGAGGCTGATCTTAAAAAACGGTTTCGGTCTGATGAATTGGAAAAAGTGAATAGTCTGCTCAATATTTCAGAAGGTGACGACCTGGAGGCGCAAACGGTGAATATGGCCAGGGTATTGGAAGGATCTTTACGAAATACGGGAATCCATGCTTGTGGCGTAATCATTACTCCTGATGATATTACGAATTTTGTCCCCGTTGCCACTGCCAAGGATTCTGACCTTTATGTAACCCAGTTTGATAATTCTGTGGTTGAGAATGCAGGCTTATTGAAAATGGATTTCCTCGGTCTGAAAACCCTCACCTTAATAAAAGATACCGTTAAAATTGTAAAAGCCAAACATGGTATTCAATTAGATCCAGATGAATTTCCCCTGGATGATACAGCCACTTATGAGCTATTTCAGCGAGGGGATACGGTTGGGATATTTCAATATGAATCTGTGGGTATGCAGAAGCACCTGAAAGACCTGAAACCTTCTGTATTTGATGACTTAATAGCCATGAATGCACTCTACCGTCCGGGACCAATGGAATACATCCCCAGTTTTATCGCGCGGAAGAATGGCGAGGAGGAAATAGCTTATGACCTCCCGATTATGGAGGAAAACCTTAAAGAAACCTACGGAATAACTGTTTATCAGGAACAGGTAATGTTATTATCACAAAAACTTGCTGGTTTTTCTAAAGGTGACGCCGATGTTCTCAGAAAGGCAATGGGCAAAAAAATATTTGCCCTGCTTCAAAAACTTAAGCCACAGTTCCTTGACGGGGGTGAAAAAAATGGCCATCCAAGAGAAATTTTAGAGAAGATCTGGAAAGACTGGGAAGCTTTTGCTTCCTATGCATTTAATAAAAGTCATTCTACCTGCTATGCTTATATCGCCTATCAAACCGCCTATTTAAAAGCACATTATCCGGCCGAATATATGGCTGCTGTGTTGTCTAACAATATGAACGACATTAAGCAGGTTACTTTTTTTATGGAAGAATGTAAACGAATGGGGCTGGAAGTTCTGGGTCCGGATGTTAACGAATCCTATTATAAATTTGCAGTGAATAAGGAAAATGCGGTCCGTTTTGGTATGGGTGCTATAAAAGGAGTAGGACGTTCAGCCGTAGAGACCATTGTTGAAAACAGGAAAGAGAACGGGCCATTTAAATCGGTTTTTGATTTAACCAAACGCATAGATTTGAGAGCAGCTAATAAAAAAGCTTTTGAAAACCTTGCCTTGGCCGGCGGGTTCGATTCGTTTGGGGACACACACAGAGCACAATATTTTCACAGGGAAGGAGATGGAAATACATTTCTTGAAATGGTTATAAAATACGGTTCGAAATTTCAGGAAAGTGAAAACTCATCTCAGGTAAGCTTGTTTGGTGACACCAGTGAAGTACAGATTCCCGAACCTGAAGTACCACCTTGTGATGAATGGGGTACAATGGAGAAACTCAGAAGAGAAAAAGAAGTAGTTGGTATTTATATCTCCGGACATCCGCTGGATGATTTCAGATCAGAGATTAATGCCTTTTGCAATGCCAATGTTTCTTTCTTTAATAATTTGGAAGACTATATAAACAGGGAGCTCTCCTTTGCCGGAGTTATTACGGATGTGCAACACAGAGTATCTAAAAATGGTAAGGGATGGGCCTTATTTACCCTGGAGGATTATACAGACACCTTCGAGTTTCGCATTTTTGGAGAAGAATATTTAAAATTCCGGCACTTTTTTATGATTAATTCGTTTGTATTTGTAAAGGTATTTGTCCGCGAAGGATGGACAAACCGTGAAACCGGTAAAAAGGGAGATGCACGGTTACAGTTTGTAAACTTTATGTTGTTGCAGGATACCATGGAAAACTTTGCTAAAAAATTGACGATAAAATTGAATATTGACCAACTCAAAGAAGAAAATATTCACGATCTAAAAGATACTCTTATCTCTTATAAGGGTAAGCATCCGCTAAATTTTGTTATATACGAAATGAACGAAGAAATTAAGGTAAACCTGTCCAGCAGAAAGCAAAAAGTAGAGATCACCAGCGAACTATTGCATACTCTGGAAGAAAAGGACGTGCATTATAAATTAAATTAAATAAGCTTTTTCAATAGGGTAATAAGAAAAACGAATACTATTGGAGTAATGAAAAGGTAGAATAATTGACTAAATTTGCGTAATTAAAAACAAAAACAATATGGCTTTAGAGATAACCGATGCTACTTTTGACGAAGTAGTTTTAAAAAGTGACAAACCCGTAGTGGTAGATTTTTGGGCAGCATGGTGCGGACCCTGTAGAATGGTAGGACCTATTATAGATGAGGTAAGTACTGAATATGAAGGTAAAGCTGTAGTAGGTAAAGTTGATGTAGATACCAATCAGGAATTTGCTGCAAAATACGGGGTGCGAAATATTCCAACGGTCCTTGTATTTAAGGATGGTGAAATAGTGACCAGACAGGTTGGAGTATCTCCAAAAAAAGTATATACCGATGCAATTGAAGCGGTTCTTTAATTAAAAAAGAAACTTCTATTTTAGAAAAGGTTTAGCAGTTGCTAAACCTTTTTTAGTTTATCTTGGTCCTATGGATTTGCGTTCAGAACTACATAGCGCCCCTTTATTTCAAAACCTTGAATTATTGGCGAATCAGATTGTGGAAGGCTTTATCAGCGGAATCCATAAAAGCCCCTTTCACGGTTTTTCTGCAGAATTTGCCGAACACAAAATATATAATACCGGAGAGAGCACAAAGCACATAGATTGGAAATTGTTTGCAAAGACAGACAAACTTTATACAAAGAGATATGAAGAAGAAACCAATCTGAGATGCCATATGATATTGGACAATTCAGCTTCCATGTATTATCCGGAAATGCAGAAGTTTTCAATTAATAATTTAAATAAAATTGGGTTTGGGGTACTTGCTATCGCTGCTTTAATGAATATCCTTAAAAAGCAGCGGGATGCCGTAGGGCTAAGTGTATTTTCTGATACCTATTCCTTTTACACTTCGGAGAAAGGGAGTGAAAGGCATCACCAAATGTTACTTGCCAAACTAAGTGAAATAAGCCTTGATAAAAAGCCGGCCAAACAGACGGAGCTCTATTCCTATTTACATCAGATAGCGGAGAAGATAAAAAGGCGAAGTCTTGTTTTTCTTTTTACGGATATGTTCCAGACCTCAACCTCAGATGAGAAGCTTTTTGATGCACTTCGGCATTTAAAATACAACAAGCATGAAGTAGTCTTATTCCATTTACTGGACAATGAAACCGAATTACATTTTAACTTTGAGAATACCCCAAAAAGGTTTGTTGATGTAGAAACTGGCAGCCATATAGATCTCTATGCGGACACTATTAAAGATGCCTATGAAAGCGGGATTAGTGAATATTTAGATGACTTAAAACTAAAATGTGCGCAGTACCGCATAAAATATGTAGAAGTAGATATCAGGGAACCCTTTACCAAGGTGCTGAATACATTTATGATAGAACGTCAAAATTTTTTATAGCCCGAACGGAATTTTAAAAAAATTGTTTGTGGAATTCATTTAGCAACGTATATTTGCACACGCTAAACGCCACGGTCTGGTAGTTCAGTTGGTTAGAATACCTGCCTGTCACGCAGGGGGTCGCGGGTTCGAGTCCCGTCCAGACCGCCACAAAGTAAACCCTTCATACATAGTATGAGGGGTTTTTTATTTCCAAACTTGGCGCTTGCTCCGGGAGCGAAGGATATAAAAGACATAGCCGGTTTTGCCAACAGTGGGTTACTTTGAATTTATAACAACGAATGCCTCAGCTACCTAACATTCATTTTACGTAACCTATTAAATCACCTTAGGAACATTTCTATACCTATCTATGCTGTTACCGCATTTAAACACTCCTTTACCAATTATCTCATCCAATTTTATATCACATTATATCTTGAGAAATCTCATTCTTTTAATTCGATAAGTAAGGAGTGAAACTCATTATCTCCCATATTTTAAATTAAATGAACCTCGTCTTCTGTATTTAGTCCATAGTGTCAAAAGTGTTTGCCCACTTTGTAGACTTTTTTGGTGTTTTAATGAACTATGATTTAAGTCATAGGATTCAATTAATTGTAGCATCAATTTTGTAGAAATATTAAAAACCATTTGATATGACTTTCTTAATTACAGCAGTAGCAGGAACGATAGCAATAATATTAATTGTCTCAATCGTAGAGAGTGTTTATGATTACTAAAGTTTAAGCGGTCTTTTGATTCCTGATTTCCATACCATTTTCATTTACTAGATCAAAGGCATCTATCAAGTGTCATAGGTTGGGATTCTTTTGCGCCAATTTGTTTGCCTGGTGTTCGGTAGTTGAATATATCGTTGTGTTTTCTTCTTTAGGTAAGGAATTATTGAATATGGCAGATAGACCTTTGTATTCCTTTAAATAAAAGAATGTTGTTAAAACCGGCTATAGTAATGATTGCACATAGCATTATCCCTGTAATATGAGAAAATTATTTAGGCAAAAAGTGCCTTATTACCTTTCATATCCCATGATCTGAATCATTTTGTGGTTCTTCCTGAATGTCTATTTTTATCCTTCTTTATATGCTATTTTAAGATGGATCAATCACTTACCCTGTTTCTTTGTGGTGATGTAATGACCGGTCGGGGCATAGACCAGATTTTGCCCCATCCCAATGATCCGGTGCTTTACGAATCCTATTTAAAAAATGCGAAGGACTATGTAAAACTTGCCGAAAAAGCAAACGGGGCTATTGAACGTCCTGTAGATTTTGCCTACATCTGGGGGTATGCCATAGGGGCCATGAAAGAAGCCGATGCCCGGGTAATAAACCTGGAGACTAGTATAACCAGTAGTGAGGATTACCTCAACAAAGGCATAAATTATCGCATGCACCCCAAAAATATTTCGTGCCTGGACATTGCCAATGTAGATTGCTGTGTCTTAGCCAACAATCATGTACTAGACTGGGGCCAAAAAGGGCTTTTGGAAACCCTGGAGACGCTGGAGAGCGCACAGATAAAATATGCCGGCGCTGGCAGGAATAACAGCGATGCCAAAGCACCGTGTATTTTAACTGTTAAGGGCAAGGGCAGGATTCTGGTCTTCGCTTTTGGCTTATCCTCAAGCGGGATACCACATAATTGGAAAGCAACTGAGCATCGTCCGGGACTGAATGTACTTACTAATTTGTCTATGGAGACCATTAAATGGATCGAAAAGGAAATCACACAAATAAAACGGCCGGGAGACCTGGTGGTGGCCTCTATCCATTGGGGCGGCAATTGGGGTTATGAAGTTCAGGAAGCCCATAGGGGATTCGCACATAACCTGATTGACCATGCTGGGGTCGATATTATCCATGGCCATTCTTCACACCATTTCAAGGGGCTGGAAGTTTATAAAAACAAGCTCGTAATATACGGTTGTGGAGATTTTCTGAATGATTATGAAGGAATCAGTGGCCATGAATCTTACCGCAGTGATCTGGGTCTGATGTATTTTATTAAGTGGGATTGCACAAAAGGAGATTTTGTCTCGCTAATGATGGTCCCCACACAAATCAGGAAATTACAAATAAACAAGCCCAATAAAGAGGATTGCAATTGGATAAAGAAAGTATTGAACCGGGAAGGAAAAAAGTTTGGCACCAAAGTGGAATGGGCGAATGAGCATACTTTGACCCTGGTTTGGAATTGATATTATTTTAAAAGCAAAAAAGAATATTTTCTGTTTATACGATTTGAACTACCACCCAAACTATGCTTTTTTTGGACGCATAGGACATGGCTACAAATATTTCTAATAGCACCCCTTCCATAAGAACATCTTCCCCGGAAAAGCCGCTTTTAAAGCATTTAATATAAGTTGAAAATAAGTGCCCTCACTGATAAAGATCATTACAAAACCAATAATTGCAAACTATATTGGATGCCTAAATAATAGTTTTTTGATTCCACTTATCATGAAAGACACTTTATACATAACACGGAAGAAAACGCCAAATATGCCAGATTATGATTCTTTGTGTGGTCGGTTTAAATGGGAAAATGAATATACAT
>Ga0209013_10003342_pt1 | contig 14241 bp, 5 predicted proteins | sample Cruoilmetagenom2_FD_187291 | JGI IMG/M metagenome (GOLD analysis project Ga0209013, IMG submission 187291) | Oil polluted marine microbial communities from Coal Oil Point, Santa Barbara, California, USA - Sample 2 (SPAdes) (version 2) | ecosystem: Environmental > Aquatic > Marine > Oil seeps ... | reverse complement strand
CCAGCAACAACTCGCCGGCCCGTGATTCGGCACTGTAACCGTCAAGTTCGGCAAACCGGATTTCCAGCTCGGCGACCTTCATCCCCTCATCTTCCGACATCTCTGGAAGGCCGTAGATACGGTCACGCTCCTGCTTGATTTCCCACAATTCCGCATGCCCCATAATCACCGTGTCGATGACCGTAAACTCTTCAAACGCGAACTGGTCCTGGCGCAGCTTGCCGACACGCTCGTTGACATCGATGGAGACAGTGCCCGCGGTCGGCTCCAGGTCACCACCGAGAATTTTCATCAGCGTTGACTTGCCGCTGCCGTTCGCGCCAATCAGGCCATAGCGGTTGCCCTGGCCAAAGCGGACCGAGATGTTCTCAAACAGGGGCTTGACCCCGAACTGCATGGTAATGTTGGCGGTAGTAATCACGTGTTTATCCTGAACCTGAGAGTCTTTGACAGCCGCACCGCGGCACTTAGCCGGGCATTATCTCACAGATGGAGAAGTGGCGTTGGTTCGCGCCCGGCACGCATACAGACTGCCCCATCAACCTATTATTCTTCAACAGCTTATAGTTTATTTATTTCTTTCATCTTGAAACACAAAGCCACTACCTCACTCACTCTCTGACGCGTCGACAACATCGACCAGGAAATTGATATCGCAGCGGATCCCACCAGGGATCGCGTGCTCAGGGTTCGCGAGCTCCAGGCGAACCCCGAAGGTATTACTTGCAGCATCGATTACCTTGTCCACGACAACAACACCGGTCACCTGCTTATCTCCCCCACGAATCCGGGGTAACACCTCTCCCTGTGTCCCGACGTTGATTAACCCGTACATATCTTCGGGAAGGATCACCTCTACATTTAACGGATCCACCTCGGCAATCGTCATAATTGAATGTTCTTCAACAGATTCCCCTGCATCCAGGAGTACATTTACCACCACACCTTCAATCGGACTGATTATGGTGCGGCGTGCCAGTATATGCTCGGCACGCTCTTTCTCCAGCTGTGCCAGCTCAAGGTTTTCCCTGGCCTCGCGCAATTCTGCCCGCGCTAGTATCAGATCCGTGTTTGCCTTGTCCTTCTCATGAAACGGGATAGCCTTTTTCTCGTAAAGCGCATCAATACGGCCCTTTTGTGCCTTGAGATAGGCGACCCTTGCCTTCTTTGAATCAACAGCTGACTGCATCTTTGCCCGGGCACGGGCAATATCCACTGCAACTTCCTCGACGCTCGATTCGAGCCGGGCAAGCACCTGCCCTTTCTCGATAATATCGCCACGCCGGACCGCAATTTCTTCAATAACGCCATCTTCTCGCGTGGTAAGGTCTACAACCGCGTTTGGCTCAATAAGACAATCGTAACCCGAATAATCTGCGGCTCCGACCGGCAACACCCATGCGCCGGACAGCACTACCAGGCAGCATCTCAAAAATCCCCTGTGTATTTTTCCCATTATTATCTCCATTACTCGGCACGCCCGCTGAATGCGAGCATGTCACCAAGGTTATCATCCAGTTTTAGTAATTCACGTCTTATTTTGCTGTGATGGCGCTCAGCGGCAGACTGTGCGAAACCGGCAATCAGCTTGCCCAGCCATAGTGGCAGCGGCTTGCTATCCTTTTTCCAACGGGAAAAATAATCAGCCAGGGTTTCTCCAAAATATTCCTTCACAAGGTCATCCTCCAGCGACATGATCATCTGGAAACCACCCGGGTCGCCCTGCCTTCCACCCCGACCGGACAATTGCCTGTCGATACGCCGCGCCTCATGCCGGGCTGTTGCCAATACGTACAAGCCCCCGATATCTGCCACACCCGGCGTCAAACGAATATCCGTACCGCGGCCAGCCATATTTGTGGCCACAGTAATTTTTCCGGGCTGCCCTGCCTGGGCAATAATCTGCGCCTCTTCCTGATCCTGCCGCGCATTCAACACATCATGCGGCAGACCGGTAGACGTCAGCAGCCGGCCCAGGTGTTCAGAGTCAGCAACCGAGCGTGTACCAATCAGTATCGGGCGTTGCTGCTGGTGCAGACTGCGCACTGTATTAACAATCTCATTCCACTTGTCATCGGCTTTCACAAACACCTTATCCCGAACCTGCTGTCGCTGTAATGGACGGTTGGTCGGTATCGATACCACGTTTAACCGATATACCGACCAGAGTTCACCGGTAATTTCACGCGCTGTGCCGGTCATGCCTGCAAGCCTCAAATAGCGCCGGAAAAAACGCTGGTAACTGATACGGGCCAGTGTCTCCTGCCTGCCGCTGACGGCACAGCCTTCCTTGGTCTCTATCATCTGGTGAAGACCACGTTCCCAGGCACGGTCCGGCATAACGCGCCCGGTATATTCATCGATTATCTGTATCTTCCCGTCTTTCAGTAAATAGTGTACGTCTGCATGATAGAGATGCAGCGCTGCAAGCGCCTGCTGCACCAGTTCTTCCCGACGTTTCGCTCCCGTCCACAGGCCGCCAAGAGCCCTTGCCTGGTGCAGGATACTGGCCTTGCCAAAATCGGTAAGATCTACATGCTTGTCACGCACCCTGACAGTAAAATCACGCCGCTGCATCAACGTGCGTGCCATTCTGATGGCTTCCCTGTAGGTGAACTCTTCCTGTGTCGCATCACCCTTGCTGGAAATAACCAGCGGGGTTCTCGCCTCATCAACAAGCACACTGTCTGCTTCATCGATGATTGCAAAACAAAGACCACGCATAAGCAAACGACTGGTGCGCGGACGGTCTTTGTAGAGTCCTTCAAGCTGCATATGGAGTCGCCGGTTTTCCTGACCCAGCAACAGGCTATCCTTCAAATAATCAAACACCAGCTGCTTGTTGGTGCAATAGGTAACGTCACAGGCATAAGCAGCACGTCGCTGCTCCAGATCCATATCCTCTGTAATCGTACCGACAGTCAATCCAAGTGCGTGGTAAACAGGGCCCATCCATTTGGCATCCCGCGCAACCAGAAAATCATTCACTGTCACGACATGAACAGGAATACCCGCCAATGCTGCCGTACAAGCCGGCAATGTTGCCGTCATGGTCTTGCCCTCTCCTGTTTCCATCTCTGCGATCATGCCATTCAAGATGACTTGGCCACCGAAGAGCTGCACATCATGATGTCGCATACCCAGACGTCGGGACGCATACTCCCTGACCAGTCCGAAAGACTCTGCTACCAGCTCATCCCTGAATCCTTCGCTGTACAAACGCCGCCTCAATTTAGTAACACGCATTTGCAAAGCATCTGCATCGAGGCTGTCGATATTTTCTGACTGCCGGTTCACTTTTTCAGCAAAACGCAAATGGCGATTACTGCGGCCATGAACATGCTGGCGAAGAAACCCGGTTAACCCTGCTGCAGTCTGGTCGAGCCAGCCATCCCTGACATCATCTTTTTGCGGATACTCACCAATAGCGATACCCGGGCGAAGTGTTGCTGCGCTAGTAAACATTGCGTTCCTGCCGCCCTCGAAAATAGTCAGTGTGATTGCCTTTGACCGGCAACCCTGAACAAAGATGACTGCCGGTGTTATACACTGAATCGCCTCAGGAACAATTGCCTTAAAGACCGGTACAACTGTAATCCGGCCGGTTTATAACCCAGATCAAAACGCACATACATACGTTGCCCAAGGAAGGCTGTTGATGCAGCCTGTGGCAGACCCACATCAATCTCGAAAACACGCTCGAGCGTAGATCGCCCGTTTGCTTCCCTCGGGTCAATGGCTATACGACCACCACCCATTGACCCCAGCGCTGCCGTGGAAAGCTGCATGGTGCCACCGGGGACTTCGCGCAAGATCTCTGCCGGGTATGACTCCGCACCCCAGGCAGCTGACATTACATCCACGCTGCGGGTACGATCGTGAATAAGGCCGATTTCGTCATGTGATACAGCCACACGCACCGTCAAGAGATCAGCAGGTTCCAGCACATAGGCAACTAGCTGGCCCTTGCGGACGAAACGGCCTACTGCATCCTGTTCCTGCGGCAAAATCAGTAACCCTGATCGCTCACTGTGTATCACCAGCGCCTTTACACGCTCGCGTGCCCGCGTCAGGTCTGCAGTGGTGGCCGCCAGCTCCTCACGAATAAGTGCCGCCTGCACCCGGTCCTTTGCCTGCGCATTCCTTAACTGACTCGTAAGTTCCCTCTGGTTAGCCTCGAGTATTTCCACCCGCGCATCCAGAAACGGATCTTGCAGTTCAGCCAGTGCCTGCCCCGGTTCTACCCGGTTGCCAGCCGGAACCAGCAGCCTGGCAAGAAAACCATCCGCTCCTGCCCTGACATGCGATTGTTCTGTCGGCCAGATAATGCCATCAGCACGCGTCCAGAAAGGTGCCGGCAAGAAGAACAGCAATGCCACGACCAGCAGCAATACCACTGCGGAACTGCCGAGACTGCGACCACGATTACGTCTCAAGCGCGGGCTTTTAAAAAGAAACGAAAGGTTCTTTCCCATAGGAACAATTACCTGTGTAATGACTGCCCAGCTTGCCAGCAGGACACCAACAACAAAGAACTTGCCGCCAATATATAAAATGATGACAAACATAATAAACATGCGGTAAAGAAAGGCGGCAACACCATAAACGGAAAACCAGACCCGTTCGCCCCGTGTATCCGCAGGTGAATCTGCATCTTTCAGACCAAACAGATAGCGCTGTATCAGGTAGCCAAGATACTTGTTGGAACGCGTGGCAAGATTGGGAATCTCTATGGCATCAGATAACACGTAATAGCCATCAAATTTCAGCAACGGGTTACCGTTAAACAGCAGCGTCGACACACCACTGATGAGCATGACGTTATAGGCAATGGCATGGACTGTTCCGGGCTCTACATTCAACCAGACAAACATTGCCAGTGAGCCCAGAAACAACTCCACAGCAATACCGGCTGCACCAATCAGCATACGCTTGCGTTTGTTCCTGATGCCCCAGGCAGATGAAACATCAACATAGGGAACCGGCACCAGCACCAGCAGCATGATGCCAATCTCGTGGACTTCACCGCCAGCAAACTTGGCCGCATAACCGTGACCCAGTTCATGCAGTGCCTTGACAATCGGGTAGACAAACCAGAGTAAAATCAGATTTTGTGGAGTGAGCGCACGATCCACAATATTCTGCGTGAGATCACCCCAGTGCGACACGGCCATCACTGCACCAGCGCCAACGATAGCCAGCCACAGAACTACCCCGAACCAGCTGAACAGAAAGCGCACACGTGGATAGGTTCGCTCAAGAAATTGTTCCGGATCAAACAGTGGGAACCGTACTGCCAACGGCGTCCACAAGCGTTGCTTCAGCTTCATACGTTGATGGCGCTGGAAACGTCGGAACAGCTCCTGACTGTCTGGAGGCACATCACAGATAAGCGCATCTGCCGCATGCAACTGTCCCAACAGGCGGATCACCTCGTCCTGGGTAGGTGCATCGTCACCCGACTCCCGGCTAACGGCATCCCACAATTCCTGAACGCTGCGCTTGCCATCCATAAGCCCGACAAAGCGGTAGGCTGCCGGTGTGAATCGATGCGACTTGCCGCCGGCAAGATCCTGCAGAATAAACCAGACCTTGCCTCGATATTCATGACGATGTAACAGCGCATGGCTGCGTAGCCGGGGTTTTAGCTCGGCAACCCGGTACCAGGAAGGACTAAAAAATGAATCTGACATGGTTCACGATACTCATGGCCACCATGACCACAGGAACATCCGCCACCACTGCGTAATCTTGTGAGTCCAGATCCAGATCAGTTTGCGCTCACCTACCAGGATCTTGCCAACACCCTGCATGCCGGGACGCAGTGTCGGCTGCATCTCTTCCAGCAAACGCGCTTCCACCTTGAAATAGTTTCGACCCTCTTCCGCTGTTGATACCGGTGTGATTTTTTCAACCTCTATCGGCAACGCATCTCCCGGCATACCGGTCAGGGCCAGTTGCCCCGAATCTGCTACTGCAATTTCACCGATATCACGTTCGTCAACTTTAAGAATGACACGCCAGGCGTCCAGTGGTGCAACTTCGAACAGGATGTCGCCACGATCTACCGGCGCACCCAGCGACTGACTCAGATCACCCGACACCACGAAACTGTCAAACGGCGCTGCTACCTTGATCCGCTCAAGCTGCTCCTCAACCAGGGCAATCTGTGCTTCTGCCTGATCAATTTGAGCACCCAGGATATTGACCTGCGCGCGGTCGTGTTTTGCCAGCGCCTCACTATGCTCCCGACTGTATTGTGATTTCTGGCTTACCCACTTCAGCCGTTCGAGGCGAAGATCACGATCATCCAGAGAGAACAAAATATCACCGGCTTTTACAATGTCACCCGCCCGCGCATTGGCCTCAGCAATAAAACCAGCCAGCGGCACAGCAACGGAGCGTTGCACGGCGCCTTCCAGGGTTGCATCAGCAGTGACCCGGTAGTCGCCTGTTGCAAATGTAAAAAACACAAGTAGAAACAGGGTAGTAACCACGGTCAACTTGAGCGCCGTATGGCGGGGTCCTGTCAGCTTTCGCGTGTGCTCTTTCAGGCTGTCTCCCGCCTTGCTAATCAGCCAGCGATCATCCTTGCGCCGGCTATCCAGCACCGGACCCAGCAAGGATGCTGCGTGTTCGCATAGCTTGACCGCACTTCTGTCAAACGTTTCTCCCTGCGGACGTTCAAGCGTCATCGCACCCAGAATCATGCCGCCGTCAGTAAAGGGGATAGTGCATATCGCACCGGCACCGTGATTTTTCTCCAGCGCAGCATGAAAGCGGGTTACCTGCAGGGGGCCATCATCGAAAGGCGGAAGTACGACTGTCGCTTCCTGATCAACAGCCTCGTCCATGGCCGCGCCAATGTCCCGAATGATGTTTGATTTCTTGCCGAACGAAGCACTGTGAGACAGTGCACGCACCTGGGTGTGCTTGCCACGAAGAAAACCAATGCTGACCCGCTCACATTGCAGTATGCCGGCAAGTTCGGTTGCAACTGCAGTAGCAGCCTCCTGGAAACGGTCATGGTGCAGACTGGTTGCAACCAGATCAAGAACAGTCACAAGACGATCTGCTGAAGTATATTTATTGCGGTGAACCAGCGCTTCCAGCCAGACGGAACCCCATTCAAGCTGCCCCAGCACATGTTGCAATTCAGCTTCCGTACACTGCTCCACATCAATTGCAACTGCACCGCAGACCTTGCCGTCAACAAGCAGTGGACAGGCAACGGTATGGCGTTGATGTTTTATATCCCGGGCTGATCCGGCGTGAATAACAGATTGCTGTTTGGTAATCGTTTCTTCGATAGCTGCCGTCAGGGTCGGCGTACCCAGAGCACCGGTTGGCCAAACAGCGACCGGCGCAAAGGCACCCTCGCCCTCCTGCCCCAGCACGACCACACCGAGAAGAACAGTGGCATCAATAATTTTGCACTGCAGATCAAGCCAGGCGGCTGCGAAAGTTGCCGGATCCCGGGCAGTCTTGAGGCGCTCCCATGACTCGGAGTCTGCAAAGACGGCCGTCTCTGCAAGCACATTCCCTGATGGTCCGTTGCTATCAGACATCACCACCCCCAGCTGTTTTATTATTGCTGACCCGGCTCCGGGTAAGACGTGTTTCCTGTTGCCCTATGGCATCACCAGCCTCACATCCTGATGATTTCAGTTAGTTCCAGCCAGTCGTGGGTAACCACCGGTTGGCCAGCAACAATTGGAACAAGTCAAAATTATGATTAAGAAAGTATCACGGAAACTTTCCAGAAGGCAACTATCCGATTATCAGGAAATAACCTGACGTTCTTTTAGAACAGCTGAAATATGTGGCTTTCGGAATGAAAGCGGGGGCTGGTGAAGCTAGCCGCTGTTGTCTGACTCAGCGCAGGCAGGGCCACGCTTGTCGCGGTAGTGAAGCTCATTGATCGTCTGCAACCACAGCAGCGACTGCCCGGCATCGGCTGTGCTGTCCCCAGCTGTGGCCACTTCCAGTGTATCGGTGATGTACGCGATACGGGTGCTGTCTTCCAGTGTCTCACTCATCAGCCCATCTTCTCCGGAGCCATTGTGCTCCAGCCCGAGGCTATGTCCGATTTCATGGAGCACCACGGTCAACAGGTCCATGCGACCATCGGCAGCACTGCCAGTGATGGCCGTATACAGACCATCGCCATCCGGATCGACAAACTCACTGTCATCGGCTGGCGTCAGATCAACGAACCAGCCAAATCCGGCAGCATCATTGTCTATATAGATAATATCGGTCGTTGCCAGCCCCAGCGAGCTACCGGACAGGTCGGCCACTTCAAAGTTGAGATCATTCAGAACAGCCAACTGGTCTGCATCCAGCAGTCCGGAGTCCGACCAGCGCTGCACGGCCTCTTCCACAATGCCTGCCAGCTGTGCATTTGTCAGATCATTTTCATCTGTAGCTGCCAGTTCAGGCGTACCACTCGCCAACAGGGCCTCGCCCCGGGTCACAATCAGTGACCAGCTATTCAGCGTGCCGGTTACCCGGTTGGACTGATCGTACACCTCAAGCGTCCAGGTACCGCTCACCTGCTCTCCTTCCAGCAGGGCAAGATCACCCACCGGCCTGAAACTGCCGGTGTACGGGGCAGCACCGTCAAGTATCGAATCCGCTGCCTCATCATCAAGCAGCGTCGCAGTGAAATTCTCATTGCTGCCACCGATGCCGTTGAACAACTCGATGCGGGTACCACTGGCACTGACCAGTACCACGCGCAGATCGGACAGGCGGGCATGCGAGATGTTCAGCTCGACATTGATGTCCTGCAATGTGAACGTGTCTGCGACCTCGATGGTCGAGACCAGTACGCTCCTGTCGGGAATGACAGCGGACTGGGTGTTTGTATAGGTCTCTACCGGGTTGATTTCAGGAACCGCATCCGGATCAAAATAGGCCGGATCGTTGGTCTGTACGTTGACGTTGTCAAAAGAAGCGCCGTCAGTACCTGCCAGCACACCCGAGGCGCCATCGACCAGCGGTGCATTAAAGGCATGACCCAGCACTGCCTGGCCATCCAGTACCACGCTGGCAGTCGTACCCTTGAGGGTAATTTCCAGGTTGTAGTCCCTGCCCGCTTCCAGTGTCCGGCTGACGGCCGCATCCACCTGCCAGCCACCGCGCTCGGTGTAATGCCCGATCATGACTTCATTGGTAGTCACCGAGAGTACGGCAAACTTGAAGTCATCCGAGCTGTACTGGTCGAACACCAGGCCAGCCGTGCCCTGTGTACTGAAAGTAGCGTCTAGCCGCAGCAGATAGGCTGCACCCACTTTGACATCCAGCGCGCTGGTGGCAAAGACAGCCCCGGACTCCGGCACACCGCTATAGCGACTATTGAGGATTCCCCAGTTACCCGTCATCAGCCCGGTTAACCGGTCCGCAACACCGTCTTCAAAGTCTTCACTGGCATCCAGCGTCAGTTCCGGCGGCAACACCTGCACGGCTACGTTGTCAATGGCACCAATGGAATTCTCGGAACCGATGCCCACCATGCCGGCATTCAGTCCATAGGTCACACCGTAGATGTCCGTGCGGGTCGCGTAGACATGGCTGAATACTTCCGAATTATTGACCACCAGCGTGGCCACCGTACCGTTCAGCGCCAGCAGCACGTTGTAGTCCTGGTTCGGCTTGAGCCGTGCCGGTGTCTGTTCATCAACAATCCAGCCCTCGGCTGTACGGTGGCCCATCACCAGCTTGTCCGTCGATATATTGATGCCGGCAAACTTGAAGTCTGTCGGACCCTGGTAATCAAAGATCAGGTAGGTGTTTGACTTCAGGCCTGCGGTCGGCTTGCCGGCATTGATGGTCGCCGTCATTTCAAAGTAGTTCGGCAGCGCACTGTCGACGTAGAACACGCTGACGGCATCGCCGCCAAGATAGTCAGGTGCGATCTGCAGACGGCCGCCTTCCACTGTCCAGGTGCCGGTATCGGCAGCAAATGCATCGTTGTTGGTGTCATTGTTGAAATCGGCCGCACGGATCACGTCACGTGCACCACCGGGAATATTGCCAGGCTGGATATCGTCCGGTGCGCCGGTCTGATCCTGCCATTCGAAGTCTTTCTGCATGACCAGTCCGATCTCGCCGTCCGGCTCACCATTGCGCAGGGCATCGGAACCGGTATCGGCTGCCCGTGTCTGGTCGGCACCATCCGCCTCGGACAGGTCATAGAGGTACTCCATCAACTGCGGAAGAATACTGCGACTGATGGTGAATGCACCAAACGGGGCAAACGGTACCAGGTAGCTGTTGAATTCGCCGACCCAGTCGATCAGGCGGTCACCGCCGGTGTTGGCGAGAAGCACATCACGACCGGCGCCACCGTAGGCGATGTCTTCATAGGACGGATGGGTATCCGGCAGGTCATTGGCATACGGGTCTGCCGTACCGGCAGTCGTGTCGTGGTCATCATCGGCGTTCAGCAGGTCATTGCCACGCCCACCGAACAGGTGGTCCTTGCCGGTACCGCCCACCAGCCAGTCATTGCCCAGGTCACCGAACAGGCGGTCATTGCCATCCGTCGGCACCGCATCAAAACTGGTACCAGCCGCGTACGGATCATCCGGTGCATTGGTGTCGAAGGCGTCGAAGTTCAGCAGGAACTCGCGGGCCTGCGGGTCATCCGCGGTGGTGTGCACACCGTTATCATCTACCAGAATCCGGCGCAGCGGTTCGAACTCGTTGTAGGCGGCAAACTCGCCTTCGCGCTCGCCGCCGTAGCGCAGGACATCACCGTTGTTGACCGGTGCGGCGTAGTACTCGGGCAGGGCCTCGGCACCGGACATGGCGTCATCGCCTGCCCCGCCGTGCAGGAAGTCATTACCCAGTCCGCCGTAGATGATATCGTCGGCATCGGTTGCGTCATACAGCGGGTCCTGTGCGCCGTTGTTCGGGGCCACATTAAACGGGGTCAGGTTGACGCTCTTCTTCAGCTCGCCAAGCGTGTTGATAAAGGACTGCTGTAAATCACCCGGCGTCCCTATTTCAAGGGTGTCACTGTTGCGGTCAACCTCGACATTGCCGATGCCATACAACGGCTCAGACAGCTGCTCCGCATCATCACCAACGGTATTACGGCTGGTATAGATGCGGCCATCGTCACCCAGCACGCCATCATCGCCGGTACCGCCGGATATCCAGTCATTGCCATAGCCACCGATCAGGTCGTCATCCTGCGCATCGCCAAACAGAATATCGCTGCCCACCATGCCGTAGATAAAGTCGTCACCGGACTCGCCATGGATGGTATCACCGGCGCCGATATCATTGGCCGCGCTGTTCGCGTCATAGTCATGCCCGCCGCGGGTGTAATCAAGCAGTGTCGCTGCGCGCACCACGATCTTGGCAGCGACGTCGTAGTTGTCATAGGAAAACGTCAACAGGCTGCCACCATCGATACCCACCAGGCGATAGATGTTGCCGTTGTCGCCGAGGATCATGTCAGCATCACGGGCATGGCGCGTGCTTTCCGGCAGAACAGTATCACCGTAATTATTCCGGTCGATCAGGTCGCCGTTGCCGCCGAACAGGGTGTCGGCGCCATCAGGCCGCATCGCGGGATCAGTCAGGTTATACAGGCTGGAGCTACCACCAATAATGTCATCCTGGCCCAGTCCACCGTAGACGGTATCGCTGGCACCGTTACCTTCAATATAGTCATCACCACCAACATCAGAACCTGCAATGGTCGCAGTCAGGGGCGCCAGCACCGTTCCGTCCAGGCGTCCGTCACCATGCAGCGTGTCAGCACCAAGCTGACCAAAGATGACATCATCATCTGCGCCGCCGGCAATCACATCGTTACCAAAGTTGCCGGCATTGTTGCCAGTGTCGTCATGGTCAAACAACAGGATACGACGCGCCTCGACATCGGCAGGGTTCGCACCGATCAGGTTGCTGTCAGCGACCTGTGCCAGACCGTTACTGTCGTAGATCAGACTGCCTGTCAGCACTGTGAAGCGTGGGTCTGTGGCATCCGCGGTCCGCTCGATCAGTCCGTTATCACCCACAATGATATCGTTGCCGGCCGCGCCATCGATGAAGTCGCCGCTGTCGCTGCCGTTGGCGACATTATGGCCACCATAGATATCATCATCACTGCCACCACCGTAGATCGTGTCACTGCCCTGCTGACCAAGAATGATATTCTTGCCGGTATCGGTATCGAGTACTGCCTGCGAACCACCGTAAATTGTATCGTTGCCAGCAGTAGTATTCGCTGTTCCAGAAATATCCGATGTGTAGGTAAACAGTGCATTGCTGTTCTGGACGCTGGCGCCGGCGCCGTCGATTGTGCCGATGGCCGTGGCATCCACATCACCGACCACTTTGCCATGATCACCAAAGATCAGGTCACTGCCGAGATCACCGAAAATCGTATCGCCTGCCACGCCGCCGAAGATGAAGTCGTTACCGGCATCACCGTGGATGGTATCGCCGGCGCCGTTAGCGCGGTTGTCTGTCTGCAACAGCACCAGGTTACCGGTTGATTCGATCCGGCGCGTACCGTCAGTCTGATCAATGACGCCGTGATCGCCAAAGATCACATCGTTGCCCGCACCACCGTTGATGGTGTCGATATCACCCGTACCGGTAGTTGGCACAGTGAACATGGCATTGATCATGCCCAGCTCGGTTGCGGTGCCGAAGCGGCTGACCTGATCCTGTGCAAACAGCAGCAGATTGATGTTGAAGTGTGAGTCACCGTAAATATGGTCGGCACCGGCTTCACCCTTGATGGTATCCGGACCACTGCCACCTGCCAGCTGATCATCGTCCTGGCTACCAGTAATGGTATCTCTACCCGGACCACCGTAGACAACCACACCGACAAAGGCATCACCCTGCTCACTCAGCCCCAATGCATTAATGGTATCCTCGCCGGGGTTATCAAAACTGCTGCCGTGTTCAGAGGCATCATCGGTATCATTGCTGTAGCGCACACCGTCTTCCGAGGTGTCGCCGTAGACCACCAGCGGGCCGTTACCGCGGCCGGTAATGGTAATCGTGTCGTTACCGCCGCCGCCATGCACTGCCGTAATCGCATCATCCGCCGTGGCTGAGATGGTCAGCGTCTCATCGCCGCTACCCAGCAGCACCTCAACAATCTCGAAGTTGTTATAGGTAACACCACCACCGTAGGTTACGATCATCTCCGCGCCAGGGACACCCTCGTCAATCTCGAGATTCCCGCCCATACCAAAACCGGTGAGCGCAAGACCGGTATTGGCGATCCCGGTGGTTTCATCGCGATACAGCAACGCACCGCTATCGGCATCACCATTGTCAGTATGGAAGACATTCAGGGTGTCGATATTGTCGGTTTCTGGCACACCCAGACTTTCCTGGTCACTGATCGGGTTCAATTCACCCGGCAGCACCACGGCCACAGCGAGAGTACGATCCCTGCCTTCCAGCGCCCCGCCTTCAACAACCAGTGGTCCCTGGATACTGCCAAGGTCCTGGTCATCCAGCGGGAAGTCCTTGCCGTTCGGGTCATCCGCGACAATAAGCTCGACCACATCACCCAGCACATTGATGGTGTCATCGCCATGACCACCAATAACGGTCGTCACCAGGTTAGCGTTGGTGCTCAGCACATAAATGGTGTCATCACCCTCAAGCGTATCCAGTTCCACACTCTCGACATTGTCGTAGTTGACACTCAGTCCGGCACCGAAGACACCCGTATCGGTGACGACAAAATTATCGTTGAACGGTGTTCCCAGTACGACGATGGTATCGAAGCCATCACCACCATCAATACTGACCGGGGCATTGATGGCGTACTGGATACTGTCTTCACCAATACCGCCCATGACAGCCGAGTTACCCTGCTCTGCCCCATCCAGCACCACAAAAGCGCGGACAATAAAGTCATCGTTCCCGGACTCGCCTTCCAGCTGCAAGGCAGCCTTGTTGTGATATACCGAGAAGCTGTCATTGTCTTCACCACCCAGCACCGTGGTGTCGAAACTGACGCCGTCACTGACATAGGCGATACCGTCAAGCGGTTCATTCAGTGTATTGCTGACGGCAATGGCAGCAAACCCTGGGGTACGGCCACTCCCGCACTTTCACCCGCCCTGCAATAAACCACCACACATCTCCGTAGGATGGGTAAAGCGCAGCGTACCCATCAAGGGGATGACACTGAATTGATGGGTACGTTGCTTCGCTCCTTTACCCATCCTACCAAGCTATGCTCCGCGA
>Ga0209013_10003341_pt1 | contig 14250 bp, 13 predicted proteins | sample Cruoilmetagenom2_FD_187291 | JGI IMG/M metagenome (GOLD analysis project Ga0209013, IMG submission 187291) | Oil polluted marine microbial communities from Coal Oil Point, Santa Barbara, California, USA - Sample 2 (SPAdes) (version 2) | ecosystem: Environmental > Aquatic > Marine > Oil seeps ... | reverse complement strand
AATTTTTTGGTACTTATTCAATATTGTGTGAATATCTGCGTATAAAACCATGAGATTGCACAAGATTAACACAGAAATCTTGTGGGAATCGGTGTAATCTCGTGGTTCCGACCACACGTTGGTGAGCATGCACAATTTTTTCACATATCCGTGAGTATGATCACGTTCCCCCTACCTTTCTTCACCTTCTTGACAAGCCCCCTATCCGTGAGATCGGTTACCATCAGGCTCACCTTCGCTTCCGAGCAGCTCAATTGCGCCCTCAGGTCTCTCTGGGTGATTCTGCCGCCGCTTCCCCTGACAATCGAGAGTACCTCTTGCAGATCGGAAGGGAGCTCGGACGGCTTTGCCGATTCAGGGGGTTCCTGGAGTTCTGGTGGGAGTGGAGGTTCGGAAACATCGTCAGGGATGTTGTATCCAACATCTCCCACCTCAACATCCACCCCAACACCACGTTCCGAACCTGGTTTCCCACTGTTATTTTTCTTCCGCAAAAATACGGCATATCCGGCGATTATGATAAATAGGATGGTGATCGCATACAGAAATACTGGAGATACGCCCCCACTACCCGTTTCATTCGGTTCTTCGTAATCATACAGCTCTTCGCTTATGTTTATCTCCTCGTAGAGAAACTCCTCCTCGATCGGCGGGAACATAAGGAGATCAAGCACAAACTCACCATCTGTGAGGATTGTTATGTTCTCCTCGGCGCAATACTCAAGCACGTTGTTCTGATAATACTCGGCACGGATAGTGTACTTACCTTCAGGCAGATCGAAGGAGTAATTGCCAGAAGACGCCACCAGAAACTGCGGCGGCGTCGAATTCACCTCGACAATTACGTTCTCGAGCGCCTCAAACGTTGACCATTCGTACGCGGTCCCGTGCACAACAGCGCAGGATGCATACGATGCAGAGACCGCCAGTGCCACGATTGCGATTACTGCCAGATATGCCCTATGCATAGGATCAGAACGTGCTCAATTTCCCCTGCGTGACCAGTTTCGTGATATCGGTGATGTTCTCGAGCGATCGGTCGATTATTGCCTCGACCTCGGATGTTATAGTATTCACATTTGCCCCATCCGCTGAAACGATCTGCGCATCCGCAACGAGCGGCTGGTCGATCGGCTTTCCGATCTCTGAGAGGATGCGGATGTAGATCTCCTCGATTCCATCCACGCTTTCAGCCGCTTCGAATGCGATCTTGTTAGAGAGTAAGTTGTAGATCTTGCCGACGTGGTTGATCGGGTTCTTGCCGCTTGTTGCCTCCATACTCATCGGTCTGTTCGGTGTGATCAAGCCGTTGCACCGGTTGCCACGTCCGACCGATCCGTCATCGCCCATCTCGGCTGATGTCCCTGTGACGGTCATAAAGACCGATTTGCTGTTAAGGTCGTCTGCGGTGTTTATAAGCACACCAACCTCCCGATCCGTGTATTCGCAGGCGAGATCTGCCATGCGATCGCGTAATCCCTCGGTTATGCTGATGTAATGATCCAGATCATCGATATGCCGCCCGACCATGGCGCATGCGATGACAAGCGTGATCTTATCCCCGTCACGCATCCCCATCACCTTGGTGTCCTCCCCAATCGCAGGAATCTTCGTCCTGAGGTTCATCAGTTCGTGCTCGGCGTGGTACACGATCCGTTCAGTCTCGGAGAACGGCGCAAACCCGACGCCGAAGGACGTGTCGTTTGCTCCGGGAATCTTCCGATGGAAGACGTCCCTCAGATCGGACGATCCCTCCCCGAGCTTGCAATCGAGTATCACATTACGTTCCACATCCAGATTCAGGACGGTCTCTCTGAGATATTCACGAGCCGCCTGCAGCGCAGTGGTATCGGTCGGGATGTGCATACCATCGAACTCCTTTGTGGCTCTGCCGACCAGCAGTACGTAGATCGGCGAGACGACCTCACCCCCGCCGAACGCCGGGTAGGATCTGCCAGCAACAATCTGTGTTTCATCAGTATTGTGATGCAGAACCACTCCGCACCGATCAACGTATTCCCTGCAGAGCGCCTGGCTGACAGCCTCTGCAAGCCCGTCTGCGATGCTGTCCGGATGTCCGATGCCCTTCCGCTCCACAAGTTCGATCTCCTGCTTCTCAAGCGGCATCTGTCTGCTCAATTCGACCTTGATATTTCGTGCCATGAGTAGTACCTATCTAATTAAACGTAATTTATGTGCGCCGTTGATATAAGATATTGGCTATTGACTATTGGCTGCTATTGACTATTGGCCATTGGTAACCGTTGCTCGATTAATCTCGCCCGGGTGGGCGATAGTTATTTAAACAAAGCCATCGATTATGGCAGATGGCAACACTCAGAAGAACTGCTGCGTGAGCGGCGTGAGCGTGATTCATGATGAAACTGGCACCAACGATGCTGATACTCGAAGACAATTTCCACAACGCGTGGGCACGAGCGGTGCAGCACGTGCTGCGCAATGGGCTGAAGATAATAATTGGTGACCCGTCCGAGCCAAAGCCGATCAGAGACGCGTGCGCTCTCTTTGAACTCACTGGTGACGCCATCGGACAGATCGAGAACCATGAACTGCACCCACAATTTCCATTCCAGCACATAGATCATTACTGCAGGGAGTTTACACGGGAATACCTATCGCAGTACGTGGAGAAGCCGGAGCTGGAGCGATTTTCGTACCTCTATTTCGAGCGGCTCGCAATCTATGATGGACTTGACCAGATCAAACTCTTGTGCGACTCTCTTGCCGATCAGAAGAGCGCCAGGATCGCATCGAACCGGGATCAGGCGATCACGTGGCATCCAAAAACAGATCTCGGGAGCAATTCACCGCCGTGTCTGCAGCGCATAAGGGTGCGGTATTCCGGAAACGATTGCGTGGAGGTGCATATCACATGGCGCAGCCGCGATCTGTACACGGCGTGGCAGGCGAATATCGTCGCAATTATAGACATGTTGAACCGCGAGGTGATCCGTCCGAATCAGTGCAAAATCGTCAAACTGGTGGATTACGCGGACTCGCTGCACATCTACGAGAGCGATACAACAGAGGCAAAGAGAGTAAAACTCCTGCCGGAGAGCCCGCAGAAGCAGATGCGATTGGGGGTGTATTGAATTTGAGTTGCCCGAGCACGACCATAACACTTAAGTATTTGAGACTATACAAAACCACCGTAGAATAATTTCAATTATTAAAATCGTAAAGGATAGTTGGTATCATGGCATGGCAGTTAAGCGTTATTATCTCTTTTCTCACCCTGATTATGCTCGCATCATTCTTTTTTGTCTTTGTTCCGGTAGAATGCCGCAAAAAAAAGCGCGGGTACACCATGAAGCAGTTGATTAATGGATACTGGCCCTACATACTCATGGCTGCAATCGTTTACGGGCTTATGCAGGCGCAGTTTCCGATACAGCGGGAGCTGAATCTCTTTGTTAATTATGACTGCACCCATTACATTGAATCTATCGAAGGGGGCGTCGTTTCCGGTATGCAACAATATGCCAACCCCACACTCACCTATATGATGACGTTCGTATACCTGGTGCTCTTCTCGTCGGTCATGATCTTCACATTCCTGCTATTTGCATATACCGAACAGATGACAGCGCTCAAGCAGTTTTCTTTCGTTTTTATCGCCAATTATTTGATCGCATTCCCATTTTACCTCCTCTTCCCGGTACAGGTCACGGGCTACACACTTCCCAATGTCCAGCCGCTCATGTACGAACTGCATCCACTGATATATGACGGCATCACCACTGTGGATCCTCTTGACAACTGTTTCCCGAGTCTGCATGCCGCGCTCGTCTTCAGTGCGCTCCTGGTCATCCGCACAACCAACCTTGACCGGTACCGGAGATTTCTGATGATCGCATTCCCGATGATCGTCTTTGCCACGCTCTATCTGGGTGTGCACTGGGTAACTGATATCGTGGCTAGCGTGATGCTATCGCTCTTCACATTCCGGATCGCAAGGTATCATGGTGAATGGATCATGGATTATGCGAACAATGCAGCGGTTGCGATCGAGAAGTTAATCGGCGTCGAGGAAACGGTCGTCTGCAGCGCGTGCGCGTGCGAAATTGCGATCGTGCCACATCTCAGGTCAGTGAACTGCCCAAAATGCGGCAAGGTAATTGAGCACAGGGTGCTGTGAGGGGGGGGGCGTTCTGGTGTTATCCGGTAGCGCGGTGGTGGTCATGGGGTAGATTTATTCTATTCGCTCAAACGTGCGAATTTGTCTGATTCTGATAGATTATGTGGGTTTTTTTAAACAAAGTGCTTCTTTGTGAATGGATTCAAGAAGACCATGTCCAAGATGCTTGTGGACTTCAATTTGTTCTATTCTGCCACAGTGCACAGAGTATTTCCTCTCTGGGTCCTCTGGGTCATCAATGGCTGTCATTTTTACCCCGTGATTTGAAGTGATACGTCCAAAACGTTATGCCAACTGATCTTGAATTCTTGATTCATGGGCACCACCGGATATGATGAACTGAGGAATGCGAGAGATGTCATTGGTCTTCCTGAAACGGCAACGATGGAGACCATAAAAAGGTCATACAGAGTGCTAATGATGAAATGGCATCCTGATCGGTGCGGAGAGGATCAGCAAAAGTGTAAGGAGCGGGCACAGAAGATAATCAAAGCATATCAGGTAATACTGGATTACTGCAACAACTACGAGTACTCGTTCAGAAAAGAAGACGTTGAGACGACACGCTCTCCTGATGAACGGTTGTTTGCGCAGTTCGGGGACGATCCGCTATGGGGAAGTGGCAGACGTGCCGGTAATTGAACCGTTTGAGGCGAACTGTGCCGAATATGACCGGTGGTTCGATGAGAACCGTTTTGCATATCTATCCGAACTTGAGGCGCTGAGGCATTTTATCCAGGCTGGTGAGGTGGGTGTGGAGATCGGTGTAGGGACTGGCAGGTTTGCGACCCCTCTGGGAATTGGAGTCGGGATCGATCCATCCTTGCGGATGGGTGCGGTTGCCAGTGAAAGGGGCGTGTCCTTTGCCGGTGGCGTTGCCGAGAGTCTGCCTTTCAGGGGTGAAGAGTTTGATTTTGCGCTGATGATGGTGACACTCTGTTTTGTGGATGATGTAAAAAGAGCATTTGATGAAGTTTACAGGGTATTGAAGGTGAACGGCTCTTTAATTGTTGGTTTTATTGACAAATACAGTTTCCTGGGTAGAACGTACCTTCATAAAAAGGAAAAGAGCAAATTTTACAGATATGCGAGATTTTATTCGGTCGATGAGGTGATGGCTGGTCTGAGATATGCCGGGTTCCATAAGTTCAAGATGATTCAGACAATATTTGGCGGTCTGGGCGATATTACCGCGGTGCAGTCGTATAGAGAAGGTCATGGCGATGGGAGTTTTGTGGTGATACGGGCTCTAAAGTAATCTCGTTATGTCCGTAACCACTGTCAGATGCGCTCTTCTGCTTCCGGATCGGAGATACCGTCATCTACACCAAAGTAGCAATCCATCAACACCCATTAGCCTCATGTCTCTTGAATTGAAAAGTCTCTTTTGAATTGATTCACAAATCCACGACCATCTCCCACTCCCGCCTCGTCCTCGCATCGTGGAGCAGTGGCATGATCTGATTGATTCGCTCTCGCGCCTTCTCAAGCAGAACAAAATCAATTACCGGCACTGGGGGTGGCTCAATCACCTCACGCTCCGGCGCGGGCAGAGAGACCACGTGCGAGTGGTCGGGGTGCACCCGCTCTCTTGATGTAATGCTCTTAATTCCTTGCTCCCACTCCTCTTTCCATGCGGAATCGCACTCCGGGGTGTGCAGAACAGCGCTCCGATCAACAGCGATTGCGTCAAGCCAGCACGCATGTTCGCATGCGCCGCAGAAGGTGCACAGGTCTGAGGAGACTTCGATCTTCTTATCCTTGTCCCGCGGAACGTACCACGCATTCGACGGGCAGACGTTGAAGCACGCATGGCAGCCCACGGGATCGCATTTTATGAGATGGTTCCCGATTAAGCGGATCTCGCCTTCAAACGCCTTGGAAATCTCGATTGCATCGTACGGGCAGACGCTTTTGCACCAGCCGCATGCAACGCAGCTATCATCAATTGAGAGCGTGCCAGTGACCCGGGGCGCTGACATTTCGGGATCTTGATCGCCCCCGGATTTGGATTTGACCTTAACAGTGATTGCGTCCTCCGGGCAGATATCCTCGCAGAGCATGCAGTAATCGCACTCATCTTCATCGATTAAGATGTTTTCGAACGGAACCGGATCAACCGGGGACATCTCGTCCTTCTCCTTCGAAATCAATATGAATGCATCGCAGAAATAGGCGCAGATGCCGCAATAGTTGCATTTCTCCATGTCGATTGTGATCTCGCCTTCCACGCCTTCCTTGAACGGGACGATCTCCTCCTTTTTCGGGAACGTGTACTCGAGTTTGATCGCACCCGAACCGCATGTCCTGCAGACCTCTTCGCAGAGGCTGCACGGGAGGCAGTTCTCGTTTACCTGCGCTTTTGGATCAATATGCGGGTAGCACTCCCGTTTTGTTGCATCCTCACCGTTAATCTCCAGCTTCACAGCTTTTGTCGGGCAGAATGCAGCGCACATCCCGCAAAAGGAGCATTTACCCGGATCAAGCAGTACAGGCGGAACATCCAGCCCTGTTCCGATGGCGCACATATCTCCGAGTTCGAGCGCACCGGTCGGGCAGATCTCAACACAGATACCACAGCCGCAGCACCGTTTGTAATCGTAATCGATCTTCTTTACCGTCTTTATCGCATCTTCCGGACATTCGGCGGTGTAGATGATGTGCGTGTCTATGGAATCTATCGAATCTGTTGGCATCGTTCTTAGTTGTTATCGCGACTACTGCAAATCTTTCCTTGCGATGATCTTTTTCCCTGCATGCAGTTCGGAGACATCTGTTTTGCCCATGATCTCGATGTCGCCTGCTGCATTCACGACTCCGACTCGGGTGTTCGGTCTGATCAGGACATTACCACCAGACACGACATTGCCCCCGATTATGGCATGATCAAGCACTGCACAGTTTTGCTCGGTCGTCACATCCCCGCCGATCGTGGAATGTGCGCCGATGATCGCACTCCCGGCACGCACCGATCCTTTCACGGTGACGCCCTTTGCAAGTTCAAGAGACCCTGTGACCGCAAGATCGCTCCAGAAATCAACATCATTGCCAACGATCAGGTTACCCTTCAGATGCACCGGAGTATCAAAGAAGGACGCCCGTTTGATGATAAAAGTCTCAGAGTCCTCGTGTTTCTTTATAAAATTGGTCTCCATGTGGAGAGTTATCGGGTATGGAGCAACATAAAAGTTTTGATGACCGGAGCCGCCACTCCGCCCCTTTATGGCGGATCCGCAAACGTTCGTGGTGGGTTGTGGGAGGTTGTGCGAAGCGTGGGAATTGCTCAATATCGTGTGGGTATACATGCAAAACCACGAGATTGCACAAGATTACACGAGATTAATACCGAAATCTTGTGGAGATGGTTGCGCCGCTGCCTCGCAGACCGTGTGATCTTGTGGTTCCTATCGTATATTATTGGGCATGTTCGAAGCGTGGTTCCGGAGCGAACATCAAAGCAATTTGGCATCCGCAGCACCAATCTTTATCTACTTTAAGATGCCAACATGTATCAGTTTACTTTGGTATGGTATGAGGTGATTTTCATAATACGGACGTTCATCGCTGTCGATCTGCCTGATTCGTTCAGAGATACGATCACAGCGATTCAGCAGGATTTCAGAGGAAATGCAAAGATCGTGAAGCCGGAGCAGGTTCACATCACCCTGAAGTTTCTCGGCGATGTGCCTGAAGAGAGCGTTTCTCGGATCGGGGATGCGATCTCAGGGCTCGAATGCGAACCATTCGTAGCAGAAGCCAAAGGAGTCGGCGCATTCCCGAAACCGAGCTATGCCAGAGTTGTGTACATCGGCACAAGCCCTGACGAGGCTTTCGTCAGGTTGCATGCAGAGGTGGAATCGAAACTGAAGCCGCTCGGGTTCAAGAGCGAGAAACGCGCGTTCACCCCGCATGCAACCTTTGCGCGGGTGAAACAGATCTCAAAGAGCCAACGAATAGAACTCGCTGACACGATCGAGCGTCTGAAAGACGTTGAAATCGGAACGATGGATGTGAATATCATCAAACTGAAGAAGAGTACGCTTACGCCCGCGGGCGCAATCTATGAGACACTCAAGGAAGTGCATCTATGAGCGAAGAAGAAGCCATTTACGTTGTGAAGACCACTGCAAATCAGGAGCGTTCGGTTGCGAACATACTTGCGCAGGTTGCGCGGAAGGAGGGTTTTGACGTACGTGCGATACTTGTTCCCGATGAGCTGCGCGGCTATGTGCTGGTCGAGGCAGGCGACCGGGATGAACTGAACCAGGCGGTTCAGATGGTGCCGCATGCCCGATCGCTGGTACGTGGCGAGTCCAGCATCGCTGAAGTGGAGCATTTCTTAACACCGAAGCCGACAGTGACCGGTATATCGGTCGATAGCATCGTGGAACTCATATCCGGACCGTTCAAGGGCGAGAAGGCACGGGTGAAGCGTGTTGATGAGGGGCGCGAGGAGATAACAGTTGAACTCTTCGAGGCGATGGTGCCGATACCTGTTACTGTGCGCGGCGACCATGTCCGGGTGCTGAAGCGCGAAGGGGAGTGAGCGAGGCGCGCAAGTACCTGCTCAATACTATATATGGATCGGGAACACAAGATTACACAGTCTGCGAAGCCGCGGCGTAGCCATTCCCACAAGATTTCTGTGGTAATCTTGCGCAATCTCGTGGTTTTATAGTAGATATTCACACAATATCGAGTAAGTACGCGAATTGCACAGATTTCACCAATACAATCGTTTCCACGCCCGGTTTCTGATTTGCCATACCTCGCAGGGCATCTTCACAAGTAACATCCCTTACTTTTGTAGCGGTTATCGCCGTCGATCGCCATACATACACAGACAAAACCACAATCAGAAGGGCACTTTTCCAAATTAAAATTATTCAAAAAAATCCAAAAAAATAGCAAGAGCCTCGGGCGGGAATTGAACCCGCGACCTCGTCCTTACCAAGGACGCGCTATACCGCTAAGCCACCGAGGCACGATGTCACTGGATTGCGATCGGATTGATTATGAAGATTTCGGTTCGGTGGTTCGGCTGGGGCTGTGAAAAGACTATAGTCTCTGCTGCAAGTACCACTACACAGGCAATCAGAATCACGATAGCTATGACAACCATCAACACATCGGAACTCAGCAAGAGAGATGCTCTCGCAGCCCTCTCGTCCGAACTCAACCGATACCCCCTGCTGATCCTTCTGGGTCCGCAGGGCAGCGGCAAGACCACGCTTGCAATCGAACTGATAGATGGTAGGGTGGGCGCGATCTTTGAGGGCAGGGTGCGAAGTTCCCAGCCAGTGATACTGCTCAGGAGGGATGCGATGGATACCATGCGAGAGACGATGGTGGAGCATAGGAAGCTCCCGATCGATGGCATGGATGGGGCAATCTATGTTGATGTGAGCATGTACGATGCCCTATTGGCTTTAATTGAGGGCATCTTCGATGTGATGGAACTCGGAGAGAATGTACTCGTCTCGCGGATAATCGAACTCACGAGAGGTGTCGCAGAGGTGGAGGTAATTGAGGTTGTCGCCGATTCCGGGGACGCCATGAAGCGGCGCATGAAGCGGCACGAGGATGCTGCGGAAAGGCTCGAGACACTTCTCAGAAAGGAGAAAGAATTCGGAGTAAAGTCCAACATCTGGGGGATTCAGGGGGCGAGAGTCGGGGATATCATACTCAGGGACTCTGTCAGCCCGTATCTTTCCAATCAGATTGCAAGGACCCCTGACGACTTCCACGAGATGATACCGACGCAGGGATTGGATCTCGATCGTTGCTTAAGAGAGATGATCCGTATCGCTGAGTCTGAGAAGCGTGAGTCGGGTTTTCTTGTGCTGCACCGTAAGGGCGCGCAGAAGGTGATAAGCGACATCCTGGTCGGGAGCAGTAATGCCATAATCGGGGTCACTATGCTCGAGCTCTATGTCGGGTACCGGCAGAAGAGGCAGGGTCAGCAGGCGTACGTGCCCGATATTGACGAGGGTACTGTGGAGTTGATCCACTCGCACCTCAGGGGTGATTGCAAGCTCTCGGATGCTGATCGCGGAGGTGCGGAGCGCTTCGGAATCATTGTCTCGGTGGTGGAGCCGAACGGGGGCGTGGATTCGACCAACGAGGCGCGAAAGGAAGAGTTGAGGCAGATCCTGTGGTGGTGAACAACGGTTGTAGAGAGACGCACTCACTCACCCACTGTTGCCGCAGATTCCAATTTGCAAGCATACTCCCGAGAGTCCGCAGTACATGCTCGCAATCACCCTCGCGCAGTTCTGCATCCCCTCTGCGATGCATCAGTATCCGCGATAGCACATCAACGCTTACATCGTCGAGCGATAGATCAAGTTCACGCAGATACGAGTCATACCGGTGCGGATCGGTTACATACGTCCCCTTTTTCATCATCAGATGCTCAATTAAGAATTTGCAGGCGACATAGCAGTCAAAATAGTCTCCCGTGACCATTGCTTTTCTGTATGCATGCACCGAGAGGTCGAGGTAGCGCTGGATGATCTCTTCGGACGGGACGCCAGCATCCTCCCGAAATCGCGCGAGATAGCCGCTCCCGCTGACCGCTCTTCCCTTGAGCACGTTCAGATAGAATGGATTTCCAATTGATACATTCTCTTCAAACGTAAGAGTCGTTACGAATGTGGGGTCGATTCTGGAATCAATCAGAGACAGTGCTTCTTTTATCCTATCGATCTCGTCCATCTCAGCCATCTCTTCGAGCACGATCACAATATCAAGATCTCTGTACTCCTCTTTTTCAATGAAACTCCCGAACAGGATTGCCGCAGCCACACCGGTGTATCCGAGAGCATCTTTGATCTTATCAACGATTGTCATAGTAGCAATCACCCAGCCCATCTCAAAATAGCCTCAACGCTCTTTGTATTCAGGAGATCGCACGGCTCCAGCCACGCCCCGCGTGCGAGATGGACGCCGGACCCCATATAACGCAGACCATCGAGATAGTGCGCGTCCGTCCCGATCGCGAGCATAACACCCGAATCCGACGCCTTTCGTGCGTTGATGTCGTTCAGATCGAGTCGGGACGGCGATGCATTAATCTCAATTGCGGTTTCGGTCTCCGCGGCAACCGCAATCACCCTGTCGATATCGACCTCGTAGCCCACCCTCTCGCCGAGCAATCGTCCTGTCGGATGCGCAAGGATGTCTACATGCTCGTTCTCAATCGCTCGCACGATGCGTGAGGTCATGGTCCGTTTGTCCTGGCTGAAACCAGAGTGTACTGCCGCGATAACGATATCAAGCATCTCGAGAACGTGATTATCATAATCCAGCGTTCCGTCAGAACGGATGTCAACTTCGCTTCCCGTAAGAACCGTAAAATCATCCATACTATCGTTGATCCTCTCAATCTCCACCATCTTCTCGATAAGTGCTTCTTCGTTGAGTCCCCCTGCAATTCCCCTTGCTCTCGAATGATCGGTTACGCAGATGTACTCATACCCCATCCCGATGGCAGCGTCCGCGAGTTCGGAGATTGTGTTCGCACCATCGCTCCACGTCGAGTGAATATGGAGATCGCCTTTGATGTCCGCAAGCGTCACGAGATCGGGCAGATTCCCCGCAATCGCAGCCTCGATCTCGCCCCGGTCCTCACGCAGTTCAGGAACGATGAACGGGAGCCCGAGCCTCTGGTAGACCTCCTCTTCCGTGCCGCATGGCAGCAGCGTTCCGGTCTTCTGATCCGTGATCCCGTACTCACTCAGCTTCATCCCATTCTTAATCGCCAGTTCCCTGAGTCTGATGTTGTGCTCCTTTGATCCCGTGAAATGCTGGAGCAGCGATCCAAACGACGACCGGTCAACGATTCTCAGATCGATCTGAACACCCCTCAGAATCACGGACGCCTTCATGGTCCCGCTCCCGATCACATCTGCAACTCCGGGCATCGTTGTGAACGCAGCGATTACGGATTCGGGATCGTCGGACGATGCGATAAGGTCGATGTCACCAACGGTCTCCCTGTGACGCCTCATACTACCGGTCACCGTGACATTCCCTGCATGCGGGCATCCTTTCAGGTATTTGACCACGTACTCTGCAATCGGGATGGCTACGCCGAGCGGGATTCGTCGGCCCATGTCCTTCGATCTACGAATTGTCCTGAGGATTTTTTGCTCCTGCTTCACGCCCATTCCCGGCAACTTCTGTAATCTATGCCCAATCGCTGCTTTCTCGAGATCATCAAGCGTTGCTATCCCGAGATTCTTGTGAACAAGCCGTACCGTCTTTGGACCGACGCCTGTTACTCCGAGCATCCGGAATATGTCGGCAGGAACCATGCTCTTCATCTCCTCGTAGCGCTCGCATGTCCCGGTCTTGAGGATCTCTGTGATCGTCCCGGCGATCGCTTGTCCCACTCCTGGTATTGTTTTGAGTCTGCTGTTTACTGCAACCTTCCTGATGTCAGAATCGAGGCTCTCGATGTTTCTTGCTGCCTTCTGATATGCCCTCGTTACGAACGCGTTCTCATCGAGGAACTGCGAGAGCACTGCCATCCGGTAGAGAATCTCTGCGACATCCGAATTGCTCATGATTTTACCTCTCTTCATCGATTGCTCACGAATTCACTCTTTTTTACATGGTTGATCTGACTGTGAACGCACGGCGACTGATGCTCATACAACATGATCGCCAACAGGAGGATTTTTGTTCTTTGCGTAATTCTGCGTCCTCGTGTCCTCGTGTTCTCTTTCCAATTTAACGAGAAAGGCGAGAGAGACGCGAAGAGTATTGTTGATCCACATCCACACGTTCATGCGTTAAATAATCTGCCACCCAATAGATCGCTCATGACGTTAACCATCCTCAAACTCGGAGGCAGCGTCCTCACAGAAAAGACCAACGTGCCCACGCCAAAGCCAGAAGCGATTAAGAGATGCACCCGGGAGATCGCAGCATCCGCCACACCCGGCGATGTGGATAATTCGCTGATCCTTGTCCACGGCGCAGGCTCGTTCGGACATCCGCAGGCAGAAGAGCACGATTCTCCGGACGGATTCTCCAATTTCGGGATAACCGAGATCCACCGGACTGTAGCATCGCTGAACGAGCTTGTGATCGGCGCACTGATCGAAAGTGGCATCCATGCCGCGCCTGTGCACCCGCTCAGTTGTGTCGTGGCAGACGATGCACGCATCGTGGAGATCTCGAGTGCTCCAATTGCGATGATGCTTGCCCGCGGCATCGTGCCTGTTCTGCACGGCGATGTGGTGATGGACCGGAGAAGGGGGGCATCGATTGTCTCCGGCGACCAGCTTGTCACGTACCTTGCAGTGCAGTTTGGGGCAGCACGCATCGGATTCGGAACAGCGGTCGATGGCGTGATCGTTGATGGTGCGACAATTCCGCTGATCACCCCTGAGACATTCGGGGGTGTGCGATCCCAGATCCATGGCTCGGATGGGACAGATGTGACCGGCGGGATGCTCGGAAAAGTTCTCGAACTGCTCAATATCGATATGGATTCGTACATCTTCGATGCAACAAACGAGGGCATGGTTGCGAGATTCCTGTCCGGTGAGGAACTGGGAACAAGGATTGCGAAAGTGTGAACGACAGAAGAAAGCGGAAGAGAAGAAGACGCTCGTAATGCTCAAGCGAACTGAGTGACATACTGGTCTTAAACTACGGTAATCTATGTCTTTATGGCATCCGGACGTGCAGATATGTACATCATCGGCATAACAGATATTGTGTTGCCCATACAAAACAGCTGTCATCAACTTTCGCTACGCACTCCGAACAAGCTGCAACCTCAACTGGCTCACCAGGGTCAGGTGCCGCTATTGAGTGGCAAACTGGTGAACAACCACCGATAGATCTACAGTAGCCTAAAACAATTGCGCAAGGCTCCTGCAATTCGTTGACTCTGTCACTTTCCGGAGCCATATCACGGACTTTACTCTTTTCCTTGCCTATTAGTTCTGTCAGATCTCCGACACCCGGATTTCTTGTCGGCTCTTCGCTATTTCATGTGGGCAGATGGGGTTAAAATATCCTATCGAAGATGCATCTTGATGATGAAATCTTGAACATTTCGATAACGGCGAACG
>Ga0209013_10003340_pt1 | contig 14254 bp, 13 predicted proteins | sample Cruoilmetagenom2_FD_187291 | JGI IMG/M metagenome (GOLD analysis project Ga0209013, IMG submission 187291) | Oil polluted marine microbial communities from Coal Oil Point, Santa Barbara, California, USA - Sample 2 (SPAdes) (version 2) | ecosystem: Environmental > Aquatic > Marine > Oil seeps ... | reverse complement strand
AAAATGGATTTTACGCGCCCTTGAACGAGGCTTTGATGGTGTATTTATAGCTGCTGACGGAACCGACTGCCCTTATGGTGAATCTTGTGTCGATAAAACTGGTCAGCTTGTAGGTGTAACTCAAGAAATTTTAAAGGAAAAAGGAATGGATCCTGCTCGCCTGAAAATGGCAGCAATTTGTTCTGTATGTAGTGAGCCATTTGTAAAACATGTTAAGAGTTTTACGAAGTATTTAATGAATTCTTCAAACTAAGTAGAATGTCGGAAAAGAAAATATTAGAATATGATGTTCTTGTTGTAGGCGGAGGTATTTCCGGTGGAGAAGCTGCTCTCAATCTGGCAAATCTTGGTTACAAGGTTTTGGTAGTAGAGAAAGACTTATCTCTTGGTGGAAAAATGATTGCGCTGAGCAAGGTATTCCCAACTCTGGATTGTGCTGCTTGTATTACTACTCCAAAAGTATCCGAAATATCCAGACACCCCAATATTACTATCATGTTTAGTGCTGAAGCTAAGAAAATTGATAAATTGGGAGAGCATAATTTTGAAGCACATGTGCACCAAAAACCAAGATATGTAAATATCGATGATTGTACTGCTTGTCAATTGTGTGAAAAAGCTTGTCCAGTAAGTGTAATTGATGAATATCAAGAAGGATTAATTGGTCGTAAAGCGGCTTTTATTCCATTTAGTATTGCCAGTCCTCGTGCTGCCGCAATCGATATAACTAATTGTACGCTTTGTGGAGCTTGTGAGAGAGTATGTCCTACAGGCTGTATCGATTTTACCCAAACAGATCTTGATTATTTGGTAAAAGCAAAAGCAGTAGTAGTTGCAACTGGTTTCAATTTATTTGATCCTCTTAAAATTCCACGTTACGGTTACGGTAAGTACAAGAATGTGATTACATCCATGCAAATGGAAAGACAACTTGCGCCAACAAGACCATTCAATACAATTTTAAGACCTGGAGATGGTAAAATGCCAGACAATATTGCATATGTATTGTGTACCGGGTCTCGTGATAAATCTGTTGGAAATCCTATTTGTTCTCAGGTTTGTTGTATGTACTCGATAAAGCAAGGTCAATTGTTGATGGGATCGCTTCCAATGGCTGATGTGACTATTTACTACTTGCATATTCGTGCTTTTGGTAAAGGATTTAACGAATTCTATGATCAGGCACGCGATATGGGTGTGGAATTTATCAAAGGAAAAATTGGAAATATCAAGGAAAAAGAAAATGGTAATTTAATTCTTAGGTATGAAGATATCGAAGAAGGAAAAGTGAAGGAAGCTGAACACGATATGGTCGTTTTATCTGTAGGTGTGATGTCAAATTCTGAAATTTCTGATTCCTTTCAGGGAGAATCATTGCTATTAGATGATTATGGTTTTATCCATCAAAATGATATTCTTGCTAGTCCTTCTGAAACTAATATTGATGGTGTATTTGTAGCTGGTACTGCTACAGGACCAATGGATATTCCAGATTCAATTTTGTCAGCTGGAGCTGCGTCAGCAGAAACTACAAGTTATTTAAGGAGGGCTGCTTTATGAAAAAGAAAATAGGCGTTTACGTATGTCATTGCGGCGGTAATATTTCTGATTATGTCGACGTAGAAAAGGTTCGGGAAGAGATTGAGAAGGATGAAGGTGTTTTCCTAGCGAAAACAACCATGTTTGCTTGTGCAGATTCCAACCAGAAGGATATGGTTACAGATATTGCAGAAAAGCAATTAGATGGTGCCGTTGTAGCTTCTTGTTCTCCTAAATTGCACTTACTTACCTTTAGTGCTGTTGCGGAAAGAGCCGGATTGAATAAGTACAATTATATTCATGCAAATATCAGAGAACAGGCCTCTTGGGCACACTCTGATGATAAGGTAGGAGCAACAGAAAAAGCAATTCAGATTGTGAAAGCTGCTGTTGCTAAAGTAAAAAGATCAAATGCGCTTGAACCTATACGTGTGGAAGCTACCAATGCAGTTGCTGTTGTTGGTGCTGGTGTAGCAGGTCTTCGTTCTGCAATTGAATTAGCCGAGTCTGGATCTCAGGTTTTTTTAATCGAAAGAGAGTTTTTTGTTGGTGGTAGAGTTGCTCAATGGGACGATTTGTTTGTCTCCAATGAGACAGGTAAAGAATTAATTACCCGTCTTTATGACAAAGCAATGAATCATAAAAATATCACTCTTTTTACAGGTGCAGAAATTGTTGAAAATAGTGGAAGTGTTGGAAATATCTCTTTAAAGGTTAAAGTTTCTCCTCGTCATATGAAATTACATTGCGATGAGGGTAACCTGGAGAAAGCCATTGAAGTTTGTCCGGTAGAAGTTCCTGATAAATTTAACTTCAACATAACTACTCGTAAAGCTATTTATCACAATTTCCCAGGAGAATATCCTCAATTGCCGGTAATCGACATGGAACATTGCACTCGCTGTGGAGAATGTGAAAAAGTTTGTAAAAATGTTGATTTTAGTCAAAAGGAAGAATTTCTGAATATTAAAGTTGGTTCTGTATTGCTTGCAACAGGTTTTGATCCATATGAACCAAAAAATGATGAATTTGGATATAAAACCATCGACAATGTAATTACGCTTCCTCAATTTAAACGTTTGGTTCATTATTGTGATGACAAACTTGTTTATAAAGGTAAAGAGGTGAAAAACATTGCCTATATCTATTGTGTTGGTAGTCGTCAGGTTGATGGAGAGAATAAATATTGCTCCAGATATTGTTGTACAGCTACGATCCATGCAGCAATCACGGCGAAAAAGAAATATAAAGAGATTTATAATTTTCATTTTAACCGAGGTATTAGAACCTACGGAAAACAGGAGGTTTTATATGATGAATCTTCTCGAATGGGAGACATTTATTTGCAGTCATTCGAAGATCATCCTCCGGTTGTATCTAAAGATGGGGATAAAACGCTTGTTACAATTCAAGATATTCTGACAGCAGATAAATCTTTAGAAGTGGAAGCTGATTTAGTGGTTTTGGTAACAGGAATGGTTCCTCGTCAAGACAATTCAATTGGTAGCCTTCTAAAAGTTCCTAAGGGTAGAGATAATTTCTTTAATGAAATTCACATGAAGTTGCGTCCTGTAGAGACTGTAATCGATGGTGTAACCATAGCAGGTGCTTCTCAGGGACCTAAGAATATCATGGAATCCATGAATTCATCTTTGGCTGCGGCAACTAAGTCGTTTTCATTAATTGCTGCGGGAGAACTTGCTCTTTCACCTACTATTGCGAAAATAGATGCTGATAATTGCGAATGGTGTGGTAAATGTGATGATGCATGTCCGTTTAGTGCTTTAACAAAAACAGATGTTAACGGCAAGCAAATAGCTGTTGTGAACGAAGCTGTTTGTAAAGGATGCGGAATGTGTATGCCTGTTTGTCCATCCAATGCAATTGAATTGATTGGATATACTGATGATCAAATAGAAAGTATGATTGACGCATTAGTATCAACTCATTAAAACTACGCCATATGGAAGTTGAAAAAGGTAAAACTGCAAAATATCGCAAAGAAAAGAATCCTGTAGCCAAAGAGGTTATGGAGAATCTGAAATATTTTACAAAAACAAAGAAAAGGTTGATGGATGCTTTAAAGGAAGGGGACAAAACAGTTCCTCAACTTGCTGAAGCATTAAGCATACCAGCAGATGAAGTTTTATATCAGTTAATGAGCTTGTTGAAATATGGTTTTGTTGTAACAGGCGATATCGACGATATGGACGAATATTTTTATTACAAAATAAAAGACAATGGCAAGGATTAACCCTAAATTCACAACTGAGTTGCAAAGCTATGGTGCTTTTGATACAAACGCATGTTACAACTGCGGAAATTGTACAGCCGTATGCTCTTTGTCAGACGAAGACAACTCATTTCCTCGGAAAATGGTAAGATACAGTGTCCTTGGCTTAGAGGAGGAGATTCAAACCTCACTGGAACCTTGGTTATGTTATTATTGTGGTGATTGTAGTGCTACATGTCCACGTGAAGCAGAACCAGGTGAATTGATGATGTCCTTACGTAGATATCTTACTTCAAAATACGATTGGACTGGTCTTTCCGGAATGCTTTATAAATCACTTACAGCAAGTATTATTGCATTTGTTTTATTGACTATTGGAGTGATTTGGTTTGCAGCTGGTCAAAATTTTATGCCCGAGCATTTATTGCATTACGGTCATTATTTTGAGATGATATCAATTGGTGGTGTTTTTCTATTTATTTTACTTCCTAATTTAATTAGGATGTGGAATATGGTAATTCGTAAACCAAAAGTTAAGGTGCCATTCTCTGCTTACTTTAAATCATTTAGCGAACTAATTGTTCACATGTTTACACAAAAAAGAACATTGGGCTGTGATGATAGTCAGACTCGCTGGTTCGAACACTTAATTCTTGTAATTGGTTATTTATCATTACTTTTTACTACAGTGTTTTTGGATTGGTTTGCTACCGATAGTAGTTTCATTCTAATTTTGGGTTACGTGGAAAGTGTAGTTGTTTTTTCGGTAACATTCATTTTCATGATCGGACGTATCAACAAAAAGACAGAGCTTAGCAAAAATTCTCATCCCAGCGACTGGTTTTTTGTAATCTGGTTGTTCCTAATGGGATTAAGTGCTTTTATAGTGCGTTTATTTATCGATTTAGATATTCTGGATACTAATATTTGGATGTATTTAATTCATCTGACTGTTCTTGTTCAATGGGCCTTAATTATTGTGCCTTTTGGTAAATGGACACATTTCTTATATCGTTCTTTTGCGATGTATTTCGAAAAATTAAAAAGTCTTTCTGTAGCTTAAATTTGTTTTATACATAGGAATTTAATTAATGCATATTGTCTAGGTAAAGTGTCATTGGATCTGCTTTTCATTCACTTTACTTGTAAATGCGGGAAAAATCAATTGGGATTTCTACTGTATAAGATAAGCTCGAAAGAATCTTACGACTCCAAATCAGTTTACTGATTTGGAGTCGTTTTTTTAGGAGCTTATTCTTTAGGATAGTTTATGTAAAAACTGTTAATTTAGTAAACAAAAACCTATCGTAATGAGAAAGAAACCCGAACAACACATTTTGGATGCTATGAGCAAGGATTTATCCAATTGGCATGGTCCTTTTTACTCTAATCGAAAAGATCCCCGTTTGATTGTCCCTAAATACAATCCGATGCTTGGTTGGACATTTAATTTCGCAAGTCCGTTAACCTATCTGGGAATCATCCTAATTATTCTGATTATTATTGCTAGTCAAATGTTTTTATAAACCTTGTTTCGAACTATTAAAGCAGATAAAAAAAATAGGGCAGGGTATTAAGCCTGCTCTAATTTTTTTGTCAATTTTTAAGTAATATTTGGTTCTGGTTATAAATTTTCTTCCTGAACTTGTGCTTTTTTACGTGTTTTACGAGCGTGTACATCACGGTTTATTTCCAAGATGTATTTTTGAATTACCGCTGTTATGCCAGAATATTTTTGAGGCATTGCCTGGCTCGTTAGATTCAAGTAAGGAAGTAATTCCATATTAATAATATTTTGAAATTTTTATTCGCCTAATTATTTCCTCTTGGCTAATTATTCTATATCACACACATAATATCTCTAAATAGATAGATACGTTTAATGTGTTGAAATTTTAGCTATATTTAAGGGTAACAATTCCCGAAACATCACTTCGCATGGTTGACTTGCGTAAAATACTTCTTTTGGTTTGTTTTTGGCTGTGTTCTATATCCATTTATGGACATACTATAGATAAGAAAGAACAGAAATCATTATCAAAGAGTACTATATCCAAACAAATTAAAAAATTAGGAGATGATTGTTGGCGATTGCGTGGTACAAACCCTGATTCAGCTCTGCTACTCGGCAAAAGAGCATTAGGCTTATGTCATCAATATAACATTTCGCAGGAGATTTCGCGATTAAATAATTTTTTAGGCGTAATTATGCTGAATTCTGATTACGATCTAAAGGAATCTATCATCTATTTTCATCAGGCATTGGAGCATAGTTTAAAAACAAATGATTCTTTGCAGATAGGATATTCCTATAATAATTTGGGAGATGTATGTTTGAATTCCGGTAATATTCCTTTGGCATTTCGCTATGCAAGAAAATCCCTTCAAATTTTTAATTCACTGCACTATCAGGCAGGAATTTCATATGGCGATGTAAATTTAGCTCTTGCTTTTAGGGAACAGGGGGACTTCGTATCGGCGATTAAGTACCTGTTTATTGCCAAGAGGATATGGGAAACTGTTGGAAACGAGATAGGAGCAAGTGTTGTTTTACTGGAAATAGCAAGAACCTATGAGCAAATGGGCGATCTGGAAAAGGCTTTTAAATCCTATCAATTAGCATATTCCAATTTTCATGAAATTAACAGACTAAGATATGTTCCGGATTGTTTAAATGGGATGGCAAATATATATAGAAAACAAGGGAAATATAATCAGGCACTGGAGTATTACGATCAAGCACTTGTAATTAATGAAAAAGAAAAAAATAAACCAGCCTTAATTGATAATTTTATTGGTAAAGCCATGACTTTTGCCAATTTGAATATTGAAGATCAAGGGATAGAATCTATGGATTCTGCCATTGTTTTATCAGAAAATATTGGTCACAACATAAAAATATTACAAACCTATAGGGCCGCACCTCAATTTTATAGGAAATTAGGTGATTATGAAGAATCTGTAAAATGTTATGCGCGTTTTGTGCGGAAATACGATTCTTTAATGAAGGTTCAAAAATCTGAACTTATCGCAGAAATGGAGGAGAGCTTTGCAACCCGACAGGTTCTGAGTAGGAGTAAACAGGATATTCATATTCAAAAAATTACCAAATATTATTTTCTGGTTATAAGTATATTATTGCTCGCTCTCTTCATTGTCTTTTTCTATCGCTTTTGGTCTTATCGAAAACTGTCGAAGCAGTTAAGGCAAAGCAATCTTACCAAAGATAAGTTGTTTTCGGTTATCGCACACGATTTAAAGAGCCCGTTTAATTCCTCACTCGGTTTCATAAATTTATTGATAGAACAATTGGAGAAAGGTAATTATCATAAAGTGCAAAAATTCGCCAAATATGTGAGGAAGTCTGCCGAGGAGAGTGTGAATTTGCTGGATCATTTAATGGCATGGTCGAGATCTCAGACGGGTAGGATTGGCTTTGAACCGGTATCTTTCTCACTGAATGATTTGTTTGATGATTTAGCGAAGTTTTTAGAGTCGAAGGCCAATGAAGATGAAGTAGCACTCGAGTTTAAATCCTTTATAAAAAAAGATATAATTGGAGATCAGGATTTACTAAGAACCATATTAATGAATTTGATATCCAATGCAATGAAATTTACCAATAATGGTGGATTAATCCAGGTAATTACCAGTAATAATGAATCGAATATCCAAATTCAGGTAATTGATAACGGTATCGGAATAGCCGAAGATAAGCTGAAGCATATGTTTATCGAGAATAACAATATTGAAAGTACTTTGGGGGTAAGAAATGAACAGGGTACCGGTTTAGGCTTAAATATATGTTATGAATTAATTCATATTCATAACGGAAAAATTAAAGTAGATAGTGAAGTAGGAAAAGGAAGTGTTTTTACAATTGAATTTCCGATCAGCTAGAAATAAAATCAAAACTAAAATTTTAGATAAGCTAATAAAAAAGAGTCTCGGTGAAAGAGGCTCTTTTTTAGTTCTGGCTTTTATATACTTAATATATTGCTTACTGCATTATTGTGGAATAAAAATCCGGTGCTTTTCTATGCTTGGTTGCTTGCTCGTAGGCATAAGCAAATCGAATTAGTTTCTGTTCAGAGAAAGCTTCGGCGAAAAAAGATATTCCGACAGGTAAACTATGTACAAATCCGGCAGGAATAGTTATGTTAGGATAACCCGAAACTGCAGCAGGTTCACTACTGCTTCCTCCAAAATGATCCCCATTAACCAAATCAATCGCCCATGCGGGGCCGTTGGTGGGAGCAATCAGAGCATCTATATGGTATTTTTGTAAACATGCATCAATTCCTTTTTTCCCTGATAATTCCTTAGATTTTAGTAAGGCATCTTTATAGTCTTTGCTATTTAGATCTCCTTTTTTATTTGCCATCTCCATGATTTCCTGTCCGAACCAAGGCATTTCCAATTCTTTGTATTGCTCATTAAATTGGATAATATCTTCCAGACTCTTCACAATTGGGAATCTGCATTTGCTCAAATATTTATTCAAATCGTTTTTGAATTCATACAATAATACTTCGTATTCTGCATCTCCATATTTGCCTAGATTCGGGATTTTCACATCAATAACTTTAGCTCCGGCAGCTTTTAAATCGGTAATGGCTTGCTCCATTATTTTATCCACTTCGGAATGGAAACCAAATAATTCCCGAACCACACCAATACTAGCACTTTTTAGTGCATTTGCATCTAAATTTTTGGCGTAATTAATTTGCTGATTTTTAGCATTCATCGTGATGGTATCAGTATCATCTTGTCCCACCATAACAGAGAGTAACAGGGCAGCATCTTTTACGTTTCGTGCCATTGGACCAGCTGTATCTTGTGAATGAGCCAGGGGAATAATACCACTTCTACTTACCAATCCAAGGGTAGGTTTAATACCAACGATGCCATTGTGCCCCGATGGACAAACTACCGAACCATCTGTTTCTGTACCCAAAGCAGCCACACACAAATTAGCAGCCACAGCTACACCCGAACCAGAGCTGGAACCACAAGGTGATCGATCAATTACATAGGGATTATGGGTTTGTCCTCCACGACCACTCCAACCACTTGAGGAACGAGTACTCCTAAAATTTGCCCATTCACTTAAATTTGTCTTTGCCAGGATAATTGCTCCGGCATTTCTTAATTGTTGCACCACAAAAGCGTCCTGTTCGGCAAAATTACCTTCCAATGCCATAGATCCGGCTGTTGTCATCATTTTGTCGGCAGTGTCTATATTATCCTTTATCATGATAGGAATTCCATGCAATGCACCATGTAGCTTACCCGATTCCCTTTCTTCATCCATTTTGCGCGCTATTGCAAGTGCATCGATATTAATTTCTAATACAGCATTAATTGCAGGTCCTTTTTTATCGATTTGTTCAATTCTATCCAGATAGGCAATAACCAATTCTTCCGAAGATAATTGTCCGGCTTGCATCATTTCCTGTAATTCAGATATGCTCTTTTCGTTATAAGAAAATTGGTTGAAATCTTTTTGTTGGGAAGATTCTGCTTTCTGTGGACTTGAAGTTTGACAAGCAGATAATCCTAGTCCGGTTAATAATGGAGTGCCAAGTGCTGATAAAGCAATAAATTTACGACGTTTCATTAGGTTAAGATTTAGGTTAGGGCAATAAATGTAGGAAAAAAAGAATTATTTCCGGATTTCAGCTCCTAAAATTGTTGGTTAAGTTCACTTTTGAGTTAAAATGCTACAAGCCTTGTATAATAAGAGTTTAGTGTGTATCGTGATTTATTATAAACTCGAGTAGTTTTAGTACTGTATGTTGCATTTTTACTACAAAAAGAGAGAACAATTTATTTTTTTTTAACTTGCGAAGCTTGGTATTTGTTTTTTTCAACCTTAAACAGGGCCTTGTAGTTTAAAATAGACCATGATGAAACAGTATAAATGCTTAACATTTCCTGCTCTTTTTTCCGAAACAGTAGCGAAATTTGGAAATCACAAAGCAATGGCTCTTGTGGGTCAAGAACCTCTAACTTATAATGAGGTAGACAATCACATTAAAGCTTTAATAGCATTCTACGAAAAGCTAGGAATACAACCCGGAGATAAAATTGCATTGTTGAGTACGAATATGCCTAACTGGGGTATTATTTATTATGCGACAACTTTTATGGGAGCTGTTATTGTTCCGTTATTACCAGAATTTAGTGTGGATGAGATTACGAATATCTTGGGACATGCTGAAGCAAAAGCAATATTTGTATCAAAAGGGCTGTTGGCTAAGTTGGAAAACATTGATATAGATTCTTTAAAATATAGACTTTCGGTAGAGGATTTTGAATTATTATCCCCTGACAAATCACAAATAAAATTTGATTTGGAAGAATGTCCTGAAAAGGAATATCAGGTTGCTGAAGATGATATGGCTGCCATTATTTACACTTCAGGAACAACGGGAAGTTCTAAGGGAGTAATGTTGTCGCATAAAAATATTTGTTTTAATGCAACTCGCTCGAAAACTATTCATCCTATTGATGAAACAGATCGTTTTCTTTCCATTTTGCCACTATCACATACATATGAGAATACTTTAGGTTTTGTGATTCCGATGATTTCAGGTTCTTGTGTGTATTACTTAGGAAAAACACCTGTGCCATCTCTATTGCTAAAGGCCTTAAAAGAGGTGCGTCCCACCATAATGTTTTCTGTTCCTTTGATCATTGAAAAGATTTATCGATCGAAGATATTAACGTCCATTAATAGCAAAACAATTACCAGAATTTTATATAAAATTCCATTTTTCCGAAAAAAACTGAATGCAGTTGCGGGGAAAAAATTGATGGAAACCTTTGGCGGAGAATTAACTTTCTTTGGAATTGGTGGTGCTAAGTTGAATTCTCAAGTAGAACAATTTCTGCGTGAAGCAAAATTTCCTTATGCTATAGGCTATGGTTTGACGGAGACAGCTCCCTTGATTGCAGGTATTGGTCCGGCATTAACAAAATTCCAATCTACCGGAAGTGCTTTGCTTGATGTAGAGTTGAAAATTCATCAGCCAGATGCTCAAACTGGAATTGGAGAAGTATGGGCAAAAGGAGATAATGTCATGATGGGATATTATAAGGAACCGGAGAAAACAAAGGAGGTTTTAACTGATGATGGATGGTTTAAAACAGGCGATTTAGCCAGAATGGATGAAGATAATTATTTGTTTATCGAAGGTCGCTTGAAGAATATGATTGTTGGAGCGAGTGGAGAAAATATTTATCCTGAGGAAATTGAATCAGTGATTAATAATTTTAAACATGTATTGGAATCAGTTGTGATTGAAAAGGGAGGAAAACTGGTTGCCATGGTTCATTTTAACTATGAGGAATTGGAACAGCAGTATAAAACCATGAGAAAGGAAGTGGAGAATTTCATGGAAACAAAAGTGGATGAATTGAAGAAAGAACTTCAAGTTTATGTGAATTCGAAGGTGAATAAATTCTCTCAGGTGCAAAGGGTTGTTGAACACATTGATCCTTTCCAGAAAACGGCAACGCACAAAATAAAACGATTCTTATACCATAAAAAATAAAACATGAGGCTGATCTTAGATCAGCCTTTGATTTCAAGTATCCAGCTAAAAAAACGGGAATGATTTTTCATTCCCGTTCTATATTGTTTTTTGTAATTCAGCTGAAAAGCAGGTAAAATATTATTTGTCAAATTGTTTTGCTTCTTCCCAAATTTCGTCCATTTCTTGCAGATTCATTTCCTTTAGGTTACGTCCTTGTTTAATGGTTTTACTTTCCAGATAATTAAATCGTTTGATGAATTTCTGATTGGTGCGTTCCAGTGCATTCTCAGGATTTACTCCATATAAACGAGCCGCATTAATTAATGAAAAGAACATATCACCAAATTCCTGCTCCATTTTATCCTGATCTCCATTAATAATTTCCTCCTGTAGCTCAAGCATTTCTTCTTTCACCTTATCCCAAACCTGTTCTTTTTCATCCCAATCGAAACCTACGCCACGAACTTTATCCTGAATGCGATTGGCTTTTACCAATGCAGGCAGGGAATTTGGAACACCTTGCAATACCGATTTATTACCTCCTTTTTCTTTTAGTTTTAACTGTTCCCAGTTTTCTTCTACTTCTTTAGCATCAGCAACTACGGTGTCACTAAAAATATGAGGATGACGATAAATCAATTTTTCACTGATTGCATCGCAAACATCTGCAATGTCAAAATCATTTGTTTCCGAGCCTATTTTTGCATAGAAAACAATGTGTAACAGAATGTCGCCAAGTTCTTTTTTAATTTCCTGCGTTTCCCCTTTTAAAATAGAATCGGCAAGTTCGTAGGTTTCTTCAATAGTTAAGGTTCGCAAACTTTCAAAAGTTTGTTTTCTGTCCCATGGACAACCTTCGCGAAGCTGATCCATGATATCTAGTAAGCGCTCAAAGGCTTTTAATTTTCTATTCATTATTTATGCATTTGATGTATTTGAAGATCAAATTTACAAAACTATTGCAGACTAAAGGTGTTTAGACTCTTTGATTTTAGCAGGAGGTATTCAATCCTTGTTAAGTGTAGTATTAAGTACTTTTGTTCCAAGTTTGGATGAGATTCTATTTGCTGCGAGCAATATAAAATCATTTTCTCCCGAAAGAATTTCGATATTCTCGTTAGGCAAAACCATAATCAATTTATATACCACATTTGTTTCATTTCTGGAAATAGAAAGAACAGCCATTCCTTGTGTTTGTCTTACCCGAATAATTCTGAGATGAGTGAGATTGTCAATATTTTGCCATTTTCCCGTCCTGTAGGCGAATAAGCCAATATATTTTTTCAATTGCTTTTTTTCAGTATCGATAAGAATTCCAGTTCTGGTGAACAGAAGAGGTATGGATAATATAATTGCAATGATTCCTTCGGCTTTCAGCATTATAATTGCCAATATTCCTATCAGAAATAGAATTACTCCAAGCATAAAAAAGTTGAGTGGAAGCTTACCGGTTATGTATTTAATTGTCATAGGACAATGGGGATTAAGGATTTGATGATTTTGGGAAAGTTAGTTAGTAAGAAAAAGTAATGAGCCGATTGTTAATACAAAGTTGTGAAAATCTAAATTCTTTCTGTATCCAGGATAATGTTTTTTGATGGTAGATAAATACATGAGTTGGATCGTTTTTATAATACCATTTATTAAAATCTATACTTTCATCATAGATATGAGTCATGCAATATAATTTGCCATTTGGTTTAAGCAATTTCTTTAGTAAGCTGAATTCTTTATGCGGTGAATAAAAATGCTCAATTACTTCACAGGAAGCGATGAAATCATATTGATGAGTCAGAAGTTCCGGATAATTGTGAAAGTAAGGATCGTATTGCACGATGGAATAGCCATTGTCTTTTAATATTTTGGAAAGAACAGGTCCGGTACCGGCTCCAAAATCTAAACCCTTGTGTTTTGTGTCGAAATCTTTGCGTATGGAATCAGTAATCGGGGAAACAAATTCCTGATATCCTTTATCTTCTACATCGTTGTTGTGCTTCTTGTAATGCTTCTTTTCAATCGTTTCGGAAGGTCTCGACTTAGTGTCTGCAAAAATTCCAAAGCAAGTGGGACATTGGTAATGAATGCGATGTTCATTTTCATGAAAAAGGCTTGCTTCACTGTGACAAAGAGGACATAAATTCGACATCTTATTGAAATATGGTGATGAGAAAATAATTTAGTGTTTCTGAACGCATTTTAGATAAAGTCTTTCCACTTTTTCTCTGGCCCAAGGCGTTTTTCTCAAAAATTTAAGACTTGATTTAATTGATGGATCGCTGAGGAAACAATTTATTTTTATCTTATTTCCTAATTCTTCCCATCCATAATAATTCACCAAAAATTCTAAAATTTCTGCTAGTTTAACTCCGTGTAAAGGATTATTGACCTGCTCTTTATTATCCATTTTATTTAGTAATAGTATTTTTGATCCTGCTCAAATTAAAATTATTTAAAATCAATCTCTTTGCTGTCGATAAGGCTTACCTTTTTTCCCATCTTCTTCTGAATCACCTTAAAATGATGTTCATCGTCAGCAGTAATAAAGGAAATAGCTTCTCCTGGCGACTCTGCACGCCCTGTTCTTCCTATTCTATGAATGTAATCCTTTGGCGAACGTGGTAAATCATAGTTGACAACGTAAGGCAAAAATTCTATATCGATACCTCTTGTTAATAAATCGGTTGCAACCAAAACGCGAAGTTTTCCAGTTTTGAATTTTCGCAAGTTTTCGGTTCGTGCACCTTGGCTTTTCTTGCCATGTGTACTAGTAGCCTGAATTCCATTTTTACTTAGCTTGTAGGCAACAGCATCAGCTCTATGCGCCGAAGAAGTAAAAATAAGTACTTGTTTTAAATCGTTATGCTTAATTAAATATCGAAGGAGTGGACCTTTTTTTTCTTCAGCAATGGAATAGGCTATCTGATCGATTAAATCAAGCGTA
>Ga0209013_10003339_pt1 | contig 14255 bp, 10 predicted proteins | sample Cruoilmetagenom2_FD_187291 | JGI IMG/M metagenome (GOLD analysis project Ga0209013, IMG submission 187291) | Oil polluted marine microbial communities from Coal Oil Point, Santa Barbara, California, USA - Sample 2 (SPAdes) (version 2) | ecosystem: Environmental > Aquatic > Marine > Oil seeps ... | reverse complement strand
TTGACTTGAAGGTTCTTTCAGCCAAGGAACCTCTTTCTTTTACAAGCATTACAGATGTACTTTCTCCATCAACGTTTTGTATCATTTGATTAGAATTATAAGAAACAATTGAACGTGTGTCAATTGACTTCCTCTAAAAAATCATATGGGGTACTATTATTCATTCCTACTAATGGATGAATTTTTAAATAATTGGTTGCCGTTAGTGCAATTTCATCAGATTCTTCCTGTTCATTACCCGCTTCCGTTTCTTCGTTCAACTCTTCAGTATCAGGTCGATTAACCGTCTCAAAATCTTCACTTAATCGTTCTTTTAATGAAGTTAACCGAGCTAAATCATCATTACGTTCTATGCCGAATTTAAATACTTCTGCGTCGCCACAAAGGATCAAGAAGTCTTTCGCACGGGTAATCCCGGTATAGAGCAAATTACGTCGCAACATTTTCATGTAACTTCGAACAACTGGCATGATGACAATCGGAAACTCACTGCCTTGAGATTTATGAATGGAGCAACAATAGGCAAGTGTTAGTTGTCCTAGATCATTTCGTTGATAGGTCACTTCGATTCCTTCAAAAGAGACAATCATCATATCTTGTTTCTCAACATTGTCTTTTGCTTTGGAAATGCTGATGACTTCGCCCATATCCCCGTTATACACTTGGCTTTCGGGTTGATTGACGAGTTGTAACACCTTATCACCTACACGATAGATCGTTTCGCCAAAGACCAATTCTTTGCGTTGACCTGTGTCATTTGGATTGACCATTTGTTGAATCATTTTATTTAACGCATCGATACCCGCTGGACCTTTATACATGGGTGCCAACACCTGAATTTCTTTAATGGTATGCCCTTTCGCCATCGCACTTTTGATGACTTGTTCGACCACTTTGGAAATTTGATCGGGTCCGGACTTAATAAATGAACGGTCGGATGTTTTTCCCGTCAAGTTAGGCGGCAACTGTCCTTTTTTCATTTGATGGGCAAGTTCTATAATGGATGAACCCGCTGCTTGTCGATAAATATCGGTCAGTTCTACTGTTGGGATGCGTTTAGACGCTAGCAAGTCCTTTAATACCTGTCCAGGACCGACTGGGGGTAATTGATCTTGGTCCCCTACAAATATGACTTGAGCACCTTCAGGAATAGCTTTAAGAAGCTGATGTGCTAACCATGTATCGACCATCGACATTTCATCGATAATGATTAAATTCCCTTTAATGTCTCTTTCTGTCTCTTCGTCTTTTTCTTGCCCATTAAATCCAAGTAAACGGTGAATCGTCATCGCTGGGAGACCAGTCGACTCATTCATTCGCTTAGCCGCTCTACCTGTTGGTGCTGCCAAAATGATTGGAAATGGTTCTTGTTTTTTCGCATATTCTTTTGGGTCCAATGTCAGGCCGTGTAATTCTGCATACACCTCTACCAATCCACGAACTACAGTTGTTTTACCTGTTCCGGGACCACCAGTCAATAGCATGACAGAGGCATTCATCCCTTGCTCAATCGCAGCAATTTGAGTTTCTGCATAGGACACACCAAGACGCTCTTCTGCCTCTCCAAGTGCTTTGCGAATCTCTGATGATGGGAAGCCCGTTCGTTCTTGTTGCTCTTGAATCAAGGTTTCTAATTTAGATGCTATGCCTACTTCAGAATAGTAGAGAGAAGGCAAATAAAATCGAGACATCTCACCAGCTAATTTGCCATCTTCAACTAATTCAATACAAGCTATTGAAATGGCTTCAAACGGAACTTCTTCCATTTGATTAGACTCTAATAGTTGCTGTACATTAGGTAGTATTTGCTCAGCCGGTAAAAAAACATGCCCTTCACTAAGGGACGCGGCGTTTAATAGATGAAAGACAGCCGCTTTTATACGGTCAGGATGCTTTCCTGTCATGCCTAATTTATGTCCTAATTCATCGGCTCGTTGAAAACCGATTCCTTCAACATCTTCAATCAGGCGATATGGATTTTTCGATAACACTTCAATGGTTTCATCTCGGTACGTTTGATAAACCCGCATGGCAAGTTGAGGACCAAATCCCCATTCATTTAGTTGAATCATGACACGCTCTAATCCAAGATTTTGTTCAAGTGTCATGCGAATAGTTTCTTTTTTCTCTTTAGCAAGTCGAGGGACTGCGTCAAGTGCTTCAGGATCATCTAATATAAGTCGTATGGTATCTTTCCCAAGTTTCTTGACAATGGTTTCTGCTGTTTTTCGGCCAATGCCATGGAATAAATCACTCGACAAATAATGGATAATTCCTTGTTCAGTTTGCGGTACATCCTTCGCAAATGTCTCCACTTGGAATTGAGTACCGTATTTTGGGTGTTGCTTAATATGACCTGTAAAGCGGTAATCTTCTTCATTCGTTAGCTTAGGGAAATAGCCGCTAACAATAATTTCTTTATCGTCATATGTAGAGTTTGTTTCATTTATTTTTAATTTTACAATGGAGAATAGGTTGGTGGGGTTATGAAAAATAGTGACGACAGGTTTGCCAGTTATAAACATCGGTTCTTGTTGAAATAAATCGATTTGATTTGACAAATCTGTCGCCTCCTAGTCTTTTTTACTTTCTTAATGCAATCATATCGTGGACATAACGTGCTTGATCGAAGTTTGGTTGCAATGTAAATGCTTGTTTTAAATGATACAGTGCATCATTTACACGATCCGTTGAAACGGCATATAACACACCTAAGTTATAATGTGCATCTGCGTTGTTCACATCTTCATGGATGACATATATGAACTCAGGTTCAGCTTCATTAAACATCTCTAGAGCTGCTAACCCAATTCCATAGGATAAACGAATTTGTAAGTCACTAGGCTCTAGTTCGGCTGCACGTTGTAAATACGGCAATGCCAGTGTCGGATTTTCGAGACGTTCAAAACATTTTCCAAGCATGAAATAAGCATCTGCACCTTGAATTCCGAATCGAATTGCTTTTTCATAAAGTTTTGCCGCTTCCTCAAAGCGGTCACTTTCATAATACAGATTGGCTAATCCGTAATATGCAGTCGCCGCTTCTGGATCAAGCGTAATCGCTTTTTGGAAAAAACGTTCGGCACGCTCTGTATCGTTCGTACGTGCCAATAAATTACCGAAGTTAATAAAGCCCAAAGGATTATTCGGTTCATCTTCAATGGCTTTCGAAAAATGAACAACTGCTTGTTCATAATCTTTATTTTGAATGGCTGCTATGCCAAGTTCCAATTCATTCATACTCTCTCTCCTTGCACATTACCCAACGTATGTTAGTTTTTTACCATGTTTCATGACTTCATCAATCGTACCGCCGCCTAAACAAACATCCCCATCATACAGCACAACTGCTTGACCGGGAGTAATAGCACGAACTGGTTCTGCAAATGTGATGATCGCTCCGTTGTTATCGGTTAATTCAACGTCCACTTTGATATCCGCTTGACGATATCTGAATTTAGCTGTACATGAAAATGTTTTTTCTTTTGGTTCATTTGTCGTAAAACTCATATTCACAGCTGTTAATTGATCGGAAAATAATGCTTCGTGTTGAATGTTTTGACCAACTAGTAGCTCATTGCTTTCTAGGTTTTTACCAAGTACAAACCATGGGTCTCCTGCGCCACCAATTCCTAAGCCTTGGCGTTGACCGATTGTATAATACATTAATCCATCATGACGACCCATTTTTACGCCATCCATTGTCACCATTTCACCTGGCTGTGCCGGCAAATATTGGCTTAAAAACTCTTTGAAATTACGTTCACCAATAAAACAGATCCCAGTTGAATCTTTTTTAGTCGCAGTTGCAAGTCCAGCTTCAGCTGCGATTTCACGCACCAATTTTTTCTCTAAATGACCAATCGGAAACATGACTTTAGATAATTGATCTTGTGACAATTGATTTAAGAAATAGGTTTGGTCTTTATTATTATCAAGGCCACGTAGAAGTTGCGTTTCACCATCCACTTCTTTCACTTGTGCATAATGACCCGTTGCCAAATAATCGGCACCTAAACTAATCGCATGTTCTAAAAACGCTTTGAACTTAATTTCTTTGTTACACATGACGTCAGGATTTGGCGTTCTTCCTGCTTTATATTCTTCAAGGAAATAAGTAAATACTTTATCCCAATATTGTTTTTCAAAATTCACTGCATAATAAGGGATACCAATTTGGTTACAGACCTTGATTACATCGTCATAATCTTCCGTTGCTGTACACACACCATTTTCATCTGTGTCGTCCCAATTTTTCATAAAGATGCCGATGACATCATACCCTTGTTGTTTTAATAAATGAGCTGCAACGGATGAATCGACACCGCCGGACATGCCGACAACGACTCGCGTTTCTGCAGGGCTTTTTAGTTGTTGCATGTTGATCACCTTTTTCTAGTATTATTGTATGTTTAATAAGGAGCACTTAAAGTATTGGTTATAATACCCGAAGAAATAGCTCCGAGAAACCAACTTTAAGCTCCTGTGGTTAATCATTGAAAAAAATTATTGTATACCAAGCTTATAATAACCACAACTATTTAACGAGTCTTTTTACGACATCCGTTGTTCGTTGTGCAGCTATTTGAATATCTTCTAGTGTGACACCATAACCAAAACTAAAACGAATGGAGTTACGAAGTTGATTTGCTTTTTCCCCGAACATAGCCACTAGCACGTGTGAAGGATCAATTGACCCTGCTGTGCACGCCGAACCACTTGAAACAGACAAGCCAGCCATATCTAAATTGACAAGCATCGACTCCACGTCAGTTCCTTTAAAGCTTACATTCAGAATATGAGGAAGTGTATACTGCTCATCTCCATTTACTTCAAAAGCTAAATCTTCTTGAGTCCATATTGAAACCATCGTTTCTTTGAATTGTTCATAGAGTTTACGTTTCTCAGCCATTGTTTGCTGTGAGATCGATACCGCTTCTGCAAATGCCAATACACCAGGCACATTTTCAGTACCAGCACGACGTTTCCGTTCTTGCTGTCCACCAAATGATTGTGGGTTTAGCTTAGTCCCTTTACGTTGATACAAAAAGCCAATTCCTTTAGGACCATTGATTTTATGAGACGAAACAGATAACAAATCAACCTGTAACTCGTTTACTGAAATCGGTAGCAATCCGTATGCTTGAACTGCATCTGTATGGAAAGTTGCCGAGTGATCTTGTATTAATTCCCCTATTTCTCGAATCGGTTGAATTGCCCCTACTTCATTGTTACCAAGCATAATCGTCACTAATATCGTATCATCACGCAATGCTTGTTTGAAATCCTCGATGGATATACGTCCAGTGTCGTTTACTGGTAAATATGTGACGTCAAAACCCTCTTTCTCTAACTTTTCACATGCATGCAATACCGCATGATGTTCAATTTGAGAAGTAATGATATGATTGCCGTCTTTTCTTCGTGCATAAACAGTACCGAAAATCGCTAAATTATCTGCTTCGGTTCCACCACTTGTCAATACGATTTCATGATCACTTGCCCCAATACTTGCCGCTAGACTGTCACGAGCTTGATCTAATTGTTTACGTGCATCACGTCCTGTTGCGTGGATGCTGGATGGATTTCCAAAGTCTTGTTCCATTGTTACAACGAGTTTTTCAATGACTTTTGGATGCACGGGCGATGTCGCTGCGTGATCTAAGTATATTCGATTCATCTCGTACTCCTTTATATATAATACATGTATCCGTCATCAGACGGTGTATCTTCATATGCTGCTAAATCTTCAATTGTTGTCGTATCTAGAACGTTTTTTACCGCATCTCGTATACGAAGCCATAATTCTCGCTGTGGAGGTGGTTCATTCTCAATTCCTTCAACGGGTTGAATCGGCCCTTCTAAGACACGAATCACATCTCCCGCAGATATCAAATGTGGAGGTTTTGACAACATATATCCGCCGTGTGCTCCTCTAACACTTTTGACAAGCCCAGAATTTCGCAAGGGTGAGACTAATTGTTCTAAATAAGCTTCTGATAAATCATTGTCTGCTGCTATTTTACGGAGTGGCAAAGGACCATCTCCCATATGCTTGGCTAACTCAATCATAATCGTTAAACCATAACGACCTTTTGTCGAAATTTTCACGTTAATCACCTCTAGAAATCCTTCAAATTCATTTATACAGTATAGCACATTTCCGACTAATCGACTGTGTAATGACTTTTCATAATTGAACACGTATAATAGAGAACAAACGTACGAATTTAGGAGGTGCTCAGGTTGCAAAATGAACCACTTGCCTATCGCATGAGACCGCAAAAAATAGATGAAATCGCAGGACAGCAAGACATTATCGGAAAAACCACCCCTTTATATAAAATGATTGCAAATGGGCATGTGCCATCGATGTTGTTATATGGTGAACCAGGAATCGGAAAGACTTCTTTAGCTTACGCGATAGCTGGGACAAGTAACCTCCCTTTCATCGCATTAAACGCGACTCGCTCAGGTAAGAAAGATATAGAAGACGTTGTTGCCGAATCGCGTATGACAGGAAAAGTGTTGTTATTTTTAGATGAAATTCATCGTTTTAATAAATTACAGCAAGATGCATTACTTCCGCATGTTGAAAGTGGAGCAATTGTTTTGATCGGGGCGACAACTGAAAATCCGTTCCATGATGTAAACCCCGCCATTCGTTCTCGCTGTGGTGAAATCAAACAGTTGAAACGGTTATCGGCCGAAGACTTACTGGTGCTTATTGAGCGTGCATTAAGTGACGAAAGACGAGGTCTAGGTCGCCAAACCATTCAAATAACGGACGAGCAACAATTGAAAATTGCTGAAGCTGCCAATGGCGATGCTCGAAAAGCATTGACACTTCTAGAATCAGTCGTTTCGGCATCCGATGAAGAAGATGGTGTCGTAACGGTGGACGATGCCCTACTGCAAAACCTAGTCGAACGAATCGGGGTTTTCGGAGACAAAAAAGGATCACATTTCTACAATTTACTGTCAGCTCTACAAAAGTCCGTTCGTGGTAGTGATGTCAACGCAGCCATGTATTATTTAGCCCATTTACTCGAAAATGGAGATTTAATAGCTGTTTCGAGACGACTGCTCGTGATGGCATATGAAGATATCGGCATCGCTAATCCCGCTGTCGGAGGTCATGTACTCGCAAGCATTCAAGCTGCCGAACGATTAGGATTACCAGAAGCACGAATCCCACTTGCCAATGCTGTTGTGGAGATGTGCTTATCAGAGAAATCCAATTCAGCATATAAAGCAATCGATGCTGCAATTGCTTCCATTCATGCAGGAAAAGTTGGGGACATTCCAAGCCATTTAAAAGATACCCACTATTCGGGTGCCGCTGCACTTGGACATGAAGGTTATATATACCCCCATAACACACCTCTTGGAACTTTTGGCGGATGGGTCAATCAAACATACTTGCCGGATAATTTGCTCGGATCAAAGTTTTACACTCCTGTTATTGCGGGTGAGGAGAAGAAACTCGCCGGGATTTATCATAAGTTGGAGAGCTTTAAGGGGAAGAAGACCTGAATTGAAAGTGATTCAGGTCTTTTTTTGTTGGAAACCATTTTTGTTTGAAGAAGTGTGAGGGAATTAGGAGACAATTGGTTTGTTGATCAGGTTAGAGCAATAGTTGATCAAGTTATCTAGAAAATTGCGACAAATCGAAGAGAAATGGCTTAGAATGATCCGGATTTGAAGAGTTGCGACAAAAATCGTGGGAGTTGCGACTATGATCTAAAGAGTTGCGACAATTAACAAGAAAGTTGAGACTATCGGCCCAAAAATAAGTTTCCACTCATCAAACGCAAAAAAATCAGCCCCCATAATCTTCATGAGGGGCTGATTCACTATGAGCGTATACGTTTCACCGGAATGTCTTTCGTAATATCGTTAATGACCCAACTCGCTGCGATTAATCCAACAGCGGATGGGACAAATGCGTTCGATGATGGTGGCATTTTCGCTTTACGAATGGTTGCCTCTGGTTTCCCTACGGTGCCAACAACATCCTCTCGAACGACAATCGGGCTTTCATCAGAGAAGACTACAGGAATGCCTTTATGAATCCCTTCTTTACGAAGTTTTTTGCGGATCACTTTCGCTAGAGGATCTGTGTTTGTTTTTGAGATGTCGGCGATTTTAAATCTTGTTGGGTCAGTTTTGTTTGCAGCACCCATACTTGAAATCATCTTCACACCCCGTGCTAGACATTCTTTCATCAAATGTACTTTGTAAATCATCGTGTCTGATGCGTCAATTACGTAATCCAAGTTATGACTGAAAAATTCTTCATATGTTTCTTCTGTGTAGAACATATGAAGATCATGTACTTCACACTCAGGGTTAATATCTAAGATTCGTTCTTTCATAACTTCCGATTTAGAGCGGCCGATTGTCGATGTATAGGCTACTAATTGGCGATTGATATTTGTAATATCCACATTGTCTTTATCGACTAAAATGATTTTTCCGATACCGCTTCGTGCACAAGCCTCAGCTGCAAATGAACCTACGCCACCTACGCCTAATATTGCGACAGTCGTGTTTCTATATAAATCCACACCCTCTTTACCGACGGCTAATTCATTTCTTGAAAACTGATGTAACATTTTTCAACCTCTCAATCTATATCTTTTTAGTCGGAATTATACCCAATAAAAACCCCCTAGCTTTATAGATAGCTAGAGGGATTATGCATAATGTTAGGACGAATCCCAATCGTGCCGTCATTATGGTATCGTTTTGAACCCGCAAACAGCAGGTGGGTATCCACTTCATAACTTTAAAAGTCCCCTGGGGGCATGTTTGCCATTACGAAAGGAGGATTCCCGACGATATAATTGTTCGGTCAAAAGCGATTGGCAATAAACGAACACATCAGGATTCGTGTTACAAGTATCTTATCATAGCTTTTTTAGAAATTCAACCTCTTATTCAACTATTTTTTCTTTTTTCTGAATACTTATGGCTAATGATAGATCTTTCAATTGCGCGTCGGAAACTGAGCTCGGTGCTTTTGTCAGGATGTCGCTTGCGCTCGCGGTTTTAGGGAAAGCAATAGTGTCGCGTAAATTTGTACGACCAGCTAGTAACATGACAATTCGGTCTAAACCGAATGCAATTCCACCATGTGGAGGTGTTCCATATTCGAAAGCTTCCATTAAGAATCCGAATTGTGCTGTCGCTTCCTCTTTTGAGAATCCTAAAATGCTGAACATTTTTTCTTGAATGTTACGCTCATAAATTCTTAAAGATCCGCCACCTAGTTCGTAGCCATTCAATACTAAGTCATACGCTTGAGCACGAACTTCCGCTGGATTAGAATCCATTAGTTCGATATCTTCAACGAATGGCATCGTGAATGGATGATGCGCTGCATAATAGCGACCTTCTTCAGCGTCATATTCAAATAATGGCCAATCAATAACCCAAAGGAATGCAAACTTGCTTTCATCAATCAACTCAAGTTCTTTACCCAATTTCAAACGTAATGCGCCTAAAGAATCGGCAACAACCGATTTCTTATCCGCCACAAATAATAATAAGTCGCCTGCTTCAGCTTGAAGTATATCCGCCAACTTTTCGCCAGCTTCACCCTCAAAGAATTTTGCGATAGGACCTTTTAATCCTTCTTCATCTACTTTTAACCACGCTAATCCTTTTGCTCCGTAAACAGCTGCAAAGACACCTAATGCATCAATATCTTTTCGAGAATAGTTAGCTGCAGCCCCTTTGACGTTAATCGCTTTTACTTGTCCACCGTTTTCTATTGCGCCCGAGAAAACTTTAAATGAAGAATTTGCAACCAATGATGAAATATCTTGTAATTCTAAACCGAAGCGTACATCCGGTTTGTCTGAACCAAAACGGTCCATCGCTTCTGTATATTTCATACGTTGGAATGGTGTTTCAATTTCGATGCCTTTTACATCTTTCATGACCTTTTTCATCATGCGTTCGTTCTGTTCCAGAATTTCGTCCATTGACATGAAACTCATTTCCATATCGATTTGTGTGAATTCTGGTTGACGATCTGCACGCAAATCTTCGTCACGGAAACAACGGGCGATTTGGTAATATTTTTCAATTCCTGATACCATCAGCATTTGTTTGAATAATTGTGGTGACTGAGGCAATGCATAGAATTCTCCTTCATGAACACGGCTTGGTACTAAATAGTCGCGTGCTCCTTCTGGTGTTGATTTTGTTAAAATCGGTGTTTCGACTTCTAAGAATGCTTCTTCATCCAAGAAGCGACGAATCGATTTTGTTACTTCTGAACGCATTTTTAACGTGTCAAACATTACCGGACGACGCAGATCCAAATAACGATACTTTAATCGTAAGTCTTCACTTACATCTGTTTTATCTTCAATAGCGAAAGGAGGGTTTTTTGCTTCATTGATGACTGTTACTTGGGTTGCTTGCACTTCAATATGGCCGGTTTTCATGTTTGGATTAACTTGAGACTCTTGACGTGCAACTACTTCACCGCTTACTTCAATTACATATTCATTACGAAGTTTATCGCCAATTACCAAGGCTTCTTCAGAGAATGCAGGATTAATTACGATTTGAACAATTCCTGTACGGTCACGTAGGTCAACGAATATTAGTCCACCAAGGTCACGTCTTTTTTGTACCCATCCTTTTAATACCACTTGTTGTCCAATTGCTTGTTCTGCTACTTCTCCACATGGATGTGTACGTTTTGTCATGCTAATTCCTCCATTGCTTTAATTACGATTTCGTTATAGTTTTGTACAATTTCTTCAAATGTCAATTCCTGTTGTTTGCCAGTTGCTAAATATTTCAATGAAACTTTGCCAGTCTCCAGCTCATTGTCTCCGATCACAACAGAGAATTTTGCATTTAGACGATCGGCTGACTTCATTTGAGCTTTTACTTTGCGGTCCAAATAATCCATTTCAGCTGAGATATTATGTTGACGGAGTTCCGATACGAATGATACAGCCTTATCTTTTGCAGCTTCACCCATAGCTACTACGTAAATATCTAGTGAATCTTGAATCGCGAAATTTGACCCTTCAGCTTCTAATGCCAATAAAAGTCGTTCAATACTCATCCCAAAACCAATTCCTGGAGCCTCTGGACCACCTAAGTCTTCCACTAGTCCATTGTAACGACCGCCACCAGCAAGTGTCGTAATAGAGCCAAATCCTTCGCCTTCACTCATAATTTCAAATGCGGTGTGATTGTAATAGTCAAGACCACGCACCAAGTTCGGATCGAGTTCATAGCCAACTTGTAATATGTCTAAATAATGTTTCACTTTCTCGAAATAAGTTGTAGACTCTTCATTTAAGTAATCAGGTAGTTTCGGTGCTGTAGCCATCAATGGATTTTCGCGATCCACTTTACAGTCCAGAATTCGAAGGGGATTTTTTTGCAAGCGATTTTGGCAATCAGAGCAAAAACCTTCGATATGTGGATCAAAATGTGCAATTAATGCATCTCGGTGTGCTTGTCGGCTTTCCAAGTCACCAAGTGAGTTTAGGACTAATTTTATCTTTTTCAATCCAGCTTTCTTATATACACTCATCGCTAAAGCCATTACCTCTGCATCAATTGCAGGATCTTTACTACCAATTGCTTCGATACCGAATTGTACAAATTGACGATAGCGTCCAGCTTGTTGGCGTTCATAACGAAACATCGGTCCCATGTAGTACAATTTAACGGGTTGGTTTGGCAAGCCAAATAATTTATTTTCTACAAATGAACGCACAACTGATGCCGTTCCTTCTGGACGTAACGTTAATGAACGATCGCCTCTGTCTGTAAAAGTGTACATTTCTTTTTGAACGATATCTGTTGTATCCCCAACACTTCGAGTGAAAAGTTCGGTATGTTCAAAGATTGGTGTGCGAATTTCTTTGTATTGATATAGGTTACATGTATCTCTGATGAGTTGTTCTACTGCTTGCCACTTCTCTGTTTCGCCTGGTAATAAATCTTTCGTTCCTCTTGGCACATTAATCGACATGTAATGAGCTCCTTTCTTTGACCATATAAAAAAGCTCCCGCCCCTTGCGCACATACGCAAGGGACGAGAGCTATTGTAAGCTTCCGCGGTTCCACCCTAGTTGACACAAACTTCTGTGTCCTCTCAAGTCCGGATAACGGCCGGTTCCGTTTTCGCCTACTACATAGTCTTTCTATGTTTCGACGAAAAGCCTTTCAAGTGTTGTTCACTGAGTGCTTCTGTAGGAAAGATTTCAGCCACGTCTTTCCCTCTCTTGACAGCGTTTTAAACAGCTACTTTCTTGGTCATTGGCGCTTTGTTTGTTTCAGATTATACCTAATCTTAATAACAGTTCAAAAGAATGTCAACCTTTTTCAAAAAGGTGTAGTTTTTTAGTGTCCCAATCCTTACAATAAACAAAAGGAGGAAATTATGAAAAAATTTCATCTTAACAAACACATTAACCTATTATTCGCCATTATTTTATTTTTATCCATAACATTGCCTTCGAATACGCAAGCAGATGGCGCTGAAGTACAATCAACCGTATCCAATTTGAATATGCGTTCAGGTCCAGGTCTAGCATATCCAATAATTGCCTCTCTACAGATGGGTGATCGCATGTTGGTACTTGAGCAACAAAACGATTGGATTAAGGTTCGAAAAGGATCAGCTGAAGGCTGGGTTGCTTCTTGGTATACGAAACAATTTGGAGAGAAGAAACAACAATCAGGACAATTTGTCGTGTCAAAAGTTGATCGTTTAAATGTTCGTTCGCAGGCTACGACTGATGCCTCTGTGCTGACACAACTATCAGCAGGTGATCAAGCAAAGCTAGTTCGTGATCATGGGAACTGGGTAGAAATTTCAGTTAACCAAGTTCAAGGCTTTGTAGCAAAAGAGTACATAACCGTTCAACAAAGTGAATCGCAACCTGTTACAACAACTCAAGTTTCGAAAAGCAATCAATTTGAAGTATCGGTAAATAGTTTAAATGTCCGTTCCAAAGCTGATTTATCTGCGAAGAAAGTTGGCAACATCAGCAAAGGCGAACGGTACAAGGTACTTGAAAAACAGCATAACTGGGTAAAAATCCAACTTTCTAAAAATGAAAGCGGATGGGTCTACTCATTTTATGGAACATTCACAGCTACCGCAGCAACTAGCACCCCTTCAGAAGAGTCCGAAAAAGTTCAAGTTAGCAAGCCTGAAGAATCAAAGGTAATTTTTATTGTCCATAATGGGACAAACATCCGTACAAACCCATCCACTTCAAGTGAAGTTGTGTATCGTGCCAATGCCGGAGAATCATTTAGTACGCTTAGCCAAAGTGGCGATTGGTACGAAATAAAAACACCAGATGGATCAACAGGGTTTATTGCCAACTGGGTTGTCTCTTCGAATTCAACGGTAGAAGAAACACAACAACACGAGAAAGAAGATCGAAAAAAAGGCACCTTAAAAGGATTGTCCATCGTGATTGATCCAGGACATGGTGGAAATGATCATGGAACCACAGGCGCTCGAGGAACAGAGGAAAAAGGCATCACGTTAAGTACTTCTGAAATGTTAGCAAGTAAACTTCGTTCAGCAGGAGCAAATGTCGTGATGACACGGAACTCAGACGTGTATGTGGATTTGCGTAAACGCGTTTCCATCGGACATCAACTTGCAGCTGATGCTTTTATCAGCGTTCATTATGATGCAACTGATAGTAGTTCCATTAATGGATTTACCACCTATTACATGCATGGTTATCAAAAAGAATTAGCTCAAAGTGTCCATGAATCCCTAGGGAAGAAAATCTCATTGCGTGATCGTGGCGCTCAACCTGGGAATTACCTCGTATTGCGAGAGAACCGTCAACAAGCGATTTTAATCGAATTAGGGTTCTTGAGTAATCTATCTGAAGAACGTGCGGTAACGACTGAACAATTTAGAGAACAAGCCACATTAGGTATATATAATGGCATCGTTAACTATTTTGATGACCAATTAAATTAATCGATATAAGAAAAGCGCAAAGCACCACTCTAGCCTGACACCGGTGCTGGAAGGGTGACAGGCGATAACTCCGCCTTTCTGACCCCATAAAGGGTCCCGCTGGCTGGCGCTTGGAGCTAGACATAATAACACCGGGAATTTTATACTTTCCTGTCTTTTTTAAAAAAGCTCGCCCAGGTGCTGCACCCCAAAAGTTAGAGTTAAAAATCTAACTTTTGGGGTGTTTTTTATATGGCAAAATATAGCGATGAATTTA
>Ga0209013_10003338_pt1 | contig 14259 bp, 12 predicted proteins | sample Cruoilmetagenom2_FD_187291 | JGI IMG/M metagenome (GOLD analysis project Ga0209013, IMG submission 187291) | Oil polluted marine microbial communities from Coal Oil Point, Santa Barbara, California, USA - Sample 2 (SPAdes) (version 2) | ecosystem: Environmental > Aquatic > Marine > Oil seeps ... | reverse complement strand
CAGATTGTGTACTAAAATGCGTGTAATTTTTTGTGTGCGTCTGCGACGCACACAAAAAAAAACCACAAGAAAACCTACACAATCGGCAAATACATCGACTCGTGATTATAGCCCAGCGAGAGTGGGGTGACAAGGGCCTAGATCATCGTGGTACACTTCCTCCCCCAACCACCCTCTCTCTCCTGCCAGAGACAGTGAATGTGTACCGACCCTTAGAAGAACGTTAGACGGTTACATCTAAGTGAATGATTATGGTAAACTTCCGTATGAGGAATGGTAAAAAGGAAAATTTTTTAAATCATTAAGTATCGATGTCAAAAAATACACTCTGGAAGGCATTTTGCCTCGTTATAATAATCATCTCTTTGCTGTCCTACAATTATGCAGCAGCACAGGATGAAGTACTCGAAGGACCTGTTTATATCGTCCAGGAGGGCGATACGTTGTGGAGCATCGCAATTCAATTTGGAGTTACGCTGGAAGATCTGCAGCAAGCCAACAGTCTCAGTAATTCAAACCAGCTTCAAATCGGTGCCCGGTTGATTATCCCCGGCCTGGAAGGCGTACAGGGAGTGATCGTCACACAACGTGTACCCTATGGGGAAACGCTGCGCAGCATCAGCCGCCTGTACCAGGTTCCGCAGGAGGCGATCCGTAAATTAAATCACCTGACCAGTCCGAGTGAGCTGTTCTTAGGGTCCTACTTGGTCATCCCAGAACAGGAAATAACACCCCGGTCAAGCGGGCGGGCGCTGCTCGCTACGGGTCAAAGCTTATTGGAGCTCTCTGCTCTCAAAGGTACCAATCCCTGGGTGTTCGTAGAAACAAACCAGCTGTCGGACACCTGGCAAGCGCTGTCCGGTGATGTATTACGTTATCCGGCAGCAGAAAGTGAAGTGAGTACGCCGGACGGTCCGGGCGCATTACCAGAGCAGGTCACTTCGGTGAGTGTCACTCCTCAATCCCAATTGCAAGGAAAAACGACTGTAATTGAGATCAATGCCCAACCAGGGATGATGTTTTCGGGCACGTTCATGGGACATGAGCTGCATGTGTTTCCGCACAGCGAAGACGTTTACTTTGCTTTACAGGGAGTACATGCGATGGCCGATGCGGGTGTTTACCCGATGGAGCTGAAAGGAGCACTCAGCGACGGAACGCCGTTTGCCTTCTCCCAGATGGTACTGGTCAGTGCCGTGGACTATCCCTACGACAGGCCGCTGACGGTTGATCCGGCAACGATTGATCCCGCCGTCACCAGGCCAGAAGACGCTCAATGGACTCAGCTGGCAACTCCGGCCACACCCGAACGGATGTGGGAGGGCATATTTTCTTTACCCTCTCCGCTGCCCCAAGATTACTGCATAAAAACTGGGGAATGTTGGTCATCACGCTACGGGAACCGTCGTTCTTACAACGGTGGACCATACAACTCGTTTCACACGGGATTAGATATCGTCGGGAAGATCGGTACGGAGATTTATGCCCCAGCACCAGGCGTGGTGGTCTTCGCCGGCCCGTTAACCGTGCGCGGTAATGCCACAATGATAAACCATGGGTGGGGTGTGTACACAGCTTATATGCACCAGGATCTGATCCTGGTGCAGGTTGGAGACCGTGTTGATACGGGTCAGTTGATTGGCAATATAGGAGCGACAGGACGAGTTGAGGGACCACATCTGCACTGGGAAATCTGGGCGGGCGGGGTCCAGGTGGATCCGCTGGATTGGCTGCAGGTGGCGTTTCCATAACGGGTGAGAGGGTTCACCCTATTGGGGACTACAATTCCTATTCGTCTTGCGGCTCTTCGGGTTCTTCTTCTTCCATGAAAGCGCCAGCGTAGTACTCCTCCAGAATCTGCCGAGCCTGTGACTCATCCGTCTTGCGAACCAGGAGCTGCACACTGCCCAGGATACCAAATGTCACCGGCAGTGTGGAAGATCCGGCTGATTCCTGTGAAAGCATAACCTGGACCCCCTGTGCCTCCAACAAACCACGTAATGATTCCGCCTGGGCAGAACCTGTTACTTCTTCTAACATTACTAACTCGTCATTAGTCATCATAAAGTACCTTTCAGAATTATTCTCATAGAGTATAATATCATCTGTCAAATTACGCAACGTGCCATTAATTTAATTTTATCAATTATTTCACGTTGTATCGAGGAAGTCTATGGCAACGGCTACATTAGCATTACAAGAAGATTATTGGGAAAACTTCAAACTGCTGGAAGAAGATATTGAATTCATCTACAACCACCTGCTGGAATTAGAAACACCGCTTACTTCTGAAGAACTGATCGAAGCACTCGTAGGGGATCGCATCGAACGAGAGAAATCCGCAATCGAAAAGAGGCGAACATCCGGTGGAGATCTTTACCAACCAAAGGGTGTTTTTAAAGAGGACCAGACGCTGGTCTTCCCTGCGCTTAACTGGCAGCGTGGCAGGGTCATCGGTGTGCGAGACGGTCGCAATCCGGATCTGGGTAGTTTTAACGTCATCCAGGTTGAGCTGGACGATGGTGATGAACGCGAGTTTGCGGCCAAGTTAAACAACCACATGCTCAACGATCCAACAAAAATCGCTCCGGACGATCCTTCACTTAGCAAAGAGAGCGTCTTGAGAGAACACGCAGAGTTGATCATCAACCACCTTGAAGAAGACTTGACCACCAATCCGGATTTTGTGCGCATCGCTAGGAAATGGTTCCCGCGTGCCCTGCTGGTCGATATTAACGTTGGGCACCTGAACATCGTTGAGGCAGTATTAGACATGGGTGGTGGAGGACCTCTGCCCACATCCGATTTATTAGAACAGATCGAACTGGACACCAGTCTAAACCCCAAAATGTTGGAGTTCTCGCTGGACCTGGCGCTTCAGGAGGACGAACGCTTCGACGAGGTCGGGCCTGCCGGTGACGTGCTCTGGTTTCTAAAACGACTTGAACCAGCGGATGTATTGAAACCACCGTTGTTTCTACGTTATGCTGAGACCGAATATGATCGGGGTATTCTCACAGAAGCGATGCTGAAACTGGAACGCGAGCTGGATGACGAGCTCTCTCCCATTTCGGGAGACTTCAGCCAACTGGATAGCGTCAATATTTGCCTGACCTTCCCTCACCAGCACAGCGGCACACTGCCACTCTCAGCCCGAATTATCCACTTATTCCCGACAGCCTACGAAGCGCCCAGGATTCGCCTCAAAATGGTCGATGGCGAGACGGGGGAAAAATTTCCAGCCTGGGTCGTGCGTAAAAACCGCTACGTGTTTGGTTTGAAGGAATGGTATGAAAAGCACAACCTCATCCCGGGCAGCATCATCCAGATCAGCCGGAGCGAAAACCCTGGCGAAGTGACCGTTCAGATAGAGGGCCGGCGATCCAGTCGTGAGTGGATAAAAACAGTCCTGGTAGGATCTGATGGGGGAGTGGTCTACGCGCTATTGAAACAGCTTGTTTACGGCGAGGTCGATGATCGCATGGGCATCGCGGTCCCAGATCCTGCAGCACTCGACGATGTATGGAACATTAAACGCAAAGACCAGCTACCATTCGAGGAAACCGTCGTCAACTCCGTTAAGGAGCTCGCCAAACTCAACCCACAAAGCCACGTGCACGCAAGCGAATTATACAGCGCGGTGAATGTGGTTCGGCGCTGCCCACCAGGACCGATAATGGCGTTGCTGGCATCCCGGCCCTGGTTCACCCACGTCGGCGATCTGCACTACCGGCTCAGCGAACAAGAGATATAAATCCGCGCTGAATAATACGAACAATGTGCCAGGGAGGGCACGGATTGAACATTTATCATCCTGATATCATTACGATCACCGGAGAGCAAAATTGGTAGAACTCAAGCGTCTTAGTCTCACCAAACCCACCTTATCAACGCCATTCCATATCGACTTCGCCTGGTGGAGGAAAAACGATCGCGACTGGCGCATCTTTCTGAAGAGCTACTTGTGCGCGGAGCACCAACTGGCCTTCGAAGATCACGAAAACGATGAGATGGTCGACTGGGTCGATCCGGATACCGCAGAGGTTCAGCGCGTGGACGGACTGCAGCACGTGTTGATCTCTCACTGCGCGAGAGAGGTCGATTTCATCACCTACCAGACAACCCTGGTTGATGCTGTCTTCCGGCTGCTCCTTTCTACCGGCAATATCCCCCAGACGCCAACCGAGCTGGGAGAACAGCTGGGCCGCCCGGCCAATACGATCTTGAGAACATTCTCCGGCTCGCGTGTCTATAAAGGGATCCGGCCCTGCCTGGAATGACGGCGGGAGGCGGCTAATATTTTTGCTTCTCAGGACAGGAGTCACAGCCGCGAGGAGCCAACACCCACCATAGCAGGACCGGGTACGAGATTGAAGAAATCACAATGTGTGGAGCCACCAGCCGGCGTAAGCCGGCTTTATCAATATTATCAGCGCGATTACAACAGCCGGGATGAAACAGGAAGCGGGGATGGCTGGTTCTGCAGCGAGGTTCTATTAAAATCCTGACCAGCAATCATTCTTAAGCTGCATCACTATCGTCTGTCAGGGTTGCCACCCCTAATTGCGGCGGTTATAATTACCCTACCAATGCCCCTGTAGCTCAATGGACAGAGCAGTGGCCTTCTAAGCCATTGGTTGTGGGTTCGATTCCTGCCAGGGGCGCTACCCTATCTCGCTCTCCCGCCGCACCGGAATACTTTGGTAAAATGGATATATAATCAATATTCAACGGTCGCAAAAAGACATTGGATCTAAGAAATCTATTTTCTCTTCATTTCAAGATGTCAACAGTTCGAGCACTCGCCAATTTTCCAGCATGATCGCCTGGCGGTGAAGAGAATGGGTTTTTAGAAAAGGAGTATAAAATTGAGTGAAACAACCACGCACAAAATGGACTTCTTCGGACAGGAGGTAACCATCGTAGGGTCAGAAATAGAAGTCGGCCAGGCGGCACCCGATTTCAGCACCCAGGCTTTTGACTGGTCGACGGTCAAAGTTTTAGAGACTACCAGGGGAAAGGTACGCATTATCGGTTCGCTCCCCTCGCTTAATACACCGGTATGCGATCACGAAACACGCCGTTTTAACGAGATTGCGGAGGCATTGGGGAATAATGTTGCCATCATCATGATTAGCATGGATTTGCCCTGGACACAAAGACACTGGTGCACAGCGGCTCACGTTGAACAAGTCCAGGTGCTCTCCGATCACATCAACGCAGATTTTGGTATAAAATACGGTGTTTTACTGGATGAACCGCGCATATTACGCCGCGCTATATTTGTTGTTGGTCCGGATGACAGAGTAAAATACGCTGACTATATGCCCGCATTAGGAGACGAACCCAACTACGATGCTGTTCAAACAGCGGCCAAAACGGCATTGGCGGAATAATGGAATTTAAACATCGTCATCACGACCTAGATATTTTAGAGGAGATGCGATCCATGAGTGACGGTTCCTTACATTGGCGTCTGAGAATGCGTACCTCTACCTGGCGCCCCCCCACAGATGTATACGAAACGGACGATCATATCATCGTACGAGTTGAAATCGGCGGAATGAAGGAGGACGATTTTGAGGTAGAGCTAACCGGGCACGTGCTCACCATCCGCGGCTTCCGTCAAGATGTAAATAAGCAGCCAGCTTACCACCAGGTAGAAATAAGATTCGGTGAGTTTTATATCGAAATCCATCTCCCCGCACCCGTGCAGGCTTCAGACGTTGAGGCTGATTACGCTAACGGTTTTTTGCAAGTTTCATTACCCAAAGTTCGTTCTACGCAAATCCGCGTAGATGACTGATTCTACTCTGTGAGATTACACTATGCCAGCATCTCGTTGGAACAAAGGTATTTTAGACATGATTAACTGGATGTTTGACGATGACGATGAGGATCTGGAAGAACTTTATGTGATGCCGATCGTTCCCACTGTTGTTAAAGATGATGTGTCGGGCGAGCCAGATGCGCAGATGCCTGATGACGAGCAAGATGAACAGATCCCATCTGTACTTCCTGTATTGCCGCTGCGCGGTCTTGTTGTGTATCCACAGACGGCGGTCCCTCTTACCATCGGTCAGCCTCGTTCAGTGCGTCTGGTGGATGATGTCATGGCAAGCGATGAACGGCTGATAGCCCTGGTCGCTTCTCGAAACCCTGAACTAGAAGAACCCAATCCAGAAGACCTCTTCAGCATTGGAACAATTGGAATAGTTCACAGGCTGTTCCGCGCTCCGGATGACACCATCCGACTGGTCGTCCAGGGACTGATGCGCTTTCGATTGGGTGCATTTATTCAGAGCGAACCATACCTGAAAGCACATATCGAGCTGAACCCGGAAACAATCGAAGAGGACCTTGAACTGGAAGCCCTGGCGCGTAATGCCCGCGACCAATTCGAGCACATCGCTGAGATGATCCCCTCCATACCGCGTGAACTGGTGGCTTCGGTCGTAACCCTGGAGGATCCACTGCAGACAGTCTATACGATCGCCAACTTCCAACGCATGGACCTGGACGATGCCCAGGGGCTTCTCGAACTTGATTCTGCAACCGAGAAGCTGCATAAGCTGGTCGGTATCCTGGTGCGGGAGGCTGAAGTACTTGAGATCGGACAGAAGATCCAAAACGAAGCCCGTTCCGAGATCGACAAGGTGCAGCGAGAATATTTCCTGCGCGAGCAATTGAAAGCCATCCAGAAAGAATTAGGGGAAGCAGACGAACAGGCAGTAGAAGTCGATGAGTTTCGCCAGAAAATCGATAAGGCCCAGATGACGGAAGAAGCGGAAAAACAGGCCCGGCGCGAGCTTGACCGCATGGAGCGCCTGCCCACAGCAGCAGCGGAATATGGTGTCATCCGAACCTACATCGATTGGCTGGTGTCTGTGCCCTGGTCGCTCCTTACTGAGGATAACCTTGATATATCCCACGCACGTGAAGTGCTGGACCAGGATCATTACGGTCTTGCAGATATCAAAGAACGCATCTTGGAATTCCTGGCAGTACGCAAATTACGCCTGGAACGCGCAGATGAATTAGCCCAGGAACCGGTTGACGAGATCCACCGGATTCGTGAGGGCGTTATTTTGTGCTTTGTCGGTCCCCCTGGCGTTGGCAAAACATCCCTTGGTCGCTCCATCGCCCGCGCCATGGGGCGGAAATTCATCCGTATTTCGCTTGGCGGGATGAGAGATGAAGCCGAGATCCGCGGTCACCGCCGTACATACATTGGTGCTATGCCAGGGCGCATCCTGCAGGCTATTCGACGAGTCGAATTCAGCAATCCGGTGTTCATGCTTGATGAAATTGACAAGCTGGTCTTTGACTACCACGGTGACCCGGCATCTGCCCTGCTGGAAGTGCTCGATCCGGAACAGAATACCGAATTCCGCGACCACTACCTGGAAGTAGCCTATAACCTTTCCCAGGTGATGTTCATCACCACCGCAAACACTCTTGAAACTATCCCGGGACCTTTACGCGACCGCATGGAAATTATTACCCTTTCCGGTTATACAGACAGAGAAAAGATTGCCATTGCGAAAGGATATCTGATCCCGCGCCAACTGGTCGAGAATGGATTAAGGAAAAAAGAGGTCTCCTTCACAGATGATGGCTTGCTGGAGATTATTCGATCCTACACACGCGAGGCAGGTGTGCGGAACCTGGAGCGTAAAATTGGAGCAATTTGCCGCAAAATCGTCACCAGGATCGCGGAAGGTCAAACGAAACGCGTAAAAGTGACCGCGGACAAAGTGGACGAATTCCTGGACCGGCCTCTATTTTTGGGCAACGAAGAAATCGCCCAACGCTGCTCGATCCCTGGCGTAGCTTCAGGACTGGCATGGACACCCTCTGGTGGAGACGTGCTGTTCATCGAAGCATCCCGCATGCCTGGCAGCAAAGGGTTCCAGATCACTGGTTCGGTGGGCAATGTCATGCAAGAATCTGCTCAAGCAGCGCTCTCCTACGTGCGAGCGAATGCAGTAGAGCTTGGTTTGGAAGAGAATTTTTTTGAGAATACGGACATCCACCTGCACATCCCGGCCGGCGCGCAGCCAAAAGATGGACCTTCAGCGGGCGTAACCATGGCAACAGCCATAGTTTCACTTATTTCTGATCGCTTGGTGCGCCCGGAGGTTGGGATGACCGGAGAGATCACATTACGCGGGCAGGTAATGCCTGTTGGCGGAATCAAAGAAAAGGTGCTTGCCGCTCATCGCTCTGGCTTAAAGACCATCATCCTGCCGAAACGTAATAAAGAGGATCTGGAAGATCTACCGGAAGAAGTGCAAGAAGAAACCCAGTTCGTGTTCGCGGAAACCGTGAGTGATGTACTCGACACGGCACTGGAAACGGAAAAGTATACCAGGAAGAGCGACTAAGTATGCCGGGCTGGTGTCATCCGGACCCTGGCAAGTATTACAGATTAAAAAAATTTGATGATAAGAGACTATCTATGAAAAATGAAAATATGATCGGGGAAAGTGTGTAAACCGTGACAAGAAAAAAAAGAACCACAAAACATTGGTACAACATAGATTTACATATCCACACACCTGCTTCGAGTGATTTCCAACAGGAAGAGGTAACTTACCTGGATATCCTGCGCCGGGCAGAACGAAGAGGTCTGGCGATGGTTGCTTTCACTGACCACAACACCGTAGCGGGCTACCGCAGAATGCAGGAGGAAATCCTGCAGCTTGAATTATTGGAGCAATTAAAACGCATCCTGCCTGAAGAACAGGTGCGCCTGACGGAATACCGGCAGCTGATGGAAAAGATCCTGGTGCTGCCAGGATTCGAGTTCACCGCAACTTTTGGCTTCCACATCCTGGGCATCTTTCCTCCCCATAAACCTGTACGCGAAATCGAACACCTGCTGCTGGATTTGAACATCCCGGCGGAACAGCTGGATGTAGGGTCGGTAACCGTAGGCGCCTCAAGCGATGTACTGAACGCTTACCGCATTATCGATGAAGCCGGCGGGATCGCAATTGCCGCACACGCCAATTCCAGCAATGGGGTTGCCATGCGCGGCTTCCCTTTCGGCGGTCAGACGAAGATCGCCTATACGCAAGACCCGCACCTGCTCGCCCTGGAGGTGACAGACCTCGAGCTCAGACGTAGGCGAACGACGGCGACCTTTTTTAACGGCACAAAACCCGAGTACCCGCGGCGCATGCACTGCATCCAGGGGTCTGATTCACACCGGCTGGATGCCGATTCGAGGAACCGGAAGAAGAACCTGGGGCTTGGAGACCGCACCACCGATGTGCTGCTTCCGGAAGTGAGCTTTGAAGCGTTGAGAGATCTTTTCTTGAGCAACGACTTCGCACGCACGCGCCCTCACCGGTACACGGCTCAACCGGCGTTCGATTTCATCCAAAACGCACGCAAGGAAGGTCCCAACATCATTCAGGATTTTCACGACAGTTTAACCGTGCGAGGTGGAAAACGATACGCCGTGATCGCCGATATATGCGCATTCGCCAACACCAATGGCGGAACGCTGTACGTGGGATTGAACGCAGAGCCTAAGAAACCCGTAATCGGGATAACCAACCCCGATACCACCATCTCTCAACTGGAAAAAGAGATCAGCAAACGCATCAGCCCACCTTTACAATGCTCCCTGGACGCGCATGAAACGGGGGGCAAAAAAGTGGTGCGAGTGCTTGTCCCACATGGGGATGACCCTCCTTATGCGGTGGATGATAACAAGATTTACATCCGTTCGGAGGCAGAGACGGGATTAGCGGTGCGTGACGAGATCGTGGGATTGGTGCTGCGGAAGCAGCAGGCACTACCTGCACTGGAAGAAGAAACCCCCATGGTTCCTGTGGAGAGGGTAGAAATGCCCACGCCACCACCTGCCAAGGAAGAGGAGACCGATCCCGCCCCGCGCACCGGAGTCGAGGTCGTATCGGTGGAGCAGCGCAACGGTGAAAATTATTACTCCATGCGTGATCTTCGCAATGGTAACGTGGTTAAGAACGTCACGGAAACATCTGCAAGGCGCCTGTGGCACTACGCCATCACGCAGTATGCAATGCTGCCTAAAGATCTCAAGGAAGTCACTATTCAATGGCAGGGCGACCTGGGCCTGCTGCGACGACATAAACAGCGAAAAGATACGCGCTACGACCTGATCCAACGTTCAAAACCAGGTTATCGCTATTATTTCGGTGTCACCGAAGATGGCATACACGGTGCATGGGAGCAGCTCGTCGGTCATAAGAATGGCTGAACCAAGAACGGGGCTGGATGAGCGAACCGTATCCATACGCGTCTTTCGCTCTCCGGATGATTATTCAACAGTTTATAAACTCTGGAAGGGAGCCGGACCTGGAATCCAACTGCGCCGCTCTGACGAACCTGGTGAGATCGAGAAAAAGTTAACCCGCGATCCCGACCTTTTCCTGGTTGCTGAAGTAGGAGATCAGATCATCGGCAGCGTCCTGGGCGGCTATGACGGGCGTCGCGGGATGGTTTACCACCTGGCTGTGGAAAAAGAGCAGCGCGAGCGGGGCATTGGCTCAAAATTGATGGCGGCAATCGAGGAGCGATTACGATCGAAAGGCTGTATCCGCTGTTACTCGCTGGTAACCCAAGACAACCACGAAGCCCGGCAATTTTATGAGCAGCGCGGCTGGAAGCGGATGGAACTGTACGCTTATGGTAAAGATATAGATTGATATGAATTTAAGATTCGGAATCCTGACCGTCTCTGACCGCTCTGCGCGTGGTGAGCGACCTGACTCTTCCGGTCCGGCGCTGCTGGAGGCATTAGTATCCCATGGCTGGAAGGTAGTTCGCCAGGAAATCCTGCCCGACGATCTGCTCACACTGCGTGAAAAGCTGATCGATTGGGCCAACAGGCATGATCTGGATGTGATCCTGACAACCGGAGGCACAGGATTCAGCCCCCGCGATTTGACTCCCGAAGCGACCGTATCGGCGATCGAGCGCCCGGCCCCCGGATTAGCGGAAGCCATGCGTTCAGCCAGCCTGCAGATCACGCCCCACGCCATGCTCTCTAGAGCAACCGCCGGGATACGCGGGCGGACGATCATCGTCAATCTGCCAGGCAGCCCTAAAGCGGCCGTGGAAAACCTGTCCGTGATCGTGCCGATATTACCGCATGCCGTCCAATTGCTGCGAGATGATCCAGGGGCAGAAGCAGGGCACCGCTCCGTTTAACCCACCTGGCAGCCAGGGAAATCTGCCCCCCACAGGTCATTGATCACCATAAGGTGGGTTTCTCACCCCCAAGCATACCCGGTCCTAGTTAAACATAAAAATGTCATAAGAAATGGTTTCAATTGAGCCACTGCACAGCATCTAATGCTATAATTACTGATCCTTGCATCGAAGGCTAGACCCAATCAGCGGTCAAACAACGCAAGAGACGTTTAGTAACTTATGCAACGATCAGTAGCAACCTGACACCGATCAACAGGACCATCCATGGATCAATACTTCACAGAACCTTACCCGGATCCCGATTCAGAGGGCTCAAAACAGGAAAAGCGCGGCATCGGTCGATATATCCTGGACATATTTGAAACGATCCTTTTATCAATTTTACTTTTTATGGCGATAAATGCCGTATCCGCGCGCATCCGCATTGAATCGATCAGCATGCAGCCGACGCTTTATGAGGGCGATTTTGTAATTGTGAACAAACTGGCTTACAAACTTGGCTCCCCAAGTATTGGCGACGTGATCATCTTTCGTTATCCGCCAGATCCGGACCGCGAACCTTACATTAAAAGGGTTATCGGTCGTCCGGGTGACCAGGTGAGAATCACAGACGGCTCAGTGTACGTCAACGAAACGCTCATTCAAGAACCCTATATCAAAGCTCCACCCAATTATGTTGGAAACTGGACTGTACCGCATGGATCGCTTTTTGTCCTGGGAGATAATCGCAACCACTCTTCCGATTCACACGCCTGGGGTATGGTACCGTTAGAAAATGTGCTCGGAAAAGCCCTGATCGTGTACTTACCTCCCGCCCACTGGCAGATGCTGGACCAGGATACGGCCGCCGCTGCGGAGCCTTACCCGTAGGGATTCGGTATTATAAAGTTAGTATTGTATCAAGCTGAAACTTCCATCTGTCATTCTGAACGGAGTGAAGAATCTCCAAGTGACTCGTAACGAATCTTCACCAAGCTGGAAGTAGTTCAGTCGCTTATAGTGACAATCCCAAAAATCACATTTTATAGAGCGCTCATTAGGTGAGTAATAACTTTCTACAAGTCAGTCAATGAATTTTGATGTTTAGTTAGAATCTTTTCAGCTTTCACTCACAAGAATGTGTCTAACTTGTTTACGCAACGGGGGTAGATGGTTATCAATAATATCCAGAATAATTTCGTCCGAAATTGCAAAATACTGATGGGCAATAACATCGCGCAAACCTGCGATTTTCCTCCATTTTATCTGAGGATATTAATCACGAATTTCTTCAGGTATTTGTTTGACAGCTTCGCCAATTATTTGCAGGTTATAAAGCACCGCATCACTAAGCATCCCATTGTCCTCGATACCCGTAGACGCGATATAACTCTTGATTTTATCTATCGATGTGACAAAATCTTCAAGATATACCTTAAAATCCCGAGGCATAATAGACCTCTGAAGTAATATAAGGTCGTAGTCGCGGTTTGACAGTCTCCTCTATCACCAGATCCACCTTGCAGCCAAACAGATCTTCAAGGCAAATCTTAACATCCATGTAAGCATCGAATGATTGCTTTTATAACTTTACAAGGATATCGATGTCACTGTCCTCTGATGGGTTGTTCCTACGATAGGATCCAAATAGACCTATCTTGAGTACCCCTAACTTCCGAAGATACGTAGAATTCTCCTCGAGCGTTCGCAATATTTTATTCGCATTCCAGGTTTCAGTCTTCATTATTGACTTAGTAGAAGGTTTTTAAAGCTATCTTATAGTTCGTAAACTGGTTAAATTACAGCATGTAATAAATGATCCTACTCATTGGGGCGCGGAAAGCAAACGGTCACGATCATTCCCAAGCAGTTGAATTCTGGTACCAGGCTGGCTTCTACGAAATCTGCTACCAACGTCAACGGCGCCACACTCCTCAACCGCCACCTGGAGCTGACCGCCTTTTCATCTATCGGATCGCCTAAACGATTGAGCTAATCAGACTATCCAAGCACACTTCTCGCAATCACCATGCGCTGGATCTCGCTGGTGCCCTCCCCGATCGTCATCAAGCGCGCATCACGATAGATGCGCTCAACCGGGTACTCCCGGCTGTAGCCATAGCCGCCGTGGATCTGGATGGCGTTGCGGCAAGCACGCTCGGCCATCTCGGTGGCGAACAGCTTGGCCATAGCAGCTTGCTGCGTGAATGGGCGATCCTCCCCCTTCAACCAGGCCGCACGATAGATCATCAAACGCGCGCATTGGATCTCGGTGGCGGCATCCGCCAACATCCACTGGATGGCCTGTTTATCAGAAAGCGGTCCTCCGAACGCCTCCCGTTCACGGGCATAGCGTACCGCCTCTTCAAAAGCTGCCTGCGCCAGGCCCACAGACAGGGCGCCGATACCGATCCTTCCCCCGTCAAGCACTGCCAGCGTTTGCGACAGCCCCTTGCCCTCCAACCCGAGCAAAAAGTCAAACGGTACTCGTACGCTCTCATAAGTCACTGCATGGGTTGGCGAGCCTTTCAAACCCATTTTCTTTTCCGCTGGTCCTATGTGAATCCCGGGTGTATCCGTTGGCACGATAATCAGGCTCAACGAATGCGAGCCTCCTGATGGGTCTGTACGCACGAGCGTCACAATGAAATCGGCGATGCTGGCGTTCGTGCACCACATCTTTGTGCCATTGATCACCCATTCATCCCCCTGCCGCGTGGCTAACGTGCTGACCCCTTGCAGGTCCGATCCCGCGCCAGGTTCCGTCAGCGCCAGCGCGGCCAGATTCCCTTCACCTGATGCAACGGGCGGTAGGAAGCGCGCTTTCTGCTCGTGCGTGCCAAACATAGCCACTGGCGCGCAGCCCAAACCGTTGTGCGCCGAGATTGACAGGGCGGTGCTGCCGCAGCCCCAGCCCAGCTCCTCGATCGTGATGGCTGCACTCACCGCATCAACACCAGAGCCTCCGAATTCCTCCGGGATGTTCAATCCCAACATACCCAGGGGACCCATCTTACGCACTGCCCCCCAGTTATATTCGGCCTGCTCATCAACCTCCCTGGCTTTAGGCTT
>Ga0209013_10003337_pt1 | contig 14260 bp, 10 predicted proteins | sample Cruoilmetagenom2_FD_187291 | JGI IMG/M metagenome (GOLD analysis project Ga0209013, IMG submission 187291) | Oil polluted marine microbial communities from Coal Oil Point, Santa Barbara, California, USA - Sample 2 (SPAdes) (version 2) | ecosystem: Environmental > Aquatic > Marine > Oil seeps ... | reverse complement strand
AACATCATGATCCAGGTCGAGGAGGCGATCACCAAGATTCCGCCGCAGTCCCTCGACGTGGCGGTGGCCCAGACCCAGGGCTCGATGGGTTTCATGCTCGCCAACCAACTTCGCAACCGCTTTAACGAGGAGCAGCTCGAGAAGGAGATCGCGGCGGTTCTCACCGAGGTCGTGGTCGACCGGGAGGATCCGGCCTTCGAGAATCCCACCAAACCGGTGGGACCCTTCTTCACAGCCTACCGCGCGAACGTGCTGATGCAGGAGCACGGGTGGCAAATGGTGGAAGACGCGGGGCGCGGCTGGCGTAAGGTCGTTGCCTCGCCCATGCCGCAGCGGATCCTCGGCTGTCATCTGCTCGCGCGGATGGTGGAAAACGGTGCGGTTCTTGTCGCAGGCGGCGGCGGGGGGATCCCGGTCTACCAGGACGTCGGAGGTTACTTCCGTGGCGTCGAGGCGGTGATCGACAAGGACTACGTAGCCTCGATGCTCGCCTGTGAGCTCGCGGCAGATCTTTTCATCATGCTCACCCAGGTGCCGATGGTTGCGGAGAACTTCGGCCGGCCGAACCAGCGATGGTTGCGCCGTTTGTCGGTGGCCAATGCGTGCGAGATGATGGAGTCGAACCAGTTCCCTCCAGGGTCGATGGGACCCAAGATGCAGGCCTCCATCGACTTTGTCGAGGCCACAGGCAATCAGGTCCTGATCACCGACCAGGAGAGCCTCAAGCAAGCGCTCGAGGGAAGCGCCGGCACATTCCTCGTGGCCAACGGCGAGCTCGAGTACGCGACGCTTTCCTGATCATCACCGAAATAGCGGTATCCTAACCGCAATGGCGAGCGCGAGCCTGTGGCTTTACCGCGCGTTGGTGGCGGGTCTCCTACCGGTGGCGATCCCGGCGCTCAAGGTGCGGGACCGTCTCGCCGGCAAGAGTCGACCGCGTTTTCGCGATCGCCTGGCCCGCGACCTGCCCGAGCTACCGACTGGAGGCATCTGGTTGCAGGCGGTGTCCGTGGGCGAGGTCGAGCTCGCCCGAGGCCTGGTGGCCGAGGTCCAAAAGCATAGACCGGAGGTTCCCCTGGTCCTCTCCGTGACCACCGCAACCGGGCTCGACCTGGCACAGCGCACCCTCGGCGGCACTCTGCCGGTCATCCCGTGCCCCCTCGATCTCCCACGCCCCGTGACCCGGGTGCTGGAGACGGCTCGACCCCGAGCCGTGGTGTTGGTGGAGACCGAGCTGTGGCCCGAGCTGCTGCACCAGTCGGCGTGCCGCGGGATTCCTGTGGCGGTGGTCAACGCCCGCCTGTCGGAGGGCTCATTCGCCCGCTACCACAGGGTGGCGGGGCTGCTCGAGCCGTTGCTCGAGCCCCTGGGCCTGGTTCTTGCGCGCACCCAAGCGGATGCCGAGCGTTTTGCTTCCCTCGGCGTGGCGGCGGAGCGCATCACTGTCAGCGGCAACGTCAAGTACGATTTGGAGGCGGATCAGCGGCCGCTCGAGTGGGCCGACAGCGTCCTTAGGGCGGCCGGCGGGCGCCCGATCCTGGTCGCCGGCTCGACCATGGAGGGGGAAGAGGCTCAAGTTCTTGATGCCCTGGCTGGGTTGAGCGCGAGCGGCGGTGCGCCGTTCCTGATTCTTGCGCCGCGCCATCCTGAGCGCTTTGACGCTGTCGCCCAACTACTCACGGAGAGGGGCCTGGTCTTCACCCGCCGCAGAAGCGGGAAGGCTGCGCCGGACGGCGCCGATGCCTTCCTCATAGACACCATCGGTGAGCTCGCCCGGGCCTATCAACTCGCGGCGGTGGCATTCATCGGGGGCTCCCTGGTCCCCACCGGGGGCCACAATCCTCTCGAGCCCGCGGTGTGGGGGGTGCCGGTGCTGAGCGGCCCCCACGTCCACAACTTCCGCGAGGTCTATGACGAGATGACGACGTCGGGCGGGGCTCGGCTGGTGGGTGACCGCGGCGAGCTTATGGCCGCCGCCGCAGCGTGGCTCGACGAACCGGAGCTTGCCAAAGCCGCTGGAGCAGCGGGCCGGGAGGTGGTGGCTCGCAACCGCGGCGCGACGGCCCGCACCGCGTCCGCGCTGCTGAAGCTCATCGGGGAAGCCTGAGACTGTCATGGCGTGGCGCTACCTGCTCGTACCCCTGACCCCCCTCTACCGAGGTGTGGTGGCCGCGCGTGGTGTTGCCTACGACCGCGGGTGGCTGCGTTCGCAGAGCCTCGACATCCCGGTGATCTCGGTCGGCAACATCAGCTTCGGGGGCACCGGGAAGACCCCGATGGTCGTCGCCCTGGTGCGTGACTTCGTCCGTCTCGGGCGTCGCCCGGCGGTGCTGACGCGAGGGTACGGCCGCCGCGAGCGCGACCTCGATGTAGTGGTGGGTCCCGAACCGAAGCAGCGGGTGGAGGAGGTCGGCGACGAGCCTCTCGAGATGGCCGGGCTCCTGCCCGGGGTGCCGGTCGTGGTGGAGGCGGACCGTGTCCGCGGTGGGCGTGAAGCGCAGCGGCTGGGGGCCGACGTGGTGGTGCTCGACGATGGCTTTCAGCACCGGCGCCTTCGACGTGACCTCGATTTGGTCCTGCTGGACGCGGGCGACCCCTGGGGAGGGGGGCGCCTGCCGCCGATCGGTCGACTGCGCGAGCCACTGGGGGCGTTGCGGCGTGCTAGCGCAGTGGTGGTGACCAAGGTGCCCGCGGACTGGAGGCCGGTGGTCGCGCGGATCGAGGCCGAGCTCGGGCGGATCGCTCCCGGAATTCCGGTGCTCGCCGCCCGCCTACAGCCGAGCCGAGTGCGCCTGCCGGAGGGATGGAGGGAGCCGGAGATTCTCGCCGGAAGGCGGGTGTTCGCCTTTGCCGGCCTCGGACGGCCGGAGGGCTTTGCAGCTTCTCTCGTGGAGGCCGGGGCGGAGGTGGCGGCGAAGATGTGGTTTCCGGACCACCATTTTTACTCCCCGGGAGAGCTCGACGAGATCGTCAGGGGAGCGAGAGCGGTCGACGCCGTTCCGATCACCACCGTCAAGGATGCGGTCAAGCTGCCACCTGACGCGCCGGTGTGGGTGGTCGAGGCGGTGATGGAGCCCGTCGAAGGAGGTTGGGAACGCCTGTGGGCGGTGGAGCCCAAGGTGGTGGCATGAGCAAGCATAGAACCGCCCTCCGCAGCCATCTGGAGTTTGCCGGCTACCGTCTCGCAAAGGCCATGACGGGCGTTTTGTCGCCGAAGGCCTTGGCACGGCTCGGTGACTTCGCCGGCAATATCTTCTCCCTCACCGGCGGCAGACGACGGGAGATCATCGAATTCAACCTTCGGCTCGTCTTCCCGGACCGCAGCGAGGCCGAGCGACGCGCCCTCGAGCGTGACGTGGCACGCCACTTCGGTCGCGCGGCGCTGGATGCGATCCGCATCCAGAGACTACGCCCCGAGGACCTTCTGAAGACTGTGACCGTGAGCGGGTGGGAGCACGTGGAGCGTGCGACGGCCCTCGGCCGGGGGGTTTTCTTTCTCACCGCCCACATCGGCTCATGGGAGGTCGCGGCGCTGGTCACCGGTCTGCGCATGGAGGGCGGTCTGTCGGTGGTCAATCGGCCCCTCGACAACCCCCTGCTCGAGGCGGAGCTCGACCGCCTGCGCCGCCGTTACGGCAATCGCGTCTTCGGCAAGCGGAGCATCGCGCGCGAGATGATTCGCCAGCTCGGCCGGGGCGGCGGGGTAGGAATCCTCATCGACCAGCGGGTGGATGAAGACGTGGGGGTGGCGGTGCCGTTCTTCGGCCATCCCGCCTGGACCCACCCGATCCTCGCCCGGATGGTTCGCCGCACCCGGGCGCCGGTGGTACCGACCTTTGCCGTCCGCGAGGGGCCCGGGCGTTACAGCCTGCGTTACGAGGCGCCGCTGCTGGTCGACGAGTTGCCCGAGGCCGAGCTCGAGGATGAACCCCTCACCGCGAGGTTTATGGAGATCCTCGAATCCGCGATCCGCGACCGGCCTGAGCAGTGGCTGTGGTACCACGACCGTTGGCGCCACCTTCGACTCGGCGAGCAACTCAAAACCAAAAACTAAGAACTCAAAACTACGCGTCGTCACGTACGAGCGGATGCGTCAGGCAGTGGGGCCCGCCTCGGGCGCGGGAGATCTCGTGGCTGGAGAGAAGAAGACAGACGCGCCCTTCGTCCAGGTGAACCTCCTCGCGCCCGAGGAGCACGTCCTCGGCGGCCACAACCCGAAATCCCCGGCGCGAGAGCTCGTCAGCGGTGGCCACGTTTCGGTCGTAGATGACGATGACTCCGGGGGCGAGGGCAAAGGCATTCGCGCCGTCGGTCCACTGCTCGCGCAGCTGGGCCACCGGGTCGGCGCCGCCGCACGAGATCGGCTCGAGGTCGAGGCCGCGGTCGGCGAGGGCCTCCAGCAGACAGCCGCGATGGCGCGGCACGAGATCCTTCGAGCGCAGGTCCACCTCGTAGACGGTCGCGAGCTGCGGACCGTCCCCGCAGATCACCGGCGGGAAGACTAGCGTCGCATCCCGGTCCAAAGGGGTGAAGACAGTGTCGAGGTGCATGTAGGCGCGGCGATGGGGCAGGTGGACCACCTCGAGCCAGCGCGGGCCGTTCTCGAGCCCGGCCAGTCCCCGGGCCAGCGTATCGACCGCCACCGCGTTGGTTCTCTCCGAGACCCCCACCGTTATGATCTCCGGCGACAGCACGAGCACGTCGCCCCCTTCGAGACGCGGCCGATGGAGGCCGAAGAAGAGCCCCGACTCCTGCTGCGCCATGAGCGGGTCGAGGATCACCGGGATCTTCCTGAACTCGGGGTGGAAGCGGAAGATGCAGCGCGCGAGCACGCCTTCACGCCAGCGCGCGGCGGTCGCCATGGCGCCGAAAATCACCCCGCCACCGAGCACAACCTGGGGATCGCGTTGAAAGCACCAGTTGGGCAAGGGGGCGAGCTGGAAGAGGTCGGCGACCTCGATGCCGTGGGAATCGGTCGCGGCCAGGAGGCCGCCAACCACCATTGCCACAGTTTCCTCAGCGGTTTCGGGCGGTGGCGCCGAGCGTAGTCCGGGCGGTGCCTCGGGCAGGAGCATCCCCCACAACCAGGCTCTCGCCTCGGAATCGGCCAGGGCCTCGAGGAGCAGATCGTTCGCCTCGAGCACCTCGATCCCGAGAAGCTGGAGAAGGCGCCGAAAGCGGCGGTGCTCGTCGCGTGCGCGGTCGCCGAAGAGGATGTCGTCGAAGAGCAGCTCCTCCATCATCGGCGGCACCATACGGTCTACCTCGAGGCCGGGCTCGTGAACCAGGACCCTGCGCAGCCGACCAATCTCGGATGTCACGTGAACCATTCGTACTCCTTTTCAATGTGCCATCTTAATTCTTCTTTTTTTCGGCGTGCGCCTTGAGGGGCGCACGTCGAAAAAAAAGTAAAATGGGAGCGCATATCGATCGGTATACTCAACGGGGAGGAACGATGACCTCTCTCGACGGTTTCGACCATCCGCTGGCCGGGCGATATGCGTCCCCGGAGATGCTGCGCTTGTTTTCGCCGGGGCACCGTTACACCACTTGGCGGCGGCTGTGGCTGGCCCTGGCAGAGAGCGAAGCGGAGCTGGGCCTGGAAATTCCGCCCGAGGCTTTGGAGCAAATGCGCGCCAACCTCGAGGTCATGGCCGAGGACCTCGACCGCGTTCGGGTCTACGAGACAAGCTCGCGCCACGACGTGATGGCCCACCTCCGTGCCTTCGCCGATCATGCGCCGGCAGCCAAACCCTTCATCCACCTGGGTGCGACCTCGGCCTTCGTGGGCGACAACGCAGATCTCCTGATCGCCCGCGACGCCCTCGACCTAGTGATCCGTCGCCTGCTGGCGGTTGTGGCGGCGCTCGCGGTTTTCGCGGAAGAGTGGGCCGAGGAACCGACTCTGGGCATGACCCACTTCCAGCCGGCCCAACCGACCACGGTCGGCAAGAGAACTTGCCTGTGGCTCCACGAGCTCCTCCTCGACCTCGATCGCCTGCGCTTCGAGCGTGGGCGCCTTCAGCTGCGCGGCGCCAAGGGCACCACCGGCACCCAGGCCTCCTTTCTCGAGCTCTTCGATGGGGACCACCTAAAGGTGCGGAAGCTCGACAATCTGGTTGCAGCAAGGCTCGGTTTCGACCGCTCCTACCCGGTGACCGGGCAGACCTACTCGCGCAAGATCGACGCCTTTCTCCTCGATGGCCTCTCCGGGGTGGCCCAGTCGGCGGCCAAGATGGCCACCGACATCCGCCTGTTGGCCCGGCTCAAGGAGGTACGGGAGCCGCTCGCAGAGGAGCAGGTGGGCTCCTCGGCGATGCCCTACAAGGCCAACCCCATGCGTTCGGAACGCATTACCTCGCTCGCTCGCTGGTTGACAACGCTCGCCGCCAACCCGGCCCAGACCGCCGCCGCCCAGTGGCTGGAGCGCACCCTCGACGACTCCGCCAACCGACGCATGGCCCTGCCCGAGGCCTTTCTCACCGCCGACGCGATCCTGCGTATTCTCCATAACGTCGCTGACGGGCTCGTGGTCTTCCCGGCCATGGTGCGCCGCAACCTCGCCGAGGAGCTGCCGTTCATGGCCTCGGAGGCGATCCTCGTGGAGGCGGTTCGCCGTGGCGGCGATCGTCAGGAGGCGCACGAACGGCTGCGTCTCCATGCGCGTGCCGCCACCCGCTCGGTCCTCGAGGAGGGTGGGAAGAACCCCTTCCTCGAGCTGGTCGCGGCCGATCCCGCGGTGCCGCTGGACAGCGAGGACTTGACCGCGCTTCTCGACCCGACGCGGTTCGTCGGCCGCGCGCCGCAGCAGGTGCGCGAGTTCCTCGCCGAACATGTGAAACCCCTGCTGGACGAAGCGGGAGATCTGCCGGAGGCGAAGGATCTGGACGTCTGACGACATGAATTCGGAATTCGGAATTCGGAATTCGGAATTATCTGCGCGGGGGAGGGAGATCGAGGATTATGGGGCGTGTCACCCGCGTTTGGGCGCGCTTGTTCGGAGGTGCCTGGCATCCCGATTCGCGGGAACGCACGGCGGCTTCAGGGTCGTATCACAGCGAATCGGCGTGCCTGGCATCCTCGCGGGCAGCGCGATCATAGAACAGCGCCTCGAATTCAGGAGTGGCTCACCGGAACTGCAACTGAAGACTCAACACTCAAAACTCAAAACTGCGGCGGTGCTGGCGCTGTGCTGCGTGCTGCTCTCTGCGGGCTGCGCGCACCGCGGCGCCAAACAACCGAGCGTGAGGCCCTCCGCGCCAGCGCCGACGCCGGTGGTGGCGCCGGTGGAGGAGGGTTGGACCGAGAAGGGCATTGCGTCGTGGTACGGCGAGCCCTATCACGGCCGCCGCACCGCCTCGGGTGAGGTTTACGACATGCACGCCATGACCGCAGCCCACAAGACTTTGCCATTCGGGTCGATGGTTGCGGTTCATCGCCGTGATACTGGCGCGGATGTGAAGGTCCGTATAAACGACCGCGGGCCCTTCATCGAGGGCCGCATCATCGATCTCTCCTACGCCGCGGCAAAGAAAATCGCGCTCGACCGTGACGGTGTGGCGCCGGTCAAGATCAAGGTGGTCGGCCGCGAGGAAATCCAGCCCGCGCCTGCCCCTGTGACCTCCCCGGGAGATTCCCACGGGTGCTTCTGGGTTCAGGTGGGCGCATTCGGTGACCCTGAAAATGCGCGGCGGGCCGAGAGAGAGCTCGAGAGATCCGGTGAGGAGGCGGTGGTGCTTGAAGGCGTCGCCGGGCTGTGGAGGGTCCGCATTGGTCCATTCAATAAGGAAAAGGCTGCGGAGAAGGCGCGCAACCGGGTCACCGACGCCTGGCCGGGAGCGCACGTTGTCCTCTGCGGCGGCTGAACCCGTCGAATTAAGAATGAGGAATTATGAATTAGGAATTCACGGCGCGGGGAAGCGACCGGGTAGATTGGGGCGTTTTCTCCGTGTTTGGGCGCGCCGCTTCGGAAGTGCCTGGCATCCCGCCATGACGTTGTCCTCAACGTCATGGCGGCGTGCCTGGCATCCTCTCGGGGAGCACGCTGACCAACGGACCGCCTCGAAGCAGGATGGTGACCCCCGAGTGTGAGTCGCGAGTGCGTTACCATCGCTGGGTGGCATTGAAGATGACATCGCTGCGTCTTGCGCTGATCGCTGCTATCGGACTCTCCCTTGCCTTCGCCTGCCAGAGCGGCCCTCCGGCGGGCGCTCGAGCCGAGCGCGTCGTGATGGTCTCCTTCGACGGCGTCGGAGCGGATCTCGCCTGGCGGTGGATCGCTGACGGCACGGCGGCCTCCTCCGACGGGCTGCGGACCATGGCCGAAGACGGTCTGTCGGTGGAACGCCTGCGCATGGTCGACCCGACCCTCACTTCGGTCAACCACGCCGCTCTGGTCACCGGGCGGACCGCGGCGGCCACCGGGATCGTCAGCAACTCCTTCCATCGCTCGGGGACTCCGATCACCGAGCGGGTCTCCGGCTTCACCGCGTCAAATGACGCCGAGACGTTGTGGATGGCAGCCCGCCGCCAGGGCCTGCGGGTCGGCACCCTGGTGTGGCCCGGCGCCGATGCGCGCGCCCTCGACCGGATGGGAGACTTCGGCGTGGTCTGGCCGGGGCCGCCCCTGGCTCCCTCGGAGGTTGTCGTGCTCGAGCCGGAAAACTCGGAGACCACCGGCGACCTACCCTCGGCCGACGGCCTTCCGCCGCTGCTGTGGCGGCTCAATGTTGCCCTGCCCGGCGCCGCGCCCCAGGCGTTCGAGATTCTGATCGCAGCGGTCGACTCCGATCCGGACGGCAAACCGCGCTACGACGCTGCTGCCGTGCGGCTGGTCGAGGAGACCGCCTGGCGATACCTCGGCGAGAGGGAGTGGCTTGATCTGGCCGTCGAGGCGCGCAGCGCCGACGACCTCGCCCCGCACCGCTATGCCGCGTGGTGCAAGATCCTCCACCTCGACCGCCGCCGCGGCGCCTTGCGGCTGTATCGCGGGGCTGTCTACCGTCTGGTCGGTTACCCCGATGCCTTCGAAGGGCGCCTGGCGGAGGCGATCGGTCCTTGGCCGGGGCCTTCCGACGAGCCCCAGGTTGCGGCCTGGTGGCTCGATCTCGAAGCCGGCATCGACCTCGAGACCTTCATCGAGCAGGGGGAGCGACTCGACCGCTACCTGGACCGCATGGCTGAGTGGGTGATGGCCGAAGAGGACTTCGATCTCCTGCTCGCCTACCACCCGACGGCCGACGAGTACCAGCACGCCGGCCTCATCACCGAGCCCATGCAATGGGCCTACAGTTCGGGAAGCGTCTTTGCCGCCGCCGAAGGGCTGAAGCGGATCGGTGCTTCGCTCGACCGCTCGGTGGCCGCCTTGTGGACTGGCCTCGACCCGGCGCGCGACGCGTTGGTGGTGGTCTCCGACCACGGGATGGCGCCGATCTTCGAAATCGTGGGTGCGAACCGGGTGCTGGCCGGCGCGGGCCTGCTGAAGATTGTCGAAGAGAACGGTCGCTCCCGCATCGCTCCCGACACCCCGATGGTCGCCACTCCGAGCGCCGCCTGCATTCACCTCTACCTGAACCTCGCGGGCCGCGAACCGGGTGGGGTGGTGGATCCAGCCGGAGCCCCGGATCTCTTGCGCCGCGCCGCCCGTGCCTTTGCCGACCTCGAGGCCGAGGGCCGGCCGGTGGTAGAGAAGATCTTCACCCGCGAGGAGGCGGCGGCCGTGGGCCTCGACCACGCGAACACGGGTGACCTCGTGGTCTTTCTGGCGGCAGGCTTCGCTGCCTCGGGCCCGCTCGATGGGCCGGCCCTCGAGCCGAGTCGCTATTACGGGCAGCACGGTTACCTCGCCCACCACGACCAGATGTGCGGCATGCTCTTCGCTCGCGGCGCGGGAATCAAGCGCACCCGCCGCGCCGAAATGCCTGTCACTGCCGTGGCGCCCATGGTCGCGAGCTTCCTGGGCATCGAGCTCGGCCCTGAAGGCTGAGCCGCGTGATCCAGAACCTCTCCGCACGCTTGCAGACGCTCTTCGTGCTGATCGGGCTGGTCATCCTCTTCGGTATCGCCTCACCCCACTTTCTGAGCACCGACAACCTGCTCAACGTCATGCAGCAGTCGGCGATCAACGCAATCCTCGGGATCGGCCTGACCTTCGTGATTATTTCTGCGGGCATCGATCTTTCGGTGGGTTCGATTCTCGCCCTATGCGGTTTGGTGGTGGCGGACCTGCTGGTGGCGGGACACTCCAGCCTGGTCGCCGTCGGTGCCGGGCTCCTGGTCGGGCTCGGATGTGGTGCACTCAACGGACTCATCACCACCCTCGGCCGGATCCCTCCGTTCATCACGACGCTGGGCATGATGCTCATCGCACGCAGCGCGGCCAAGATCTACTCCGGCTCGAAGCCGATCAGTGGTCTGCCCGAGTCGTTTCGAGCGCTCTCCGGCAACCTGGCGGGGGTGCCGGTCATGGTACTGGTGGTGGCGGCCTTCTACGTGCTCGCCCACCTCGTACTCACCCGCACCAAGCTCGGCCGCTACACCTACGCCATCGGTGGGAATGAGCAGGCGGCGTGGCTCTCCGGGGTGCCGGTGGGTCGCTACAAGGTTGCCATCTACGCCCTGTCCGGTCTGATGGCCGGGGTGGCGGCCGTGCTCATGACCTCGCGGCTCAACGCTGCTTCGCCGCTGTCGGGCGAGATGTACGAGCTGTACGCGATCGCGGCGGCGGTCATCGGTGGGGTGAGCCTGATGGGCGGCGAGGGACGGGTGCTGGGCACCCTGATCGGTGCGCTCATCATGGGCACGTTGCGCAACGGGTTGAACGCCCTCAATGTGCCCTCCGCTCTCGAAGGCATGGTGGTGGGCGGGGTGCTGATCGCCGCCGTGGTGCTGGACCGTGCCCGACACCGAAACCCGGCCGGTGGGGATCAGGTGGGCTGGAGGCGCTGGCGCAAGTTGTTTTTCACAGGCGCCGCAACCTTTGTGTTGGTTGTGGCCGCGATCGGATTCAGGGCCAACTCCACCCAACCTTCCAAGGAAGGGACCCTCACCGTCGCGTTCGTGCCCAAGGCCCTCAACTCACCCTTCTGGGCGGAGATGCAGGAGGCGGCCGAGAAAGAAGCCGCCGCCCAGGGAATCCATCTCATCTCGCTCGCGGCCGAACGCGAGACCGATGTGGAGCGCCAATACCAGATTATCGAGAACCTGATCCAGCAGAAGGTGGACGCCATCCTCCTGTCACCCTCCGGGTCCAAGGAGCTGGTGCCGGCCATCCGCAAAGCCAACGATGCGAACATTCCCGTCCTGCTGCTCGATACCCGAATCGACGAGGTAGCTGCGGCGTCAGTAGGTGCGGTCGTGCTCACCTACATCGGATCCGACAACTTCGAGGGCGGTGCGGTGGCCGGTCGGTATCTTGCAGCGACCCTCGGCGGGTCGGGCGAAGTTGCCATCATTGAGGGCATCTCGGGCCACGAGACTGCGGATCAGCGTCGGCTGGGATTCCTGGAGGGGGTCGCCGAGCACCACGGTATCCGGGTCGTCGCCAGCCAGACCGCCAACTGGGAACGGGCCCTGGCGTACAACGTGGCGGAGAATCTACTGCAGGCCCACCCCGAGATCGACGCCATCTTCGCCGCCAACGACGAGATGGCCCTCGGCGCCCTGGAAGCAATCGCAGCGGCGCGGCGCCTCGAAGACGTCGATGTGATCGGTTTCGATGTGATACCGGACGCCCTCACCAACATTCGCTCCGGACGCCTCCTGGGTTCGGTGGCCCAGTTTCCGGGGGAGATGGGCCGGTTGGGTGTTCTGCACGCCGTAGAGCTACTGCAGAACGGCACGCTTCCCCCTCAAGAGATCCTCACTCGGGTCGAGTTGATCGATCTCGACAACATCGAGGTGTTTGCGAAGCAGGGCGCGGACGCAACCGGTTCTGGGGAAGGTCCATGACTACCGCCGAGGCCCTTCTGAACATGCGGGGCGTGTGCAAACGATTCCCAGGGGTGCAGGCTCTCGACGAGGCCGAGCTCGAGGTCGTTCCCGGCGAGGTCCACGTTCTGCTCGGTGAGAACGGCGCGGGCAAGTCCACCCTCATGAAAGTCCTCTGCGGTCAATACACCGCGGACGCCGGGGTCGTGGAATTTGCGGGCGAGGACCATCGCCCCGCGGACCCTCTGGAGGCCGAAAAACAGGGGCTAGTCATGATCCACCAGGAGCTCAACCTGGTGGCCGGTCTGAGTGCGGCCGAGAATATCTTCCTGGGGCACGAGCCGACAAGTGGCGGACTCATCCATGGTGAGGCCATGCGCCAGGGCGCACGCGACCTGCTGCGCAGGCTTCGCTGTGACGTCGATCCAGACATACCTGTCGGGCGGCTGTCGGTGGCCGAGCAGCAGTTGGTCGAGATTGCCCGTGCCCTGCGGGCCGACGCCCGTCTGCTGGTGATGGATGAGCCTACGGCGGCGCTCTCCGATGCCGAGATCGAGGCTCTCTTCGATGTCATCCGTGAGCTTTGCCGGAGCGGGGTGACCATTATCTACATTTCCCATCGGATGAAGGAGATCTTTGTCGTCGGCAACCAGGTCACCGTGATGCGCGACGGCCGGACCGTAGGAACACGGCAGGTGGGTCAGACCGATGTAGGCGAGCTCATCCAGTTGATGGTGGGGCGGACAATCGCGGAGCAAATTCCCAAACGCGAGGTCTCCATCGGGGAACCGGTTCTCGAGGTGGAGGGGCTTGTTCGCGAGGGCGTTCTCGGCCCGATCAGCCTGGCGGTGCACGAGGGTGAGATCCTGGGTGTGGCCGGTCTGATGGGTTCGGGGCGGACCGAGCTGGCGCGAGCCATCTTCGGTGCAGATCCGATTGACGCGGGGGAGATCCGCGTGGGCGATCGGGTGCTGCCGGGAGGGGATCCTGCCGCGGCCATCGCCGCGGGTCTGGGGTTCATCACCGAGGACCGGAAACAGCAGGGTCTCATCCTCCAGTGCTCGGTTGCCGAGAACATCATCCTGACCGCCCTCGACGACATCTCCCGGTTCGGGGTGATCGACCTCGGCGCCGAACGGGAGCGGGCGGGGATCCTGGTCGATAGGCTTCGGATCCAGACGCCATCACTGGAGCAGGAGGTAATGAACCTCTCGGGCGGAAATCAGCAAAAGGTGGTGCTGGCCCGCTGGCTGGCGGCGCGCTGCCGGGTGCTGCTCTTTGACGAACCGACTCGCGGCATCGACGTGGGGGCAAAGGTCGAGATCTACGAGCTCATCGGCGAACTAGTCGAGCAGGGGGTTGCCATTCTGCTGATCTCCAGTGAGATGCCCGAGTTGCTGGGTCTGGCCGATCGTGTGACGGTGATGCACGAAGGTGAGCTACAGGGGATCTTGCCCCGCGCCGAGGTCACTCAGGAACGGATCATGGAGCTGGCTTTGCAATTCACTGCGTGAATTGCTGAAAAAGCACCGGGCAATCAGGTGAGAGCGCTACAGCACTCCGACACGTTCGAGCCTCGCCGTGAGCTCCGCGAAGCCGTCGACTTCGTAAGCGATAATTCCGACGTCCAGGGCGGCCTCGACGTTGATCGGCGTGTCGTCGAAAAACGCGATCCGCTCCGGCGGAACATTCAGATCCTCAATGACGAACTTGAAGACGTCCGGATTGGGCTTCACCAGACCGAGCTCGTCTGAAAAGTAATACTTCTCCATCAGAGGCTCAATGCTCGCGCGGTGGAGTGGGGTGTGGAGCTCGTTCGAGTTGCTCAGGCAGGCGATTCGATGGGTGTTTTTGAGCCGGCGAAGAAGGGAAATCGAGCCTGGATACGGCCCGCGCGCCCACGACACGAACTCCCGAATGAACTCCTCTGCCGACATTTCAAGGTGGAACTCTTCGACCAGGCGACGAGCAAACTCCTCCGACGTGATGTCGCCCCGTTCGAAGAGCTGGACCGATTTTGAATGGATCCACATATTGCGGACCGTCGACGGATCCGGTGTATGCGGCAACAAGGGACCCAACTCCTCGAACCCGGCGAAATCGGTCAGTACTCCACCGAGGTCGAAGAGCAGAACGTCAGATTCTGTTTCCCTGATCACCGTCCATACCTCGCTCGAGAAGAATGGGCGCCGGACAAGCCGGCGCCCGATGGAGTGTATCGAATGATAGAGAGACTAGCCCGCATATCTCACCAGCTTCCTGATGCGGCCGACGATGCACCGCACGTGGCAGCGCTTTCTCGATTCGCTCGCTCAACGTACTGTCAGTACGC
>Ga0209013_10003336_pt1 | contig 14264 bp, 10 predicted proteins | sample Cruoilmetagenom2_FD_187291 | JGI IMG/M metagenome (GOLD analysis project Ga0209013, IMG submission 187291) | Oil polluted marine microbial communities from Coal Oil Point, Santa Barbara, California, USA - Sample 2 (SPAdes) (version 2) | ecosystem: Environmental > Aquatic > Marine > Oil seeps ... | reverse complement strand
CTATATTTTTGTCCCTCTGCTGAATACTCCATATATTTTTTTTTCGCATCTCTTAACATTTTCTTTTTATTATTACTTACCGTGATCCCAGGTACCGACAGTGCTGAAGCTTTCTCTTCTAAATGAAAAGCACTGGTATTGTTTACCATAGTTGTAAACGCATCTAATCTTATAAGTTTTTTATCTATAGCAGTACAGGGGTCAGATGACAAGCTAGGGCTACCAATAACAGCCATTTTATCTGTAAATGTGTCAGTGCTGGCAATCAGAAATGATGAAAAGGCAAAAGAAAATAGTGTGATGAGAAGTGTTTGTTTCATATGAAAATCCTTTTTGAAAAATTATAGCAGAAGCACCTCAAATAAACTTAATGAGATGAGAAGAAAGATTACTTCTTACGTTTTTTACTAACCCCATCAGGTTCTACATCACAGACCATCGTATCGTGTCCACAGTGGCGACACGTGGATCGCATCGTAAAAATATACCATCCGTTCTTATCTTTAAGTATCGCCTCTCCACACTTAGGGCATTTCATCCGACTTTGCATGATAGCAAATATCATGGCAGGTACAGCATAAAAAAGGTTTTCAAAAAATATAGCGAAAATGACCAGCACACCCACGGCCACGGAGAGAAGCATATATTTTACATACGGAGGTACACACATAATTTTCCTTTTATTTTGAATTTATTTTAGTTTGCTTTAGCTATGCATGTTCTCTTGAAGGAGCTTACTTATAGTAAGTGACTGAAAAGAACATGTAGAGATGAAGTGAAATAATATAAATTATTCCCACTCAATCGTTGCTGGTGGCTTGGATGATATATCATAGACCACACGGTTAATACCGTCGATCTCATTAATGATCCTACGGCTCATACCCTCAAGTACATCATGAGGAATATGTGCAAAGGTTGCTGTCATACCGTCTACTGACTCTACCATACGGATACAGACCGTGTTATCATAGGTTCTATTATCACCCATAACACCTACTGACTGTACATTAAGAAGTACAGTAAAAGCTTGCCATACTTTATCGTAATAGCCAGTAGCTTTAAGCTCTTCTTGCATGATGGCATCAGATTCTCGTATAAGGTGTAGTCCATCTTCTGTCACTGCACCCATAGTACGAATAGCAAGTCCAGGTCCAGGGAATGGATGACGTCCTATCATATCTTTAGGAAGACCTAATTCAAGACCAAGTTTACGTACCTCATCTTTAAAGATCTCTCTAAGCGGTTCTACCAACTCAAAGGTCATCCAGTCAGGAAGTCCTCCAACATTATGATGGGATTTGATGGTCTTTGATGGACCTTTCACGGATACAGATTCTATCACGTCAGTATAGAGTGTCCCTTGCGCAAGAAATGCCACATCAGTATGTTTTTTAGCTTCAATGTCAAACACTTTGATGAACTTCTCACCAATAGCCTTACGTTTTGTCTCTGGGTCACTGACATCTTTTAATGCAGCCATAAATTCATCTTTGGCATCTACAGTGATAAGATTCATATCAAGCATTTTAAACATGTTTTGTACTTGTGTCGCTTCATCTTTACGTAAAAGCCCTTGGTCAACAAAAACACAGATGATCTGTTCTTTAGGCAGTGCTTCATGCAGCATAGCAGCTACAACAGAAGAGTCTACCCCACCAGATACACCACAGAGTACTTTTTTGTCACCAACCTGCGCTCTGATCTTTTCTATTTTCTCTTTTGCAAAACCACCCATATTCCAAGTGCTGTCACAGCCACAAACATGTTTAGCAAAGTTTTTAAGTAACTTTGTTCCTTCAACAGAATGGTGTACTTCAGGGTGAAATTGGAATGCATAAAGATTTTGTTCTACATTGGCTATAGCTGCATATGGAGAATTTTCTGAAGTCCCTATCACTTCAAAACCATCGGGGATCTTTTCAGCTCTGTCCCCATGACTCATCCATACAACTTCATCATTAGTCATACCCTCAAAAATATCACACTGTGTAAGTGTTAATTTTGCTTTACCGTATTCATGGTGATCCGCAGCTACAACTTCTCCACCATAACGCTGCGTCATTAGTTGCATACCATAACAGATACCCATTATTGGCACCCCTAAAGACCAGATCTCTTCACTGGGTTTATAGGCATCTTCAGCATACACAGAAGCAGGACCTCCTGAGAGGATAATTCCTTGTGGCTTACGTGCTGTTATATCAGTGATGTTTTCTCTATAGGGTACAACTTCACAGTAAACACCTGATTCTCTCAGTTTTCTTGCAATGAGTTGTGTGTATTGTGAACCAAAATCGAGGACTAAAATAGGTACTTGTTTCATATAATGTTGCCTTAGTAAATAATATTATGAGATTATACAATGAGTATGATTAAAACCCTTTTTTAGCTACTTTGCATCATATAAATAATAGCCGGTAGACCAAAAAGAAATAAAATGGTAAGAAAGGTACCGATCGCTCCCTGTTTTCCACCAAAGTAGTAGCCAAGTGCTGTAAAAATGAGAAGTAATATGATTGTTATAAGAAGAAGCATCGGGATCCTTTTTAATATTAATATATGGTAACAAAAAAGTCAATAAAAAAAGATTTTACATGAGAAAAAAGTGAATAGAGATTTTACTAAAAAGCAAATGAGGCCAAAGCCTCATTTTAAAATATGTTATGCACCAAACCCTAAAACCTGAAATTGTACAAACCAAATAGTTACAGAGATAATATAACCGACCAAAATAGTCCAAGCATATTTCATATGTGAACTAAATGTATAGATACCATGCATTTTACCCATCACACCAACACCGGCAGCAGAACCAAATGATATAAGACTCCCACCAACACCAGCAGTTAAAGTAACAAGCATCCACTGAGAATGTGCATCAATTCCCATATCTGGGTTTGATTTAAGTACCGCTGACATTACAGGTACATTATCTACAATTGCAGACAAGAATCCTACACCAATATTGACTGTAGTTGCACCAAATTGAGTATAAAGTGCTGTAAAGTACTCTAAGAAACCTAAGAAATGAAGCCCACCTACTGCTGCAAGAATACCAAAGAAGAATAGAAGTGTGTCATTCTCAATTTTTGCAATCCATGAGAATGCATTAATTGGTGTTTGTTCTTCAGGATTCTCATATTCATTACGATTGGCTTTGTTAAGTTGGTAGACATAAAGTTTTAATATTGAAAGACCAAAGAGCATACCCCACATTGCTGGAAGATGTAGTACTTGGTGAGACATTACGGCTACAAATATTGTGAATCCAAAAAGAGCTATAATTACCTTACCACCCTCAAGAATTTTCATCTCTTTTTCGCCATCAGCAGAAGGAGGATTTCCATTTGGTACAAAACGACTAAGTAAAAATGCTGTAACCATCCAACCTACAAATGCTGCAGGGAATAAGTATATAAAGTCTACAAATGACCCTTTACCTGCTGTCCATGCCATAAGTGTTGTAATATCACCAAATGGTGACCATGCACCACCAGCATTTGCTGCGACAACAACGTTAATCGCTGCAGGTACCAAAAATGCTACATTCTTGTTATCAATCGTAACAAGCACTGTCGCCAAAATAAGTGCTGTTGTAAGGTTATCTGCCACTGGTGAAAGGAAAAATGCAATAAATCCAGTTACCCAAAAAAGCTTTTTATAATCATATCCTTTAGTAACAAGGTTCACACGTAATACTGAGAAAACTTGTCTATCGATCATAGCCTCAATATATGTCATAGCAACAAATAAGAAGAAGAAGATTCCTGCAATTTCAAGGATAAGATGGTTTACTTCATTATGAAGTGCCTCTAGATTTAATCCATTCATCGTATAGTAAATACCTATAAGAATGAAAATAAAAGTACCCCCAAATAAAGCTGGTTTAGCTTTATTAATCATATATTTATCCTCAGTAGCGATAAAGTAGTAACTTACTACAAATATAACCAATGAAGCAATACCAACCCATGTTGTTGTTAAATCTGTAACAGGTAATGCTGCAGTCATGTTTTCTCCTAATGTAAATTCGTTTTCATTCTGACATAAGTATATATACATATCATAATTCTATATAGTGAGAGCCTAAAGACTCTTTTCTTGCGAGTGCTGCTTCCACAATGGCAGAAGCAGTATTCAATCTAAGTTTAAGCAATCTTCCTATCTCCTGATTTTTCATATCATAAATAAGATTTTTGGCTTCATGCAAACCTTGTGTTGTCCTGATAATACCTATATCATCCCACATTACTTGACGTAGTTTTTGCTTATAGATTTTATCATTTTCTTTGTGCAGAATATTACCGTAATCTTTCTCAAAAGTAGGTGTTTTTATGTTTGTCTGTTCTTTAGATAAGAGATGATCAACAGCACGTTTGGCAAAAACCACACCTTCAAGTAAAGAGTTTGAAGCTAAACGGTTGGCACCATGCACACCTGTACGAGCTGCTTCTCCTATCACATAAAGTCCCTCTATGCCTGGTATAGACCCATGGGTATCACACTTTATCCCACCATTGGCATAATGAAAAGCGGGAGAGATAGGTACTCTGTCTTTAGGGAAATGATACCCTATGGCCCCAAAAGTACGTGTGATATTAGGGAAACGGTGTTCAAACCACTCCTCTTCGAACATCGAAAAATCCAAATACGCCTGCTTCCCTGTTTTACGTTTATAATCAAAAATACCTCTTGCAACAATATCACGGGAAGCCAGTTCACCTCGTGCATCATAATCAAACAAAAAACGTTTACCATCCTCATCTACTACATGGGCACCTTCCCCTCGAAGTGCTTCAGTTAGTAACAGTTTTCTGGCATAAGGCGTATCAACAAAGACCGTCGGGTGAAACTGCATAAACTCCATATCAGAAAGTTCTATGCCTTTTTCCACACAGATACCGTGAATATCTGCTGAGACAGTACGGGAGTTTGTGTTATACGCATACAGTGATCCAATACCTCCAGATGCAATGATCACATCGTCAGCATATATCGTAGTGGGTTCATAATTTACTGTGGCTTTTACACCAAAACATCTACCATTTTCTATCAGCAGATCATAGACTAGGGTATTTTTTTGGAGTTTATGTTTGTTTTGTACCATCATAAAATAATGCATGTAACGTCCGGTCGCATCACCACCTGCATGGATTATACGTTCAGTGGAGTGTGCCGCCTCTTTCGTATAAAGTAGTTTCCCCTCATCGTTCGTATCAAACTCCATACCAAGGTCAACGATGTGAGGCGTTGTGGTAAGCGAAGTCTTTGTAAGTATCTCTACAGCTTCTCTATCGTTATGATACGACCCAGCAGCAATAGTATCTGCGATATGAAACGGCACATCATTCTCATTGAGTGAAGTGGCCATCCCCCCTTGTGCATAAAAAGTATTACACTCCCAGGGAATATCTTTACATACAACCAATACCTTTTTATTTGAAGGTATATTCATAGCAGCATAAAGTCCGGCAAGACCCGCTCCAATGATCAGTACATCATACTTGTCGCTCATAGTTCTCTTCTATTTAGTATCATTTTTGACTTGTTTAGTCTTACTTTCATCTACATAGACAGGGTTTGTTTTATAGCCACATCCTGTCAAGATGATACAGCAAATTGATGTTATAATCACTTTATGAAAAAAGCCAGTATTATTTTGTCTCATTTATCTTCTCAACCTCAGTTTAAATCATTAAAAAGACAAGAGTGTTACCAAAAATATATCGATCTTTTAAGTAAAAAATGGCAAAAGGCAGTTGCTTTTGTTTACGTAAAAGATGAGACACTTTTTATAGCAGTCACACACCCTGGTTTTAAAATGGAACTTAATTATAATAGAGATTTATTAAAAAGTCTATTAACACAGCTCAACAACTACGACAAAAACTGTGAAATGATGCGCGCTGACAAAGTGGTTGTGTTTCACAGTAAGTACCATGCTATGCCTGAAGAGAAGAGTAAAGAGAGCACAGTACCACACTATCATGAACGTGCCACAGGTACCTTCGAAACACCAAAAGATGAAAACCTCAAAACACTGTTTGAACGTATTAAAAGTCTTGTACTATGCAAACAATAGTCCAAAATTTGCCCTTGGTAGCAGGGGTATACCAGTATTTTGATGCAAAAGGGAAACTGCTTTATGTCGGTAAAGCCAAGAACCTTAAAAACCGTGTCAAGTCCTACTGGCGTTTTACCCCTTCCTTTGTACCCAACCCTACACAAAGTGCCCGCATTATCAAAATGCTTGGAGAAGCTCATAGATTAGAATATATTGTTGTTGAGACAGAAGAAGATGCACTTATATTGGAAAACTCTCTTATCAAACAACTCAAGCCTAAGTACAACATACTTTTACGTGATGACAAAACCTATCCTTACATCTACATTGACGAATCCAGTGACTACCCGCGTTTTGAGATAACACGAAAAGTCATCAAAGGTAAAGATATCAGTTACTATGGGCCTTTCCCCACAGGTGGACGTGCACTGCTTGATGCACTCTATGAAGTTTACCCTTTGGTACAGAAAAAGTCTTGTCTTCGAGAAGGCAAAGCCTGTCTTTTTTATCAGATCAACAAGTGCCTGGCACCTTGTGAGGAGAAAGTAAGTCCTGAAGTCTATGGAGAGATCATCATACAAGCCAAGACTTCTATAGTCAAACGTAAACATCTTATAAAGACCCTGGAAGAAAAAATGACAGCACTGGCAATGCATGAACGTTTTGAAGAAGCCGCAAAACTCCGTGATACAATAGATGCCATCTCCTCTTTAACCATTTCATCCAATATTGACCTTGCGAATGAACTGGATCTGGATATCTTTGCCATCCAAAACGGTGATGAAAAAGGAGTGATAGTGAAACTCTTTATGCGTGGAGGTAAGATCATCTCTTCAGCCTACTCATACTTTAGACATACCCATATATTTGATACAAATGAAGCCTACAAACAGGCGCTTTTAGAGTTTTATACAGTTGACACACCAAATATAAGTAAACAAGTGCTCACTGCACATACTTTTGAAGATTCCAAGCAGGTTGAACAGACACTCTCTTCCCGCTTCAACAAAAAAATAGAAGTGCTTACCCCACAGCGTGGAGCAAAAGCGAAACTCATCTCCCTGGCCATGCAAAACTGTGAAGAACTTCTACGCAGCAAACAAGATGACAGCATCATGGAACAGAAAATTGCTGACCTTTTTGATCTCTCTGCTATCCCCTACCGCATAGAAACTTTTGATAACTCCCACATGATGGGTGCTGCCACTGTGGGCGGAATGGTAGTGTGGGATGAAGGCAAATGGGATAAATCTACTTACAGACGCTATGAGCTCCATGCAAAAGATGAGTATGGGCAGATGAGAGAGATGCTCAGCAGACGTATAGAAAAATTTGGAACAGAATCTGCCCCGGACCTCTGGATACTTGATGGAGGGCAGGCAAACCTAAACCTAGCAAAAAGCCTGCTCCAGGAAGCCAAGGTAAATCTTGATGTGATCGCCATTGCAAAAGAGAAGCTGGATGCCAAAGCACACCGAGCCAAAGGTGCTGCTAAAGATATGCTCTACACAAATGCCGGACTCTTTGAATTAAAAGCAAATGATAAACGTCTACATTGGATCCAACGACAGCGTGACGAGGCCCACCGCTACGCTATTACCTACCACCAAAATAAAAAACGAAAAGACGATACACAGATCTCTCTACTTAACAAAAAAGGCATCGGAAAAGCCACTGTAAAAAAACTTATTGACTATTTTGGAACATTTGATGCCATAGAGAATGCATCATCTGAAGATATTACAAAAGTTACAAATAAGAAAATTTCAAATATTATTAAAAATAATACTGATTAATCATACACAATTTAATATTTTTTACTAAAAAAGAGAATAATTCATTCTATTTTTAGTTTAATTGTTATAAAGTTTTGTAATGAGGTTGTAGTTTGTAGCATTGCCGTTTATATAACGATGCATTATGTTAGAACCTCTCGTATATAAATTAAAAAGCTAAACTCATTGTGAAGTGAGGACAGAAAACCATGGGTCTACTAAAGATCGCCAGGTTGCAGATGCCAAATATATTCTTGAGTATACTTAGCATATATCACACTTCTACCTGAATACAAGTTACAAGTAAAATAAAAGGGGTAAGAGAAATTATGAATAGACCTAATCCAATTGATGAAGAATATACCTTTGAAAAAGGTTTGATTGTCAGTTCCACAGACCTTAAGGGTATCATCACCTATGCCAACAGAAAATTTTGTGAGATTGCAGGATATGCCAAAGATGAACTCATAGGTAAAAACCACAATATAGTAAGACATCCCGATATGCCAAAAGCCGCTTTTCAAGAAGTATGGAACACTATTGAGGATAAAAAAGAGTGGACGGGTATTGTTAAGAACCTGAGAAGTGATGGTAGATACTACTGGGTCTATTCTCATATCTCACCTATAGTGGTAGACGGTGAGATCACTGGATACACTGCAGCAAGAAGACCAGCATCTGCTACAGAGATAGAAGAGATAGTTCCTGTTTACAAAGACATGTTAGCAAAAGAAACCAATTAACAAGAGGGGTAGCCGTATAATGTACTATATATTAAATGAAAGTGATCAGATCATTGCCGCTGATGGCAATTTATTGACACTCTGTAATGTCACAGATGTCAATGAATTGTCTTCAAAAGTGACAATGGATGATACAACATTTACATCACAAAACGAGGGAGGTGTTACGATCAAAACAGATAATTCGGAACAAACATTCTCTGTTTCTAAAACATCTCTTTCAAGTATTCTAGGCGACATGACACTTGTTGAATTGAATGAAGCACAAAAGAGTGAAGATACTATATCCGAAGAGTTTGTACTTGACACCATAGATGATACTGAAGATGAAAAGTTCGAGCCTTTAAATTTAGATGAAGAAGTTAGCTTTGATATCTCTACAGATGAAAGTGATGATCTCTTTGAAATTAATGAAACTGTAGAAGAAGAAAGTATTTCAGTAGTAGAAAACAGCATTGATGAAGAAGAGGAAATATTCGATCTTTTAGGTGATTCAACCCAGAACATTGATCTAGATGCAATATCAGGAGATGAAACAAAAGATGATGGTGAGATCATCGTTGATATTGTTAACATAAGTCAAACGATGGGTATTTCTGATGAAGACTATACAATGTTCCTCAATGAATATATCGATACTTCCTTGTCATTGGAAGAAGACCTACAAAGTGATGATGCAGATACACGCAACAACGCTATTATGACACTCACTGACCTAAGTGAGATCATGCACCTTCCGGAAATTTCAAATATTATGGGAAGCATTAACTCATCTACCCCAGAACAGCAAAAAGGTTATATAGGCTATCTTTATACGACACTTTCCAGATTAACCACACAAAGCAGCAGTAATGAAGCAGTTGAAATGGAACTTTTTGATTCTGTTGAAACACCAACTGTAACAGAAGAGCCAGAAGTAGTAAAGGAACAAAACCCTAACAGTTTTGGAACAATAGACTTGAGTGATGTTAAAGCTAAACACTTTGACTTTCAGCTTGAAGAAGCAGCAAATGACCTCTCTTTACCAGTTGAGCTTATCGAGGAGTTTGTACATGACTTTATTGAACAAGCACATATAGAGACAAAAAAGATGTTAGAAGCCTATGAAGAAGGAGACCTGGCAAAAATACAAGCCATTGGTCACCTACTCAAGGGAGCATCAAGTAACCTTCGTATCAATGCATTGTCAGACACATTATACAAAATACAATTTTGTGAAAATGAAAATGGCTTAGATGATCTCATTAAAGACTACTGGGCACACTTATTGTCTTTTGAGACCCAAATTAACGTAATATCAAACTAAAGGAATAAAACGATGACTATACGTAATAGACTTAAACTCATTGGACTTGTACCGATTACCCTGCTGATTCTCCTATCAAGTTATTTCTTTATAACTTCATATGTGAACTTTGAAAAAGCCAATGCATTAAAAACAACACTTAAGAATAATGCCCTCCTAGATAAGGCTCTTATCAGTTTTGGTAAAGAACGTGGTCTGACTTCTCTCTACATGGGGAGTGATAAAAAAGAGTTTGATGTACCTCTTCTTAAACAAAGAGAAGCATCTGACGGCGCATATACGGCTCTGAGTTCAAACCTTCAAACCAAAGACAGTGCATATTTACCACAATTACTTGCTATGTTAGGTAAAGAGGGTCAAATGGCCCAAATGAACTACAATACGCTCTTAACAAATTTTAAAGGATTGGAATCTATCAGAAAGTCTGTAGATACAGACAATACTGACTTTAAAGATGTTTTCTTTACCAAATATACAGAGAGCATCACAAGTCCAATTATAGACAACCTTTTTAATATCAAAAATTATGCTCTGGATACAGAGCTATCATCCATGATCGCAACCCTTATCCAACTCTATACTGCAAAAGAGAATGCAGGGCTTGAAAGAGGATTTATCTCATTCTACATGACGAAAAAATCTTCCATGTCATTTGATGAGATTGCACTTTGGGATGAATTTAAGACAAAAGCAAATGTCTTTGATATCAAGCAAGTAACCAACTCAGCTTTACGTGGACAACTTGAAAATGTATTGAGTACACCCAAAGCTCTAGAAATGCTGGAAGAACTTGCTATTACTTCATCTGCGATTCAAACCGATATCGATAACGGTGACTACGCTGAAGAAGTTATGGACTGGTTTGCCCTTCAAACAAAAAAGATCACCTTACTTTCAAAAGCAGAACTTCTTGTTTCCAATGCACTTTGGAAAAAAAGTGATATCTATCTTCAAAAACAACTTTTCCTTCTTGCAATTGCATCATCTATCTGGATCCTGAGTTTTATTCTTGCATTCCTAGGGTACACAACCACTAGAGATATTACGAGAAACATTAAAGAGCTTGAAGATGTACTTAACAAAGCTGTTGATGAGATGAAAAGTAGTGAAGACTATCTTACATCAGATGCGATGGCCATTGAAAATATTGAGCTTGATACACACGAAGGTACCAAAGAGGCCTATAAATTCCTTGAAGCACTTGTTGAAACAGCAAAAGATGATAAACTCATAGCCCTCCAGGCAAATGAAGCCAAGTCTCTTTTCCTTGCCAACATGTCACATGAGATACGTACACCTCTTAACGGTATCGTTGGATTTACAGAGATCTTACGTAGTACAGATCTTACAGAAGAACAAGATGAATTCCTTTCAATTATTGACAAGAGTTCTGAAAACCTTCTTAGTATTATCAACAACATTCTTGACCTTTCAAAAATTGAAAGTAATAAAATTGAAATTGAGAACATTGTCTTTGATTCAGCAGAAGAATTTGAATCTGCAGTTGAAACGTATGCAGTCGCAGCAACAGAGAAGAACATTGACCTTAACTACTACATGGATCCAACGATCTCATCGAAACTTAAGGGTGACCCTACAAAGATCAAAGAGATCGTTATTAACCTTCTTTCCAATGCTGTTAAATTTACATCTTATGGTGGGGAGATTAACCTTGACATCACCCAAGAAGAAGGTGATAATATCAAATTCCTCGTTCAGGATAACGGTATTGGTATGACAAAAGACCAACAATCACGTATCTTTGATGCCTTCTCACAAGCCGATGTATCTGTAACAAGAAAATACGGTGGTACAGGTCTTGGACTTACGATCTCAAGCCAATTTGTTGAACTTATGGGTGGAGACCTTGAACTAGAAAGTGCGAAAGACCACGGTACTTCATTCTTCTTCACTATTCCATTAGAAAAAGTTACATCTACTGAAGTAGATTATGCGAATGCATTTACAGATGTAACTATAGGTAAATATACACAGGATATCCCGACAAGACTAGACAACAATCTGGAAAAATACTTTAAACACTTTGGACCATCGATTAAACACTTTGACTCTATCGGTGACCTCAAAGAACTAGACAATAATGATACTTGTGTAAACTACTGGGTTGATATAGATAAAGCAAGACAAAATATCATGGATGCTATCCATCATATGGATAGATCAAAACTGATTGTTATAGCAAATCTGACAAGCCGTAATAAGATCGAAGAGCTTGGTATAGAGCAAGCCAACGTTATCTTTAAACCAGTTACATTAAGTAAGATCAAAGAAGTACTTAACAGAACAACAACAGTAACACCACAGATCAGTGATGAGGCTGCAGTATCTCAACGAACAAAATTTGATGCAAAAATATTGGTAACTGAAGACAATATCATTAACCAAAAACTGATCAAACGTATTCTTGAAGAACATGGTATGGAAGTTGATATAGCAAATAATGGACTCGAATCATTTGAAAAACGTAGAAACGGTACATATGATCTTCTCTTTATGGATATTCAGATGCCTGTTATGGATGGGATTGAAGCAACACATGAAATACTCGATTATGAAGAAGATGAAGAGTTAGCACACATTCCTATTGTTGCATTGACAGCCAATGCACTTAAAGGGGATAGAGAAAGATTCTTAGGTGAAGGGATGGATGAGTACATCACTAAACCTATTGAGACAACAGAATTACTCTACATCCTCAATAAATTCCTCTCTAATAAAGCAACTGCTGAGACTGCAAAAGAAACAGTAAGCGAAGTGCCTGTAGAGGAAGTTGAAACAACTATACCTGTTCAAGAAGTAGAAGTTGAAACACCTGAGATCGTCATAGAAGAACCTGTTATAGAAAATAAAAAGATACTTGTTGCCAAAAAGCTTTTACTCACACGTAGAGTACTGGCAAAGGTTCTAGATAACCTAGGTGAAGGGTATGATATTTTAGAAGATGTAGAGAGCCTGGAAGAGACCTTATCATCTAATAAGTACGACTTAGTTTTTGCAGATATAGACCTGATCACAGATAGTATTTCTCAAGCTAATGAAGATATAGCTATAATCGCATCGAAAAATGCAGCAAGTACAGTTGAGTTCAATGTACAAAATGGTGAGACCATTGACAATTCTGCATCTAAAGAAGATATAGAAAATATTATTATGAAATATAGAGGATAAGAAATGGCACTAAAAGTACTTTTAGTTGATGATGATTTCATTAACAGAAAACTGTTACAGACTCTTTTAAAGAAGAACCCATCTGTAACCGGCATAGTAGAAGCAGAAAATGGTTCTGATGCTTTAGATAAACTGAAAAAAGAATCTGATGTGGGCCTGATACTGTTAGATATTATGATGCCAGTTGTAGATGGTGTAGAGTTTCTTAAGATCTTCAGATCAGATATGACAAATGCTCATATCCCTGTGATCGTACTCTCTACAGATGATACACGTAAAACAGAAGTATTTGACAATGGTGCAAATGACTTCTTAAGAAAACCTATTAAAGAAGATCTTCTCTCTGCAAAAATTGCTCAATGGTCATCGTAATCGAATCATGCTAAGCAACTAGTGTGACAAAGCTTTCAAGCTTTGTCAACTACTCACCTCTATTTATCTTACAAATATCTCTTTCAAAACATCATTTACATGTGACACTCCAATGATCTTTATATTATCTTTTACTTCATCAGGTATATCATTAAGATCACGTTCATAGTTTTTCATTGGTATAAGCGCTTTTTTAACCCCAGCTTTATAGGCTGCTATAAGCTTCTCTTTCAATCCACCTATAGGAAGTACTTTCCCAGTAAGTGTTACTTCACCTGTCATAGCTACTTCATTATCTATCTTTTGAGCAGAGAGTATAGAAGCAATGGCAGACACCATTGCAATACCTGCAGATGGTCCATCTTTAGGTGTTGCACCCTCTGGTACGTGTATATGAAGGTCATAACGCTTGTATACTTCACTAGGATCTACAACGAGACGTTCTTCACGTTCTTTCATTGAATGCGGTATCACAGATGGTGATATTACAAGGTCTTTATTATCAACAAGTTTTTTCACTACAGAGTGTGCAATACGTACAGACTCTTTCATCACATCACCTAAAGAACCTGTAAGTTGTAATGCACCTTTGCCTTTAATTTTTATAGCTTCGATAGTAAGAACATCACCACCTACAGCAGTCCATGCTAATCCCGAGACTATCCCCACTTGCGGCTTGGCATCCACCAAAGATATTTCAAATACTTTTTTATCTGTGAATTTTTCTAAATTCTTTTTTGTTACAGATATAACATCTTTTGTCTTATCTTCCAAAAGCTTACGCGCAGCTTTACGCATGAGTCCTGCAATCC
>Ga0209013_10003335_pt1 | contig 14266 bp, 12 predicted proteins | sample Cruoilmetagenom2_FD_187291 | JGI IMG/M metagenome (GOLD analysis project Ga0209013, IMG submission 187291) | Oil polluted marine microbial communities from Coal Oil Point, Santa Barbara, California, USA - Sample 2 (SPAdes) (version 2) | ecosystem: Environmental > Aquatic > Marine > Oil seeps ... | reverse complement strand
ATCATATGCATGGGAAAGCCGACCCTGCCGAGTCCGGCACCGGTCAAACCGTTGAGGGCAAGGGTGGCCGTCCACATCAAGTCGGCCCGACCGTTATAATCGTTCGGGTCAGCCAGACACCGGTCACAGCTGTCGATGGCGTTCCGGATCAAACCCTCCATCAAACGGTCTTGAACAGGCGTGGCCCTGTCCTCAGCTGTCATATAGTATTCAAGTACATGGGCAATCGCATCAACCGCCCCGTAGGCCGTATAATCCGGAGGAACGGAGTATGTTGCTTCGGGATCAAGTATTGAAGCTTTTGGGTAGAGCCGCTGGCTGCCAAAGCCGAATTTTTCCCTGGTTGCGTCATTGGTAACAACCATACCCGAATTCATCTCAGAGCCTGATGCAGCAAGGGTGAGGACGGTCGTCAGGGGCAGGGCGCTTTTTATACTTTTTTTACCTGTAAAAAACTTCCAGACATCATGATCAACCGCTGCTCCTGCACAGATAGCCTTGGCGCTGTCCAGCACACTTCCACCGCCCGCCGCGACAACAACATCGAGATTGTGGGCCTTGACCTTTTTGATTCCCTCCCTGACATGTGAAAGAAGGGGATTTGACTGGACATCGGCGTGTTCGACTATTTCTATACCGGCTTCATTAAGCGAGGAGATTACCTGGTCGTAAACACCATTGTTTTTAATGCTGCCGGTCCCGTAGAGCAGGAGGCATTTTTCTCCCCATAGGCTTGTTTCAGAGCCAATGGACGGGATTGTATTTTTGCCGAAAATAATTTTGGTCGGGTTGTAGAATACAAAGTTTTGCATAGTTCACCTTCCTGAATCCGTAATACAGTTGGCCAGGGTTACAAATTCCTCAAATGAAAGGCGTTCACCCCTAATTCCGGGTGACAGGCCGGCCTGGCTGATGATTTCTGCCATTGTCTCCTTGTTCTTCGCAAAACCACCGGAAGAAAGTCCGTTCAGCAAGGTTTTACGCCGCTGGCCAAAGGCACTGTTCACAACCTTTCTGAATAGAGTCCGGTCGAATCCCGGGGTGTTTCTTATCCGCTCGGAAACAGGGAAAAACGAGAGCCGTATGACTAGGGAATCAACCTTGGGCCTGGGGTGGAATTCCCCCTGCCTGACCTTGAGCAGCGGTTCGACCGTCGCACAGCTTGCCATAAGAACAGTCGGAGCTCCGTATTCCTTGGTTCCTGGTTCAGCCATCAGGCGGACAGCTACTTCTTTTTGCAGCATAACGACAGCCCATTCCATTAATTGATAATGTTCGATGAGCTTGAAGAGAAACGGTGATGAAATGGAGTAGGGGAGGTTGGCTAGAATTTTTAACCGTCCTCCCGCCTGTTCGGCCAGTTCCGAAAAATTTGTTTTCAGGATGTCGCGGTGAATGAGTTTGACGTTTGCAGGAAGGTCCTGCTCTTTTTCAAGCCACCTTATCAGACCGGAATCAGCTTCAATGCCTATGACCTGTTTGACCTGTTCAGCCAATGGATAGGTCAGGGCCCCAAGTCCGGCTCCGACCTCAATGATTGTGTCGCCGGGACCGGGACCGGCCAGGTCGATGATTCGTTCCGCTGTATGACGGTGGACGAGAAAGTTCTGGCCGAGTTTTTTATGGGGTGCAAGCCCCTGGCTGTGAAGGATGGATTTTGTATTCTGGTAAACCATATAGGATTAGTCAAGCAGATGTTTCCGGCGTCTTTTTTCCTGAATTTTCAGGAAAAAACGAAGAGAAAAATAATAGGTTGCAAATGTAGGAAGTATGGCCAATAAGATCCCTCCAGTCATCATGACGGCAATTGCATCAAAGCTGAGATGGCTGATATATTTAACGCTTTCGATAAACCCCTCCTGGGTCAGTATTTGCAGTATCTCCTGAATACGATTCCATGTCAGCCGTCCGGGCAGGATAAAATCGCCCATTTTCCAGCAGAGAAAATAGACCGGGACAAGAGTCAGCGGATTGCAGACCACTGATGCCACAATGAGTGCCGCAATTGTGCTGGACCTGAACAGAAGCGAAATGCCGATAATTGCAATCGTATGGAGGGGAACGGTCGGAGATATGCCGATGAACATGCCAATGGCTGCCCCCTTCGCCAGAGATTCCGGATCACCCCTGAGACGCTTGAATTGGATGAAGTAATAGCGAGCAGTACGCCGGAGGCTGAAACTCATGGCTAGTTGAGCGGTGAGCGTGAGTACACGTCAGTATCGGGATCAACAGCTATTCCCTGTTGATACCTGTGAAATCCGGCAAGACCGATCATGGCGGCATTATCAGTACAGAAAATAGGTGACGGCACAAAAAAATCGAAATCGTTTTGCCCGCACCTTTTTTTCATTACTGCTCTCAGTCGCGTATTAGAGGCAACACCGCCGCCCAAGACCACAGAATCCACCTTGCTGATATGAGCAGCAGTCATGGTTTTTTCAACAAGTACATCAACAACTGCTTCCTGGAAAGAGGCACAAATATCTGCAACAGGGACAGGCTCTTCTTTTTGCCTGAGCCTGTTGACATGGTTGACTACCGCGGTTTTCAACCCGCTGAAGCTGAAATCCAGGCTGTTTTTGTCAAGCCAGGCGCGGGGAAAAGCTATGCTCTTTTTATTTCCTTTTTCTGCCTGCCTGCTGACGACCGGACCTCCAGGATAATCCAGATTAAGAAATTTAGCTACCTTGTCAAAGGCCTCACCGGCGGCATCGTCCCTGGTGCGTCCGAGACATGCAAATTCTGAAAAGTTGTTCACTTTGTACAGTGACGTATTACCGCCCGATACAATGAGGGCGACATAGGGAAAATCAGGACGGTCCTTTTCGAGAAACACTGAAAGCAGGTGGCCTGCCATATGATCAACTCCAACACAGGGGATTTGACGAACCTGGGCCAGGCCCTTTGCAAAGGTAAAGCCAACTAGGAGCGAACCGATCAGGCCGGGACCCTGGGTGGCGGCAATTGCATCAACCTGCTTAAGGCTTATGCCCGCCTCATCAAGAGCCTGGTTGACAACCGGCCAGATAGCCTCAATATGACAACGGGACGCAAGTTCGGGAACAATGCCGCCAAATTGCGCATGGACGTCAAACTGGCTGCTGACGATGTTTGAAAGAACAGCCTGGTCATCCTTGAGGACGGCAGCAGCAGTGTCGTCACATGAACTTTCAATGGCGAGTATCAGCATATGGTGTAAACCGTGTTGCAATCGGTAGGATTCGTTGATAACAATCATCATTCATCATGCTTTCAATATAAAGTATGATGCATCAAATAACAACCGGAAGAGAACTAACTCGCTGTGAGAAATGCGGGCTAATGCCGCTATTGCCGGACTTTCAGTCCGCGGATTCAAACCCACCTATTTGCAGTAGGTGATTTTTTACTCCGAATTTTCGGCCAGTGGGTATGATCCGAGCCACTCGTAATACGAGCAGATCTGGCGCAGTCTGTCACAACCCTTTTTTATGAGCGGATTTTCTATATGCCCCATCATGTCCAGAAAAAAGAGATATTTCCACTGTTTTCCCTTGACGGGACGCGATTCGATTTTGGCCAGGTTGATGTTTTGTGAAGACAGAACGGTGAGGACTTCGTTCAGTGCCCCCGGCCGGTCAACGAGGCCGAGAAGGACAGATGTTTTGTCGTGGCCGCTCGAAGAGGGGGATTTTCGGCCAATGACCAGGAACCTTGTTGTGTTGCCCTGATAGTCCTCAATTCCCCTGACTACCACTTGAAGCTCATAGGTCTTGATGGCCAGAGAGCTGGCGATCGCACCTATATTCGGATTGTTTGCGGCCATCTGGGCGGCTGCACCTGTTGAAAAGACGGGAAGGGTGGGGACCTGGGGAAGGTTTTTCTTCAGCCATTCCCTGCACTGTGCTAGTGGCTGGGCATGTGAGGCCACGGTCTGGATGTCTTCGATATTGCCGGACCGGCACACAAGGTTGTGGGAGATCGGCAGCTGAATCTCACCGCAGATTTTGATATTGTATTTCATGAAGGAATCAAGGGTTGAAAAAACCGATCCCTCAATCGAATTTTCGACAGGGACTATACCGTACTGGGTACGGTCTTTTTCTACCTCGCTGAATACCTCGTCAATCGATTCCATTGCCTTGTATGAAGCTGAATGGCCGAAATAACTGACACCGGCAAGATGGGTAAAGGTCGCCTCCGGCCCCAGGTAGGCAACTTCTTTCTTTTTTTGGGACAGGCGGCAGCTCGTAATGATTTCACGAAAAATGGACTTCAGGGATTTTTCCGGGAAGACACTGTCGTTATCTTGCAACAGACGGGTATATATTTCCCTTTCCCGTTTAGGGTCCCATTTTGCCCTGCTGGTTTCGACTTTGAGTGTTCCAATACTTTTCGCACAGGAAATACGCTTTTTGAGCAGATCAAGGATCTTGTCGTCAATGTCGTCAATTTGTTTTCGTATATCCTGAATTGTCGGTTTTTCGGTCATGATAGTGTACGTTCGTTTGGGTAATCCTGATATTAAAAGGTCTCCATTTTTGTGGAACCGGTTCTACTGTGCGCACATGCTAAAGCATCTTACCGGACTTGCAAAGAAAAAATTGAAAAGTCTTGCGCTTGTCCTGTTTTGCAATATTATACTTTGGTCGGATTTATTTCATTTCGATTATTTCAAAACGAAATCAGGAGCAATACCGCCATGGGTGAATATACAGTTAAGAAAAGCTATGCGGAAATAAATGCCCGGATCAGGGCCGGTGAGGCTGTCGTCGTCAATGCCGAGGAGATGATCGGAATTGTCGAAAAGAACGGTCCGGTTGAGGCAGCTCGAAAGGTTGATGTCGTAACCACCGGCACCTTTTCAACGATGTGTTCGTCAGGCGCCTTTTTTAATTTTGGACAGACAACGCCAACCATTAGAGCTACCAAAGTCTGGATCAACAAAGTCTCTGCCTATGCAGGACTTGCTGCTATAGATATTTATCTGGGAGCAACAGAGTTGACAGAAGATGATCCCTTGAATAAAATTTATCCGGGCGAATTCCGCTACGGAGGAGGGCACATCATAGAGGACCTGGTGGCAGGTAAAAAAGTGTTTCTTGAGGCAAAAGCGTACCAAACCGATTGCTATGCAAACAAAAAATGCAAGAAGGAGCTTACATTGGCAGATATGGGGCATGCGCTCCTGTGCAATCCCCGGAACGGGTATCAGAATTACAACTGTGCGGTTAATTTTTCGGATAAGACCGTCTATACGTATATGGGGACATTAAAGCCACAGTGCCGGAATGCTAATTACTGTAGTGCCGGTGAATTGAGTCCGCTTCTTAATGATCCGTATTACCGGACCATAGGCCTCGGCACCAGGATTTTTTTGGGGGGAGGAGTCGGTTACGTGACCTGGCAGGGAACTCAGCACAATCCAAATACGCTTCGAAGTGCCAACGGAACACCCCGGTGCCCTGCGGGAACAATCATGGTGCAGGGTGACCTGAAACAGATGTCGGCGGAGTGGCTCCGCGGGGTCAGCATTCAGGGCTACGGCTGTTCGATGGCAGTGGGACTTGGGGTGCCCATACCTGTTCTTAATGAGGAGATGGCCTTGTTTACAGGCGTTTCCGACAAGGATATTTTTACCCAGGTTGTCGATTATGGTCACGATTATACTAACCGGATTGACAGGAATTACGGTGAGGTAAGTTATGCTGAGCTTCGATCAGGCCAGATCGAGGTGGTCGGCAAAAAAGTACCGACCGCACCTCTGTCAAGCCGAGTTAAGGCCCTTGAGATTGCTGAAATCCTGAAAGAATGGATCGTGGATAAGAAATTCGAGCTTGGTGAACCGGTGGCCCGGTTTCCATCTGTCGACTATAGAATCGGGAAAAAGAAATAACAACCAGCCACCGGGGAAAGACTTGCTGCTGGACAAGGAAAGAAAACTTCGCCGTATTGTTGAACGCATCGGAAAAACAGCCGTTGCCTTTTCCGGTGGAGCAGATAGTTCGCTGCTGCTCAAAATAGCCCTTGACGTGCTGGGTTCAGATAATATTTTGGTTCTTACTTTCCGGTCCCACCTTTTTAAATCCTCAGAACTGGACCGTGCCGCCACCTGGTTGGACCGTCATGGCAGAACAGAGTTCGTCCGGCATGAGTTTTTTGATGCGGACCCGCTTACCTGGGATGACTTTGTCGCAAACCCTGAAGACCGTTGCTACCTCTGTAAGGACAGGGTCTACCGGATGTTTATGGAAATGGCAGGAATGAAAGGTTTTGACCGACTTGTCGATGGCACGAATTTCGATGATATGAACAGCTTCCGGCCTGGACTGAGGGCCTTGAAAGAACTCGAAATCGGGACACCGCTGGCTGATGCCGCCTTGAATAAGGAGGAGGTGCGGCTGTTAAGTAGAAAATTAGGTCTTGATACCTGGGAGCATCCTTCGTCATCATGCCTGGCTACCAGGATTCCCAGTGGCTTGGAAATTACAATGGATCGCTTGCAGCTTGTAAGCCTTTGTGAGTCGGGATTGGAGAAATTGGATTTTCAAGGGTGCCGTTTTCGACTGGACCGTTATGACGAAACTACAGGATATGTTCAAGTGTTGAAAAAAGATTTAATTAGAATGGGCACCCTGAAAATATTTGAGAGCCTCAATCAAATATTTAGTGATTTCGGTATTAAAAATATCTTTTTTGATTTGGAAGGCCGATAATGAGGATGTGAAATATAGAAAAAATAAATGTTAAATTCGCCTAAAAACAAGCTCTATTGGGAGAAAACGTATTTTTTTCTTTGACAAAGGCTTTTCTTTTGTATTAAATCATCCAGAATGAAGATTGGTTATAATTGTCAGGCATTAAACCTGATTAGCCTTTGGAGCCTCATTGGTAACTTTTCAAAAAAGAAGGGAGGGAAGTAATGAACAAAAAAGAATTGGTTGAAGCTATGGCAAGCGCAGCAGATATTAGCAAAGCTGCCGCAGAAAAATCTTTGAACGGCATGCTGATGTCTGTTACAAAAACTCTTTCCAAAGGGGACAAAGTAACACTTGTTGGTTTTGGAACCTTTTCTGTCGTAAAACGTGCCAAGCGGAAAGCCAAGAACCCGCGGACCGGCGAAATGATCAAAATCCCTGCTAAAAAGGTTGCAAAATTTAAGCCCGGCAGCAAACTCGCTGAAGCTGTAAAAAAATAATATTTGCAGAAAATCGTATAAGAAACAGTCGGCAATTTTGTCGGCTGTTTTTTATTTTAAGGCACTTGTAACAGGTCGTTACAAAGCCAACACTCGCAAGCCTAGTCGGGAAGTGGCTCAGTCTGGTAGAGCACAGCGTTCGGGACGCTGGGGTCGGAGGTTCGAATCCTCTCTTCCCGACCAGTTGTAATTTTTTTTCTTCATTCCTTCAAATCATAGCAGTTTATATTTTGATCTGCAGAAGTCAGTAAACCTGTCAATTAGGCAGAGCTTTTTTGCCTGTACCGGCTGAGGATACCAAAGAGCATATCCGGCAGATCGTTTTTTTGGCGTGATGAGCGTTGGATCTGTTTCAGGCACTTGTCCATTGTCAGTGGTTCGTGCAGGAATATATGCCGTAGGATAAGCGAGATTAGCCGGGTAATGGTTGTCAGGTTTGAAATACGGGACTGAAGCTCATGGTTCCTGTCAAAAGCCGTAGAGGCGAAGACCTCGACCGGGCGTCCATCAACTTCACTGACCAGAAGATACCACTTGTTCCTTTCCCGGTCGATAGTTTGGTAACGTTTTCCGTCAATAACGTCAGGCATTTCGACCATCGCCCGTTGGGCTATCTGGACCGGTTCGGGGAGGATAGGTTCTTCATGGAAATGCGGCCAGAGTGTTTTTATTTTTTCCGGATGATTTTTGATGATACCGATTGCCGTCCTGCATGACGAGCAGACCACATAACCGCTTGCTTTTTTTAATGTTTTGGTTGTACCGCAGACCTGGCAGCTGGTTCTCTGTTTTGCGTCAGACACGTTGTCTCTCCTCATTTAGCCGGCTTCCCTGAAAGTTCCTCAGCAGATCTTGGTGAGAAATGCGGGCCAGGTCTTGTGGGCTTTTTGACAGTTCAATTTTTTTCATGTTGAAAACATACTGTGTCAGGTTGTTTTTACGCCTCTGACAGAGTACTAACAGTACATCAAATTAACAGGACTTGACATGAAAAGTCAATGAGACGTGATAAGGGGCTCTTTTAAGACTGAACGGTATGAAGGTATAGAGACGGGGAGATGACAGAGAAAACAGGAACGACAAAAGGTCTGTTGATGGTTTTTACCGGCAATGGCAAGGGAAAGACAACATCTGCGCTTGGTTTGGCGTTCAGGGCCCTTGGTCATGGATTCCCGGTTTCAATGATCCAGTTTATCAAGGGGAGCTGGAAATATGGTGAACTTGATACGGTAAAACAGTTTGACGGATTAATGGAAATCTATGTCATGGGCCGGGGATTTACCTGGAAATCAGATGATCTTGAGAAAGACCGAGCTGCTGCCGAAAATGCCTGGAATTTTGCAGTGCAGACAATCAGGGAGGGGAAGCACCGGTTGGTGATCCTGGACGAGTTGACCTACCTTGTCACGTACAAGATGATAGACGAGCAGGAGATACTGGACGTTCTGACAAGCAGGCCGGACAATATGCATATAGTCGTTACTGGCCGCGGCGCATCGAAAGAGCTGATTGCTGCTGCTGATCTGGTCACTGAGATGCTTGAAGTCAAACACCCGTATGCTGAAGGAGTCAATGCTCAGAAAGGCATAGAATTCTGAATCAGTTCACCGTGATAAGGCAGGCTCTAGCCAAGCTGACAGCCTAAATTCGCTTTGAGCTTGCAACTTTCATCCCGCTTGGTATTATTTGCAGTTTTGCAAACAGTTACAGCCCCAGGTAGATGCAAGTTTTTTGCATGCACCTGAATAGTTTTACACAGATAGTTACTTTTTTATTTTTTGTCCGGAGAAAAAGAATGGACTACCGGGATACGCTGAATTTACCCAAAACCAGATTTAAGATGAAGGCCAACCTGACCCAGAAGGAGCCTGAGTTTCTGAGACGCTGGGAAAAAGATGGACTCTATCAGAAGCTGCAGGATGCAGCATCAGATCTGCCTCTTTATGTCCTCCATGACGGTCCTCCCTATGCCAATGGCAATATTCATCTGGGAACGGCCTTTAACAAGGTTCTCAAGGATATCATTCTGAAGTCTCGCCGCCTGGCCGGTTTCAATGCTCCCTATATTCCCGGATGGGATTGTCACGGTTTGCCTATTGAGCATAATGTCGACAAAGAGCTGGGTGACAAGAAAGAAAAGATAAGCACCCTGGCAAAGCGCGGTGCGTGCCGTAAATATGCCGAAAAGTGGATAAAAACGCAGAAGGCTGAGTTTAAGCGCCTGGGGGTCCTCGGAGACTGGGACAACCCATACCTGACCATGAATTTTGGCTTTGAGGCCACTATTGCCCGTGAGTTTAACAAATTCCTCCTGTCCGGATCAGTTGTTCACTCTAAAAAACCGGTTTACTGGTGTGCAACCTGCAATACCGCCCTGGCAGAGGCCGAGGTTGAGTACCATGACCATACTTCACCGTCCATCTATGTGAAGTTTCCTGTTGTTGATGATATTTCCGATGTTGTCTCGCTGCCGGAAGGGCGGAAGGTGTCTGTCCTGATCTGGACAACGACCCCGTGGACCCTGCCTGCCAACCTTGCTGTCGCCTTTCATCCTGATTTTGTCTACGCAGCGGTGGAGGTTGGCGATGAGGTATGGATTTTGGCTAAAGAGCTAGTTGAAAAGTGTTTTGAGGAGTTCGGCATCAGCGACTATTCAATCCTTGCAACATTTTCCGCTGCCGGCCTGGAAGGGAAAAATTGCCGTCATCCATTCATGGAGCGGGATTCACGTATGGTGCTGGCCGATTATGTCACAACTGAAAGTGGAACCGGCTGTGTTCATACAGCACCCGGCCATGGCGCCGATGACTACCTGACCGGATTACGCTATGGCCTGGAAATCCTGTCACCGGTTAATGATAAGGGGATATATACAGCAGAGGCCGGAAAGTACGAAAACCATCAGGTCCCGGACGTCAACAGGCTCATAAACGACGACATGAACGCTGACGGTTCGCTGGTTCATGAAGCTGCTATCGACCATAGCTATCCGCACTGCTGGAGGTGCAAGAAACCAGTCATCTACAGGGCTACTGAGCAGTGGTTTATATCAATGGAGGAAAATGACCTGCGGGACAAAGCTCTTGCTGCAATTAAGGAAGTGAGCTGGACGCCTGCCTGGGGAATGCAGAGAATTTATTCCATGGTCGAGTCCCGTCCCGATTGGTGCCTGTCCAGGCAGCGTTCCTGGGGGGTTCCCCTGACCGTTTTGACATGTGAACAATGCGGCGAGGTTGTCAAAGACAAGGATGTCTGCTCGCAAATCGAGTCTTTGTTTGCCGCCGAAGGCGCTGATGCCTGGTTCAAGTATGAAGCCGAACAGCTGGTACCGCCCGGTACGCAATGCGTAAGCTGCGGTTCCGGATCATTTAAGAAGGAAAGTGACATTCTTGATGTCTGGTTTGATTCCGGGGTGACCCATGCCGCTGTCTGCGAAGAGCGTGAGGAACTGGTCTCTCCGGCCGACCTGTACCTTGAAGGAAGTGACCAGCATCGCGGCTGGTTTCAGAGCTCTCTCCTGACCTCGGTAGGTACACGTGGCAGGGCACCTTATAAGGGCGTGCTTACCCATGGGTACGTTGTGGACGGCCAGGGGAAAAAGATGTCCAAGAGTGTGGGCAACGTGGTTGCACCCCAAGAGGTTATCGACAAGTATGGTGCTGAAATCCTCCGGTTATGGGTGTCGAGCGAGGACTACCGGGATGATGTCAAGGTGTCTAATGAAATCCTCCGGCATGTTTCCGACGCGTACCGGAAAATGCGTAATACCATACGCTTTATGCTGAGCAACCTCTATGATTTTGACCCGGCATCAGATGCTGTTCCACAGGAAGCGTTATCGGAACTGGATCGCTGGGCCCTTGCCAAGTTTACCGAACTGAACCATAAAGTCGTCAATGCCTACATGGATTACGAGTTCCATACAATCTATCACCGGCTGCATAATTTTTGCGGTATCACCATGTCAAGCCTGTATCTGGATATACTCAAGGACCGGTTGTATGTGTCCGGCCAAAATGACAAAGGCCGCCGGGCTGCTCAGACGGTGATATACCGTATTCTTGACGGCCTGCTCAAACTCATGTCTCCTGTGTTGAGCTTTACTGCAGAAGAAGCCTGGAAATACCTGCATGGAAAAGGCCAGGATATGCCTGTCGAGGAATCGATCTTTTTTGCTCGTTTTCCCGCTGTTGACGATGTGGTCCTTGATGAGAATCTCAATGCATCATGGGACAGATTGCTGGTCATTCGAAGTGAGATAACCAGGGTACTTGAGGCAGCCCGAAGGGAAAAAGTAATCGGTCTTTCGCTGGACGCGGAAGTCCTGGTGCAGGTTGGAGGAGAAACTTCGACGTTTCTGGCCGACAAATGGGACCAGCTCAAAGAAATATGTATCGTTTCAAGCCTGTTGGAAGTTGACGGGTTTGAGAACGTTGAAGGATTGAACGTTGTTGACGCCGAATCGATCCCTGAACTGAAAATTGCTGTTCGACCGGCACCCGGCGACAAGTGTGAGCGCTGCTGGACCATTGCAACATCTGTCGGGCAGGACAGAGAACATCCTTCAATCTGCGAACGATGCTCCCGGATCGTCCGTTCTTTGCATACCTAAGTGGCAGGTTACATGCGGTTTTGCGCTCTTGCCGTCCTGGTGGTGGTACTTGACCAGGCAACGAAGTTCTGGGTGGTCGGTAATTTTACCCTGTATGAATCGTGGACGATTATACCGGGTTTTTTTAATCTGACCTACCTGACTAATACCGGTGCAGCGTTCGGGATGCTGGCTGGCCGTCCGGCCCTGTGGAGGCAGGTTTTTTTTATTGGCGTTGCCCTGGTTGCACTTTTCATTTTAGTGTTCATGTACAGGCGTTTCAGGCAAAAATCTGTTTTTTACGAATTGAGTCTGGGATTTATCGCAGGCGGTGCGGTCGGCAACCTGATCGATAGAATCCGCCTGGGTTCTGTTACAGACTTCCTTGATGTGTACATCGGCAGTCATCATTGGCCGGCCTTCAATGTGGCGGATTCAGCGATATCAGTTGGAGTAGGAATTTTTATAGTGTTCAGCTTTTTCTTCGAAAATAAGGATGATGAATCTCCCGGCAGCATAAAGGAATAAACAGACAAAATGAACAACGGTATGAAAATGAAAAAAACAGCAGTTATTTTTCCGGGCCAGGGGTCCCAGTTTGTAGGTATGGGCAAGGAGTTTTTTGACACCGACCGTGACGCCGCGAGCCTGATGAAACTTGCTCAGGGAACCAGCGGCTTTCCCCTGGAAAAACTTTGTCAGGATGGTTCGCTTGAGGATCTGACGAGGGTGCTTTACCTGCAACCGGCCATGACCGTAACCAATTTAATCTGCTGGCAGGCATTGGCCAAGGCAATGCCCGGGCTGCAGCCGGCCTTTTTTGCGGGTCATTCACTGGGAGAATACAGTGCCCTGTGTGCCGCCGGTGTGCTCAGCGCCGAAGATTGTCTTGCTCTTGTGACCCGCCGTGGCGAGCTTATGGAACGTGAGGGCGAAGCAAACCCGGGAGGAATGAGGGCTGTTCTGGGGATGACGATTGAGGAGATTGATGCCCTGCTTGAATCGTACAGCGGAGGCGGTGTTATCGTTGTTGCGAACCATAATTCCGAAAAACAGGTCGTTGTCTCAGGGAATACCGAAGGTCTCGATGGCTTCAGCTCCGTTTGCAGCGATCAGGGTGCAAAGGTAATACCTCTTAATGTCAGCGTCGCAAATCACAGCCCACTGGTAGCAGGGGCTGTTGAGGACTTTGCCGACTTTATGAAGGGGATCCGGTTCAACACTCCTGAGGTGCCTGTCCTCTTTAACGTCACCGGTGCCGAGGAGAGTGACCCTGCTGTTATCCGAGAAATTATGGCCCGGCAGATAGCTTCCCGGGTCAGATGGTTTGATGTGGTTACAGCCATGGTGAACGATGGGGTTGAGGTCTTTGTCGAAGTGGGTCCCAAATGGGTCCTGACCGGGCTTATGAAAAAGATTGTGCCCCGCGGCGCAGTCACCTGCATCCAGTTTGATACCCCCGAGGGCCTGGGCAAGGTTGTTGCAGCCATTACCGATTAACCTTCCTTTCCAATCGTAATGTGTTTTAGGGTTGATCTTTTCATGCCCCTGCTATGCATCACATTGTCTCATGAAATCTCTATTGGTAAAGCGGTTTTTCGGTGTGTTATGCTTCCTGCTTGACATTGTCAATAAGTTCGATTAAAAATTAAAAATTTGTCCGGTGTGTAAAGTGGTTGGTGCCGGGATATATGTATAATCGACATCTGTAGTATGTTAAAATTATAAGATAAAATATGTTTGAAAACTTAACGGATCGTCTTGAGGGAGTCTTTAAAAATCTCCGTGGTCATGGCAAGCTGACCGAGGACAATATTCATGAGGCCATGCAGGAGGTGCGGAGGGCACTTCTTGAGGCTGATGTTAACTTCAAGGTTGTTAAAGAATTTGTTTCTGCTGTCACTGAAAAGGCAGTGGGCAGTGAAGTCCTTTCCAGCCTGTCGCCGGGACAACAGATTGTCAAGGTAGTCCATGAAGAGCTGATAGAGCTTCTTGGAAGCCAGACTTCGACACTGCGCCTTGACGGGAAACAGCCAGTGACAATTATGCTGACTGGTCTGCAGGGTTCGGGTAAGACGACCACCGCCGCCAAGCTGGCCCGCCGTCTTAAGGAACAGGGCCGCAAACCGTTTCTTGTTCCGGCGGACGTATACAGGCCGGCTGCTATTGACCAGCTCAAAGTGCTCGGCGAGCAGATTGATGTACCGGTTTTTGGGTCAACAACCGAAGATAACCCGGTTGAGATCAGCCGTCGGGCGGTTAAGGAAGCAAACGATAAACAGTATAACACGGTTATCATTGATACGGCAGGCCGCCTGCACGTCGATGAAGTCTTGATGGAGGAACTCAAGGAAATCAGCTCAGCGGTTTCTCTTTCCGAGGTTCTTTTTGTCGCCGATGCGATGACTGGCCAGGATGCGGTCACGGTAGCAGACAAGTTTAATTCGGATCTGGAAATAACCGGTGTCGTCCTGACCAAGATGGAAGGTGATGCC
>Ga0209013_10003334_pt1 | contig 14268 bp, 11 predicted proteins | sample Cruoilmetagenom2_FD_187291 | JGI IMG/M metagenome (GOLD analysis project Ga0209013, IMG submission 187291) | Oil polluted marine microbial communities from Coal Oil Point, Santa Barbara, California, USA - Sample 2 (SPAdes) (version 2) | ecosystem: Environmental > Aquatic > Marine > Oil seeps ... | reverse complement strand
CGACGTTGGCGAGCGGCTTGAGGTTGGTCTCCCAGAACCCGAAGGCAAGGCCGCCGACGATGATGAGCACGGCGCCGGCGATGAGCGCGTAGAACATCCAGCTCACGTTGCGTGTGTGCTGTGCATCGGCGTCGATAAGGCGGCCCTTGTCGTCCGTCGAGAGACGGGTCGAGATGCGGTTGCGGAGGGACTCCTTCGGCGGTTCGTTCGGCGAGGTCATGCGAGGACGGTTCTCCGGTGTTGATCGTGTCGCGGGGTGCGCTTCCGTGCGGTGCCACTGGGGCTATCCCGACACTCTCGCGCGCCGCCGCAGTCTAGCGTGTCGAGCCGCTTTCACGCGTGCGCACGGAGCGCAGTGGAGTCGAGCTGGACGGATTCCCAGAATGAATGCACAGAACCGGCTCCAATGGGTTCTTCCGACCCAGCTCGTGGCTCGATACGCATCCTCGCATCGACCGTCGAGCACGAGGCACCTTCATGACCGCCCGAGCAGACACCCGAACCGGCCTCCGAGTCGCCGTTCAGAGCCATCCTGTTCATTCATTCTGGGCGACTGCCGACTTGCGGTCGGTCGGCGGCGGGGTTGCTGCGTCGGCCTGCCCGGGCTGAGATCGCCCAACGCGAACAGCACACAGCCGACCGCGAACACGATCGACCAGAAGAGGCAGCCACCCATCTCGGTCGACCGGGGCCGGTCTCACCGACGCTTCACCCGTTGCGTGGGTAGCCGCGGGCGCGGGGGTCGGAACGGCAGCCCCGAGCCGGCGAAACGGGCCGTACTTGTTCGATGATCGCGAAGAAGTGACGGGTTCCGGCCAAGGGGACCGGCGGCAAGTGCCTGGCAGTCGGCGCGGATCAGGCGTCGGTGGACTGCTCGAGGCGCCACGCGTACTGGGCCTTGTAGTAGTCATGCCAGTCACCGCTCTTGATGGGCTCCCACCAGTCGCGGTTGGCCGCATACCAGTCGATGGTGAGCGCGATGCCATCCGCGAACGACATTCGCGGTTCCCAGCCCAGCCCGCGCAGGCGCGTGCCGTCGAGCGCGTAGCGGCGATCGTGGCCGGGCCGGTCGGGCACCGTGCGCACCAGCGACCAGGCCTTGCCGAGGTGCTCCAGGATGGCCTCGGTCACGGCCCGGTTGGGCCGCTCGATGCCGTCGCCACAGATGTTGTAGACAGCACCGGCCTCGCCGCGATCGAGCGCGGTGCCGATGCCGTCGGCGTGATCGGCCACGAAGAGCCAGTCCCGGCGCTGCATGCCGTCGCCGTACATCGGCAGCGACTCGTCGTCGAGCGCGTTGGTGACGAACAGCGGGATGAGCTTCTCGGGGTACTGGTTGGGCCCGTACGTGTTGGCGCCGCGGGTGATGACGGTGTCGAGGCCGAAGGTCTCATGGTAAGCGGTGACGAGGTGCTCACCGGCAGCCTTGGCAGCACTGTACGGGCTGGTCGGGCGGATGAGGTCGCCCTCGACCGAGAGCCCCTCCGGCACCGGACCGTAGACCTCGTCGGTCGAGACCTGCAGCATGCGGAACGCACCGTCACGCTTCTCCGACTCCGTGCGTGCCGCCTCCAGCAGGGCGTACACGCCCATGACGCCGGTGCGCAGGAACGCGGTGGGCTCGAGGATGGAGCGATCGACGTGCGATTCGGCAGCGAAGTTGACGATGGCATCGCACTCACTCGCGAGCTCCTTCATGCGCGGCTCGTCGGCGATGTCGGCCTGCACGAAGCGATAGCGGTCGCGGCTGGCGGGATCGTCGGCCAGGCCAGCGAGGTTGGCCGGGTTGCCGGCATAGGTGAGCTTGTCGACGACGATGATCGAGTCGCCCGTGCCGGCCAGGCGACGTCGCACGAAGTCGGAGCCGATGAAGCCGGCGCCACCGGTGACCAGGATCCTCATTCGCTTCCTCCACTGTCGGGCTCATCGCTCGTGCTCGCGCCGAGTCTAGAGGCAGGGTCGCGGTAGGGCGGAAAGACGGCGCTGCCGGTGGTACCGGCGGCAGCCGTCAGCTCGTCGCAGGCGAGACGGTCGACGATGCGGCCGCACTGGTACGACGGACGCAGCAGCTCGGTCCAGCCGTCCATGAACTGGGCATCGGCCTCCCCGGGGCAGGTGCCATCGCCGGCCGGCACGGTGCCGAGGTCCAGCGAGCGCAGCCCGCGGCCGGCCATGTCCTCGGCGAGCGCCCCGATCAGTGCGAAACGCGCGCCCAGCTCCTCGCCGCGTTCGCCCCCGACCAGCGTGTGGAGGTAGGCATCGTCGCCACTGACGTAAGCGATGGCGAAGGCCACCGGCCCGTCCTCGGCGAGGGCGGTCAGGCCGACGCAGCCGGGCACACTGAGCTGGCGCTCGAGGGCTTCGCGTGAGCGCCGGATCGACGCGGCACCATCGCCTACGCGGCCAAGTCCATCGGTGAGCTGCTCCCAGTCGTCGATCCGGCTCGTGGGTGCGTCCTCGATGTCGATGTCGACGAGCTGCATCGCGCGGCGCACGGCACGGCGGTGTTCACGCGCCGGCCAGAACGTGACCAGGTCGGCGACGTAGTGCTGGGCGTGAACGCGGACGAGGTCGGGAAAGGCCTCGCGCAGCACCTCCTCGCCCACCCGGGCGAGCGGATCGGTGAGGGCGCTGACGGTGACCACACCGGCCAGCGCCGCGGTCTCGATAAGATCGTGGGGCAGGGCGCGCCAGTCCCGGCAGACCAGCTGGGGATGGCCGATGAGCGCGTCCTTGCGTTCGCAGCCGGGGATGGCACGCGTAAGCATCCAGGCCCCGCTGCGACGGAGATGGCGCACCTCGCCGGCTTCGACATAGGCCTCGGCGTAGCCCGGGTGCAGGTAGCCGTAGCGCCCGGATGCCTCGAAGAGGTCCTCAGCCGTGAAGAGGTCGCCCACCCGGCCGCCGACCTAGCCGCCGACCTTGGCGTCGACCTTGGCGTCGTCAACGAGTCTCGGGACCTCGTCGAGCGGGACGCTCCGCGCGAAGGGACGCAGCATCGCCGCCATCAGCCGCTCGTCGGGATCAGCATTGGAGCGAGCGCGCAGCGTGGCTTGGCGCACCCACAGCACGGGCCGGCCCCGCAGCCGGCGAACGGCCAGGCCGACACCGAGCAGGCCCAGGCCGATGACGCGCCGGGCGATCGACTGACCACGGGTCGGATCGAGCTGGCCTTTCACGCCGAGGAAGACGAGGTGCTCCTGGGCGTGCTGCGTCAGCGGGGTCGACGGTGCGGGACGGATCACGGTCATGTCGCGGCGGGCCAGGTCGAGCAGCAGCCCCTCGTTGCCGGGTCCGACCTCATCGGCCACCGGCAGCACCGCCAGCTGCGCCCGCGCATCACGCGCGCCCTCGTAGCCGTGCTCGCGCAGGTAGCCGGCCAGGTGCAGTGCCGCGAAACGACGGACATCGGCTGACATCTCGTCACGCCAGCGGCCCACGCTGCCGTTGTGCAGCGGACCGGAGACGGACTCCTTCCACCACTCGTGGCTGGCCGCGACCCCGGCCGCCGACCCACTGGAGTCGAGCATGACCGGCTCGAAGACCTCGCCGATGAACTCACAGACGAGACGCAGCTGCCGTTCAGGCTCGGTCACGAGGTCCTCGTAGCGCAACGTCATGGCCAGCGGATCGGCCAGGATGCGCTCCCTTGATGCACGGTCATCCTGGTCGATGCGGGCAAGGTTGCCGACCACCGACTCCTTGCCGAACGGCATTCGCGAGAGCGAGAGGGCCACGTCTCGCGGGTCGCGCACGATGCGCACGATGCGCGCCTCCGGCCACAGCTCCCGCAGCGTGTCGGTCATGAGCAGGTGGCGCGGCGTCTTCTCCATCCAGCGGGCCTTGCCGGCCTTGCGCGCGTGGAGCACCGTGAGCGATTCGAGCATGGCCGCCAGCGACGGCTCGCGCTCCGCCAGGAACGTGCCGATCTCCGCCAGCTCCAGGCCGTAGAGCTCGGTGATGGGATGGCCCTGGTTGTGCAGCGAGGCGATGAAGTCGACCGCCGGACGGGGCCAGGTCACCGGATCGAGGATGCGAGCCTGGTCCCCCGGGCTCACGAACCGATAGCGGGCGAAGAAGCGCGATTCAGGGCCGCAATCGAGGCGCGAGTGGGTCGACAGCATGGCCGACAGGAGCGTCGTCCCGGAGCGCGGCACGCCCACCACGAAGATGGACGCGTCAGGCATCGGCTGCTCTGTCGAGGTCGGCCTCGGCACCGACGAGGCCGGGCAGGTCATCGGCTTGCGCCGACCGTGCCAGGACCTGCAGCAGGCGCGCCACGAAACGCTCGCCACCATCGTTGGGATGGCGGCGGATGAGGCTGAGGCGGCGCACCCAAACGACGGGGCGACGCTGCAGGCGCCGGGTCAGCAACAGGAGACCGAGCCGGGCGATGTCGACGACGCGCCGCTCGGCCGGCCGGTCGCGATCGGGCTCCAGCTGGCCGACGACGCCGAAGAACACCAACGGCTCCTGCAGATGCAGCTCCTCGATGGTGGTGGGGATGGGCCGGCGCACGGCCACATCGGCCGCCGCCAGGTGCAGCAGCACCCCGTCGTACCTCGCGTTGAGGGCATCGCCCGCGGGCACGATGGCCAGCTTCCGCTTGGGTGGCACGGCCTCACCGTAGCCGTGCTCCTCGAGCAGCGGGCCGAGGTTAAGCGCGGCGTAGTGCTGGACCTCGGGCGGCATCTCCGCGGCCCAGCGGCCGGAACGGGAACGATCGAGAGGACCGGTGGCATCGCCCTTCCACCACTCGTGCTCCGCCGCCACCCCGGTGGCCCCGCTGCGATCCTCGACCATGGAGGGCTCATAGTCGACGCCGACGAACTCGCAGATGCGATGCAGCTCACGTTCGGGCGAGGCCACGAGGTCCTCGTAGCGCACGGTCAGCGCTTGGCCCGGCTCGCGGTAGAAGTCGGCCGCGGCCTCGTTCATGCGCGCCAGCACGGACAGGTTGGTCAGCAGCGAGGGCGTGCCGAAGGGCACCCTGGTCAGCGACACGGCCGCATCGCGGGGATCGCGCACGATGCGTACGATGCGCGCCTCGGGCCAGGTCTCGGTGATGAGCTCGGGCACCTCAAGGTGGCGCGGCGTCTTCTCCACCCAGCGCGGGGCGCCGTTGCGCAGGGCCCGTTGCGTGGTGAGTGATTCCAGCATCGTCGCCAGCGACGGCGGACGCACCGCCAGCCAGGCCCGGATCTCCTCCACCGTGAGGTCGTACATGGGATAGATGGGCTGCTTGCCCAGTGACAGGCTGGTCACGTACGCGGTGGCGCGCTCGGGCCAGTCGGCCGGATCGAGGATGCGTTCGCGCTCAGTGCGAGCCATGTGCGACCAGCGCGACAGGAAATGCGTCTCCGGACCGCAGTCGAAAGCTGAGTGCGCGGCGAGCATGGCCGACAGCAGCGTGGTCCCCGAACGCGGACCGCCGACCACGAACACGGGCGCAGACGTCAGGCTGGTCACGCGGCCGATGCTAGCAGGGGCTGACACGAGCGGGTGAAGCCGCGGCTTCTGCTAACGTCTAGCCCGTTCATGGCAGTCATCAACGAGGCGCCTGCTGCGTTCCGCAGCAGCAACGATCGACCGGGCCCGGTCGGCCTCATCCGCTCAGCGTTCACCGACGTCTGGTCACGCCGTCGGCTGATCGGCTATATGGTCCACGCCGACGTCAAGAAGCGCGGCGTCGACACCGTGCTCGGCAACGTGTGGTGGGTGCTGGACCCGCTCATCACGATGCTCATCTACGTGCTCGTGATGACGGTCATCTTCCAGCGCAGCACGCCTGACTTCCCGCTCTTCCTGCTGAGCGCGATGGTGCCCTTCAAGTGGTTCACCGCGACCGTCGGTAGCTCCACGTCCGCGGTGACGGGCAAGGAAGGCCTCATCAAGCAGATCCTGTTCCCCAAGCTCATCCTGCCGGTGACGCTCTCGCTGTCACAGGTCGTCAGCTTCCTGTTCGGCCTGCTGGTCCTGGTGTTCGTGTGGTTCTTCGCCTACCACGACCACGTCACCATCAACATCATCTGGGTCCCGCTCATCGCGTTCGTCCAGTTCTTCTTCGTGCTCGGCTTCACCTTCATCCTCTCCTCGGTCACGGTCTTCTACCGCGACGTCGGCATCGTCATCGGCCACTTCATGCGACTGCTGTTCTGGGTCTCGCCCATCCTGTGGTCGTTCATGGAGGTGGCCGGTCGAGGCAAGCGGTTGCAGACCGGCCTGGCGGGTATCGAGGAATCGTTCGGCCTCCCCAGCGGCCTGCTCTTCGGGATCCTCTCCTACAACCCCATCTCCATCCTGGTCGAGACCTACCGCAAGGTCATCTACGGCCATCTCGACAGCATCGTGGTCATCGATGAGGCGGGCAACGTGAAGGACGAGCTCATCTGGACGAGCGCCACGCCGCCGGACTTCCAGATGCTGGCAGTGATCTTCGCGAGCGGCCTCGTCTTCATCGTCATCGGTGTGCTCATCTTCAAGCGCCTCGAGCCCGCCTTCGCCAAGGTGCTGTGATGGCCGACGAGCAGATGCGCCCAGGCACGATCGAGGAACACGTCGATTCCCGCAAGGACGACCGCCTCGACGCCGACGCCCTGGCTGCCATCGAGGAAGCCGAGCTGGAGGCGCCGGATCCCGCCGAGTTCGGCCTGCAGGTCGAGGTACCCAAGGGCGACCTGGCCATCCGGGCCCAGAACCTGGGCGTGCGCTACAACCTCAACTTCACCAAGAAGACCAAGCTGCGCACGACGTTCGCCACCCTGCTCGATCCGCGTCGCCGCAACAAGGGCCACTTCTGGGCGCTGCGCAATGTGGACCTCGAGGTGCGGCGCGGTGAGGCCGTGGGCATCATCGGCCCCAACGGCTCGGGCAAATCCACGATCTTGCTGGCGCTGGCCGGCATCCTGCAGCCCTCGGAGGGCGTGGTCGAGGTCAACGGCCACGTCTCCACCCTGCTGAGCCTCAACGCCGGTTTCGACCAGGAGCTCACGGGCCGGGAGAACATCGCCCTGGCCGGTGCGCTCATGGGCATCGACCATGACGTGATGGAGGAGATCACGCCCGGCATCGTCAGCTTCGCCAACATCGGCGCCTTCATCAACGCACCCATGAAGACGTACTCCTCGGGCATGCGCGCCCGCGTCGGCTTCTCCATCGCCACCGCGGTGGATCCCGACATCCTGCTGCTCGACGAGGTCCTGGGCACCGGCGACAACAAGTTCAAGAAGAAGTCCAAGGAGCGCATCGCCAACGTCCTGAAGTCGGCCAAGGCGGTGGTCATGGTCACCCACGACATGAGCTGGATCACCTCGTTCTGCACCCGTGCCATCCTGCTCGACAAGGGCCGCATCGTGGCTGATGGCGACCCCGCGGACATCGTCGAGATGCACGGTGCCGACGCGGAGCTGCGCAAGACGCAGAAGCGCCAGGCCAAGCGATTGATGCGGCACGGCAAGGTGGCCCCCACGGACGTCAACAAGGCCCTCAAGTCGGGCACGCTCGGAGCGTTCATCGAGGGCAACGAGGACGCGCTCCAGGAGATCGACGACGAGAAGGCTGAGCGCCGTGCGGTGCTCGAGGAGAAGCGCGCTCGACGGCAGGCGCGACTCGCTGAGGAGGCAGCCGACGGGGCGGAAGCAGGGACCTCGGGGGAGGACACGTCGAGCGCGTCAACGACCGGCGACGGCGGGGCCGATGGGGCTGACGAGAGCGAGCGGACCCAGACGGTCGCCTGAGCGCGCTACCGCTCCCCGGCGATGGCGTCGATGATGCCGTCGACGATGCTCGATCCGGGAACCACCGTCCAGACACCGTGTTCAGCCACGAGGTAGCGCGCCCCCAGCGGCTGATCCCCCGCTAGCTCGCCGGTCACGAGCCAGGTCGTCCCTGCATGGGCATGGCGCTGGCACAACGTGATCCACTCCGGCAGGTCCGCGGTCAAGGTGGGGCCATCAAGCACGATGAGGTCGTACCGTCGGTCCGCTGCCATGAGGTACTCGAAGAACTCAGCGGGCGGCATCTCGAAGAGCTCCAGACCGACGCTCTGGAGACCCCGCGGATCGAACGGGAACGCCGGGCTGACGATGTTCCGCACGGGCACGTCGAGCCCGGCGCAGACCGGATCACCGGTGCTGATCTCGAGGCATGACCGCGCCCCGCCCGCCGTGGCCAGCGCTCGCACCAGCGAGGCACCGGGGCCGGTCGCCGGCTCGCCACGTGCGCGGCCTGCACCGAGGATCTCGAGATAGCCGGCCAGCGTCGTGGCCAGCTTGGTGACGCGGGTGGAGCGTTGCTCGATGAGGATCTCCTCCGGCATCACGTGCATGTGCTGATCCAGCCCTCGCGCCTCGGCGATGGTCTGGTAGTTGGCGTTCTGCTCCTCGACCGTGCGCTCGGGATGGCGGCAGAAGATGTCGACGCGCAGGCCTGTCACATCGGCCAGCAGCGCCAACAGGTGGAAGGCCGAGCCCTCATCACCGGCCACGTGGCCCGCCGTCGCCAGCCGCTCCAGCTGCTCGGGGATGGTCAGCGTCTGGGGATGGACGATGGTCCAGCCGGCCGCCGCCAGCTCCGCTTCCAGGCGTGGAGCGTGGATGACGCCCGAGTCGGTGCGGGTCCGGGACAGCCACAGCCGCTTGTGGGCATCGCGCGGTCGCGCCGGATAGGCTGCGAGGAAGGCCGCCTGCTGTGGCGCCATGAAGTCCTTGATGCGATAGCCGGCCTGGGGCACGAAGACCCGGTCGAAACGAGTCGGCGCGGTCACGAAGACCTCCTCGTTGCCGATGCCGAGGATCTCGAGCATGGCGGCCTGCCACGGTTTGTAGCCTGGCTCGGGCCCATCGCTCGGCCAGGCCCAGGCGATAGGCAGCTCGGGGTGCTCCTTCGCGTACCAGAGGTTGGCCAGGCTCTCCAGGGTGAAGTGGCCGAAGTGGCGCGCCAGGCGCCCGGCGTAGACAACAGCCCGGGAATCGTGCCGCGCAGCCTCACGCGTGGCCGAGGTGTACTCCGCGGCGAAGCCGACCTTGCCGTAGCTGCGCATCAGCAGGCTCGAGGGCACGACCTGGCCACGCGCATCGAAGACGCCCATATGGATGCCTCGTCGTCCGTTGGCGCGGCGGAACGACGTGAAGGGCACCACGACGGCATCGGCGTAGTCCTCGACGTGCAGCGATGGCGGTGTCGACATAGGCCGCTATCGTCGCGCATTTGCTAGATTGCGATGACCTCGTGACCACACCTGCCCGCACCCCGACACCGGCTGCCCGACTGGGGCGAGTACTCGACCGCCTCACGCGACGCACACGTCGGGCCGCCCTGCGCCGGAGGCCCCAACGGGTGGTGGCCATCCTGGGCATGCATCGCAGCGGCACCAGCAGCCTGGCCGGCAGCCTCGAGGAGGCCGGTCTGTTCCTCGGCGATGTGCGCGGCCGCGGCCAGTGGAACCGCAAGGGCAACCGCGAGTCGAAGGTGCTGATGCGGCTGCACGAGGACGTGCTCAAGGCCAATGGCGGCAACTGGCGCCGGCCGCCCGAGCGCGTCACCTGGGAGCCGGAGCACAAGTCGCGACGCGACCGCTACATCGCTGACCGCACCGGCCGACCGGTGTGGGGCTTCAAGGACCCGCGCTCGTTGCTCGTCCTCGACGGCTGGCTCGATGCCATCCCGGACTTGGCGATGGTGGCCACGGTCCGACACCCCATGGCCGTGGCGCGGTCGCTCCAGCGCCGGAGCGGCAGCGAGTCCCCCGATCCGTGGCTGGAACTGTGGCTGGCCTACGACAGGAAGTTGCTGGAACTTCACGCAGAGCACGACTTCCCCATCATCGACTTCGACCTGCCCGCGGATGAGTACCAGTCCCGCCTGGCCACCCTCATCGGCGAGCTGGGCTTGCGCGTGCCTGAGCACGGCGGCTTCTTCGACGCCTCGTTGCGCAACCCCACGCCGGATGACGCCGCCCTGCCCCACGAGGTCGAGACCGTCTATCGTGAGTTGCGTGCGATCGCGGCGCGTGGGGCCGCGACCACGTCCGGGGAGAGCAGCGCATGAATGAGCGGACGGTGAAGGCTCGGCTCCGTGGGCTGCTGGAGCGGGGCGGGTCGCGCCAAGGCCACTCCGCACCGCGACCGATGCCCCTGCCGCCGGGTGGACGACAGCGCGTCATCGCGGTCCTGGGCATGCACCGCAGCGGCACCAGCAGCCTCATCGGCAGCCTCGAGGAATGTGGCCTGCACCTCGGTGAGGTGGGCACGAGCGCGAAGTTCAACCAGAAGGGCCACCGCGAGCCCCGGGAGCTGAATGCCCTGCATGAGGATGTGCTCATCACCAGCGGCGGCGCCTGGCACCTCCCACCGGCTCAGGTCACCTGGAGTACCAAGCACAAGAAGAAGCGCGACGACTTCATCAGCGGCCGTGCCGGCCTGGCGCTGTGGGGCTTCAAGGACCCACGCGCGGTCCTCGTGCTCGACGGCTGGCTCGAGGCCATCCCGGACCTGGAGCTGGTCGGCACCTTCCGGCATCCAGCGGTCGTGGCGCGTTCGCTGCAACGCCGCCACGGCGGCGAGACACCCGACATGTGGCTACAGCTGTGGCTCGCCTACAACACGCCGCTGCTGGAACTTCACACGCAGCGCGACCTCCCCATCATCGACTTCGACCTGCCCGCACAGGCGTATCAGGCCCGGCTCCGGAGCTTGATCGCCGAGCTGGGCTTGCGCGCGCCCGAGGAAGGCGAGTTCTTCGACGCCTCGCTGCGCACGTCGCAGAAGCAGGCCGTCGAGGACGTGGTCCTGCCCGATGAGGTCGAGCGCGTGTACGGACGGCTGGTGGAGATCGCCGCCGGACAGGCCACGGCGGACACGGACGCCGAACGTCACGGGGGCTGACTACCCGCGGTACAGCTTTGCCGTCTCCTCGGCGATGGGGCCCCAGTCGATGGTGTCGGCATATGCGCGTGCGCGTGCGCCCATGGCCCCGAGGTCGGAGGCGGCCGCGTCACGCAGGGCATCGGCCAGGGCACTCGGCGCGTCGGGGTCGTACAGGAGGCTGGCGTCGGCCGGCAGCGTTCCCGGCAGGCAGCCCATGGCCGGGGCGATCACCGGACGTCCGTGGCTCAACGCGAGGATGACGCTGCCGGACGTGAGGATGTCGCGGAAGGGCATCACGGCCACGTCGGCCGCGCGCAGGATCCGTGAGAGGTCCTCTTCGGGGATGCGCTCGAGGCGCAAGACGATGCGCGGGTCGTCGGCGGCAGCCGCCTCAAGGTCACGCCGCAGCCTGCTCGGGATCGGCTCTCCACAGATGAGCAGCCGGTCGTCCAGCCCCAGTTCAGGGACGCTCTTGAAGGCGTCGAGTAGCTCACCCACGTTCTTGTAGCCACGGATGGAGCCGACGAAGGCGTAGACCGTGCCCCCGGCTGGCAGGCCCATGGCCTCCCGCGCAGCGGTCGCGTCGGCATCGACGTCGTACTGCCGGGTGTAGTTGCCGTGAGGGACCACGTGCATGCGGCTGCGTGCCGCCTCGCTGGCCCCGTACTTCGCGACGAGCGCTTCGCCCGCGTACTCGCAGTGCAGGATGACGGCATCAGCGTGTTCGATGATGGCCCGGTGGGCAGCAGCGTCGCGCGGGTCGTTGCCGCTCGATCCGTGTGCCTTGAGGTTGTGCACGGTCCAGACGATGCGTACGCCCAATGCCTGGACGATCCGGATCTGCCACTCGAACCACATGACCTCGCGTCGCCGCGGGTTGCCCGAGCGGCCGCCTATGAAGTTGTGGATCCACTGCAGATGGATGACCTCCGGCCGGCCCTGCGCCCACCACGTGCCCAGGATGGGCGCACGCTCGGACCACTCCCCGAGTGCGTGCGCCTCGACGCCGGCCCCGGTCAGCGCTGCCGCCAGCAGGCGCTGGTACGGGTTCCACTTGTACGAGGGCAGCAGGATGGCGCGCAGCGGCCTGGGTTCCCGGCTCATGCCTCAGCCGGCCCGGGTGCACGCGCCGCGATGCTCAGCAGGTGAGCCGCGATGCGCTCGCCGGCGTGGCCGTCCCAGCCAGGCGGGCCACTGCCGCTGCGAGCCTGTGCGCCGGCCAGGGCGCCGTCGAGCGCCGGGCCCAGCGTGCCTGGCGAGACCAGCCGGTTCGTGCCTGCGGTCAGCGTGATGGGTCGTTCGGTGTTGGGTCGCAGCGTCAGGCAGGGCACGTCCAGCACCGTAGTCTCCTCCTGGATGCCACCCGAATCGGTGATGACCACGGCCGCGCCGCGCAGCAGCGAGATGAAGTCGATGTAGCCGAGCGGTTCCACCACATGCAGGTCGGGCACGTCGTCGAGGCCGGCCCCCGCCAGCATCGAGCGGCCGCGCGGGTGCAGCGGCAGCACCAGTGGCAGCCGAGCGGTGGCCTCGCGCAGGGCGCCGACCAGGGCCGCCGCCGCGTGGGGCGTATCCACGTTGGCCGGTCGGTGCAGGGTCGCCACCGCGTATGGCGACTCGACACCCAGCCGCGCCTTGACCGGCTCCGGGTCGAAGCGGTCGAGGTGCTTGAGCAACGTGTCGATCATGGGGTTGCCGACGAAGACGACACGCTCGCCGGTGATGCCCTCGTGGGCGAGGTTCTGCTCCCCCTCCGGCGCGGTCACGTACAACGGGGCGCTGAGCAGATCGGTGACGCGGCGGTTGATCTCCTCGGGCATAGTCTCGTCGAAGGAGCGCAGCCCGGCTTCCACGTGCGCGACCCCGATGAGCAGCTTGGCGCACACCAGCGCCGCGGCCAGCGTGGAGTTGACGTCGCCGTAGACGATGACGCGCTCGGGCTGCTCGGCGGTGAAGACCTCCTCGAGCGCCACCAGCAGGGCCGCGGTCTGGGTCCCGTGCGAGCCCGAGCCGACGCCGAGGTTGATGTCCGGCTCGGGCAGGCCGAGCTCCTCGAAGAAGACCTCGGACATGGCCCGGTCGTAGTGCTGGCCGGTGTGGATGACCTGCTGCTCGGCGCCGGCCGCGTCGAGCGCGGCGATGACGGGGGCCGCCTTGATGAAGTTCGGCCGCGCGCCGACGATGTGGATGAGTCCGGGCATGGGCCCAAGCATGCCATCCCCGCGACCCGGCTGTGCCCGATGCTAGAGTCGGTGGGCCATGACAGACAACGCGAACACCATCACCACTGTGGGCATCATCGGGCTCGGCTACGTGGGGCTGCCACTCGCGACCGCGTTCGCCGAGGCCGGGCTGCAGGTGGTGGGCTACGACCTGTCGGAGTCCAAGGTCGAGTCGATCAGGGCTGGTGGCTCCTACATCGAGGACGTGCCCTCGGACAGGCTCGGCGCCCTGGTCCGCTCGGGGGCCCTCGAAGCGACGACCGACCCGGGTCGCCTGGCCGACTGCGGGGCGCTGCTCATCTGCGTACCCACCCCACTCGGTGAGTACCGCGAGCCCGACCTCGACTACGTCCTCGCCGCCACCGAGACGGCGTTGGCCAACCTCGCTCCCGGGGCCCTCGTGGTGCTGGAGTCCACGACCTGGCCTGGCACGACCCGCGAGGTCCTGGCCCCGATGCTCGAGGCGGCCGGCCTGAAGATCGGCGACGACGCTTACCTTGCCTTCAGCCCCGAACGCGTCGATCCCGGCAACACTCGCTGGGGCATCAGGGAGACGCCCAAGGTGGTGGGCGGCCTGACCCCGGCCTGCCTGCGGCGCGCCCAGGCGCTCTACGCGGTCATCTGCGACACCGTCCACCCGGTCTCCACGCCCGAGTCGGCGGAGATGTCGAAGATCATCGAGAACACGTTCCGGGCCGTGAACATCGCGCTCGTCAACGAGCTGGCCATCCTGGCCGACCGCATGGGCATCGACATCTGGGAGGCCATCGAGGCCTCGGCCACCAAACCCTTCGGTTTCATGCCCTTCTGGCCGGGCCCGGGCCTGGGCGGCCATTGCATCCCCATCGACCCCTTCTACCTCGCGTGGCGGGCACGGGCCTTCGACATGGACAGCGAGTTCGTGGAGCTGGCCGGTCGCGTCAACGTGAACATGCCCTACTACGCGGTCTCGCGCATCGCGCGCTCGCTCAACGAACGGGGCAAGGCCGTGCGCGACGCCAAGGTGCTGCTGCTGGGCATGGCCTACAAGGCCGACGTCGGTGATCTGCGCGAGAGCCCCTCGCTGAAGCTGCTCGAGCTGTTGCGCGAGGAAGGTGCCGCGGTGACTTATCACGACCCCCACGTGGCCGCGCTGCCCGATGAGGGCCTCTCCTCGGTGCGGCTCACCACCGAGCGGCTGG